>WLWI01001666.1_pt1 | contig 19209 bp, 12 predicted proteins | sample 6701501 | NCBI WGS metagenome assembly WLWI01 (sample SAMN12718690, study PRJNA515312) | sponge metagenome | isolation source: marine sponge | host: Mycale hentscheli | place: New Zealand: South Island, Marlborough, Capsize Point | collected 2014-11-01
ACTATACCTGCATCTGTTTGACCAGGTGAGCTTTGAGTTCTGCCACTAGAGCCACAATCTTCTTCTTGGAATCACTCCAATGAATATACATAACAGTCAAGTCATTTCTACTCACACTGGAAGTGAGATTCAAACCAAGAAGAGCACTCTACACACACACACACACACACACACACCATAATCTTTACCTGAAACTGAATGTTAGTAGTAACCTGAAAACCTTTGGAAGTCATAAAGATATTACCATTACACTGATATACTAACTTACTATGTCATTAAGTTTTTTCTTTAGCATCTTGTTAACTTGGCTCCCCCTGCAATCGTTAGAGAGCACATTGAAAGTGAAGGTCTTTATCTGGACCTCAGGTCCCTGTAAAGTACGCATGAACACTTTAGCACACTGGCTATCCAATGCAGACAGGCTCAACTGGCTCAACCAGACACCACAAAACCTGCAAGAAGGGAAGGAAAAAACAACAACAATAAATAAACGTTGGTAATGACAGTCACTTGTACACAGCACTCATAATTCCACTCAGTTTGCTACCAGAGTATGAACTATGTATAATGTTTTATTTAGATAATCGAACAAGATGACTTGCATAGGTCTCTGTTCGGAGCAATAGCAGCAAGCCTGTGGTAAGGATAGGCAGGCAACACACGCCTGTGCAGTATCAAAACAGCCCATAACTAACTGATTGGCACTTTAGAGGGCGTAACCTGCAGTGAAGTGCTAAATGTTTAGGTTGGGGCATGAAAGGTGTAGTGGATTAGGTGTTAATCTTAAACTCTATTCAGAGCTAGAGCTTCCAGGAATTGACACTTCCCAAGTCTTCATCCTCACTTTAGCAATTAACACGCTTCCACAAGCCTTCACCACAGAAGAGGCGTGAACACCAGCCAATAAAGTGTGAATTTTCACTGCAGGTGGAACTACGTCAAGATTTGTAGCCAAGCACAAGATCTACAAGCTGTAAACACTAAACTTGGAACAATGCCTACAATAAAAGATAGAAATACTGTAGCCTTCCTACAACTACAGAATTTGCACAACATACACATACTTGAGAAGTTGCGAACAATTCACATCATGCACAATATGATATGGGATAAAACTTTCCACGGCTTACAAGTTCCTTTAACTTACATTTTTGATTCTGGAGAGTCCATTTTTGAAGTGAGATAGCAGGAGATGGGGCTATTCCCGAACTGACTCAGCAATGATATATTTCGTTTCTGTATTAAACCACACACATATTCGGAATACATAATGATTAGAGCATTAATATAATATCAAAGGGAAAAAAAGAGATGCCAAGCAGTACACTTACATTCCCTTTCAGCTTGATGTGCCCAGTCCATTTTAAGACTTCATTAGCCTGCAAGCACAATAGATAATTTGTGACTGAATGCGAACATTACAAGACTAACTAAACCAAATAGACGTTGGCAGGAGATAGACAAAATCACTTAGTGAGAATTACGGAGGGCAAGAACAAATGGGTTATCTTTTGAATAAGCTTATATACACACACACACACAACACATACATACCTTCAACAGGTTGCTGAGAATGGACTCGGGGAGCTGCATGTTTGAGCAGTGCGGGAGATGGAGCTGGATCTTGTCCCTAATGAAGTGAATGCTGCATGTGGGGCATTGTTCTGGCTTGTTGGAGCACGAGGCAACGTGGGGACTCATGTCCTTGCGCTGACATGAGTGGCCACAGCAGTTGGGACAGTCAACAAATACCAAATCACATGACAGCATGTGGGACTAGATGGAAGATATACAATACTGTGAATATTAGTGGCAGATAAGATATTAAACTATGAATGATAAGTGGTGAGAAAGGAAATGGAATGTGAACATTAACGGCCAAAAGGGAACACAATCTATTGAACATACTGACCGATACAAATTTTTTTTCCTAAGTCACTGGTGCTTTTATTCCAATCTAAACTACCTAATTCAATCAAGGTAAGATTGTGATAATCTGAATCCAGGCTAGCCAGCACTTACCTCTAGGTTCCGCAACTCTCCCTTCCACTTGCAACCTAAGTCCACAGCAGCACACTTGACTTGCAATGACAGAACCTCCCTCTTGGCAAAGTTGTCTCTAAACAGATTGTGGTTGGATACACGAGTGTTGTCTACCGGACATCGTGGGCCAGTTTCTCTGTAGGTACGGAAAACACACCCACCCACACACACAGTGAAGGCTCTAACAATAAAGAACTCTAAATAAATATGATGGCACATTAGTTCATAAATTATAGTCCCTTGTGTTAACCCAGTGAGTTGAGCTAAAGATCATCACTCAATAAATCTTCCAAGCATACACATATATGTAAGAAAGCAGTAAAGTTTGGAACAATCAAGGGAAGAGTAGTCAATGCAAAGGTGACAAGAGCTAAAAAGAGCTGCCATATAGTCTAGCAAAAGCCTGAGGAGGCACAGCACTAGTGCCTGTAAAGGCTCAGTGCCATTCAACAGACTGTATCAAATGTGCACAAGTTAGGCTTCCTAGCCTTCTCAAGTCACGATTCTCTCTGAATTCAGTCACATTAGGCTCAACCTCCTAATGGACCACTACAGTATCACTTGGCAGACATAAACAACAACAAACAATGGCACGTTCACATAGAAACCTACTTGAGCAATGAATGTTGGCAGTAACACTCTTATCTCTAAAGACAACTGAAGCATTTGTGATGCTTTGCAATCAACTTTTCTTTAGACGTCCCAATGAGAAGTCCCAGATTATTGTGGCTTTGTGCTGGCTCATTAAGTGGCAAGGTAAGCTAGCATTCCCAGCGACAGTGAGTGACTTGGAATGCTGTCGTGTGGGCATATTCACATGATGATATGGTCTGGACACTTGGCAATGGGCAAACACTAGCAGGTTTGCCGCACACAAAGCTTGACTGTGAGTGTCCCCACCCCGGAACAGTGCACCACAAGTTCCTATCACTTCATTCCTGTGGGCAACTTTCACCAGCTCACATGCAGCCAAGCATGCACAATTTAGAAAATTTAGTCACTATAACCAAAGCTAAAGGTTAAAGGGGCAACCGTTGGCACCTGTTGGCACTCAAACACAAGACAAACTTAACAGAAAACATTAAACACAAGATAACTAGAGCACCAAGAGTGCAAACACTCAGTGTTAGTTAAAAATGCAATAATTTGAAAAAGAAGTCACTACTGTTAAATAACTAAGTTCTTGAATTTTTAGCCTAACAATAATAGTTTTGTTGTATTTATGAATATTTATTTTAACTATGGCATTTAACTTTGGCCTGCTTGCATCTCTAGGATTCTTCAGGAGTTTCAAAGGCTTTTTTATGGGCATGATGTTTAGAATCAGCCATTCTACGCTCTGGGGCTGACCCACACTTTATACAGCTCTTTTTATGTGCTTGAATCTCAACCAGACTATAAATAAATTAAAAAAATTAGCACTTACTGGAGCTACAGAATGCACACTATATAAGAAATCTGAACCGGGTGTGGTAAAATTTGTAAGCCCACGTGAGCGCGGGTCACTCTAAATGGCATGTAAACAAATGAATGGGCGCAGCACTTACCGTAGTGTCTGCCTTTTCTCTCGTTTTCTCAAAAACTAAGCTGAAAATAAAAAAGGGGCAAATTAAAGGGACTTAAATCATTATCTAGTTGGAGTTCCTCTTCTCTCAATGCGTAAAGGCCGCCATCTTTGAGATCCGCTGTTGACGGAGTAAATGAATGAATGACAAAGAGACTACTGTAACCCTATCGCGCATGCACACTGAGGGTTAACAGCAATAATAACTAGCCTAAATAAGAGTGGTCAGGATTGCACAAGTAAGTGCATGCACCGTTTGTGGCTGGCATGAATTGCCTATAGAATTGATCAAGTGTTGATGAATTCCAACTCATCCCAATGGCATGAGTTAAGGACCACCACTCTCAAGGCCACTTTGCCACAATGGCTTCCATGAATGATGTACATTGTGACTCTGCACTGGAACACCAATACCAACACTTGAGACACAGCGTAACCTAGTGTATCAACTATGAGTGGGTACATAAGGTAACTCTCACATCTATTTGGCTCCATTCTACTTGCAAACCAGCTCCAATCCACTGGTGACCTAACTCCTTTCCACTTGTGACTTAGTTCCACTGCACTTGTGACCAAGCTTCATTTCACTTATGACCTAGCTCCATTCCACTTGCTACCTAGTTCCATTCCACTGGATATTACACTAACAGTAGCTGCTTGGCAACTTTAATGAGCAAAGTGCTGGGCCAGTCAAGCTGCTGCCAGCTTTGCTTCTACTGTGGTTTATTTGGACAGCAATGAGCCTTATTTTGCAACTAGAAGACCAGTCCATCCAACACCAAAGTCAGAACAATACGAACTTAATGTTTAATGATCAATACTTAACTTAATCTGCCAACTAGGACATCAATGGCAAACTATAAGAACTATAATTTTATGTCTAGACAAAAGCAAGCTTTAAATTTGATCGCCAAAGAAGAGAAAGAGAAAAACCATTGAGCAATAGAGAGGGAAAATCCTAGATAAATGTGCCTCTTCCTTACCTATTGCAGCCTCTCAACTCGGGACATTAACAGAAAAAACAAACCAACAAACAAAAAACCTCGACATTTTTTGTATTTCACTTGGGAACATAAAAACAGTAAGTCCAATGCAAAAACCTTTTAGAGCTTAAAAGAAATGTGCAAAAAAAAGTTCTTACCACCTTCTAACACAGCTTAAAAAGGAGAAAGAACTTTTTTGTTGTTTCTCTTTCAGTAAGCTAGTTATGCTCTTTCAAGGCCCCAGGCCTTGACTGCTAGTCAAGCTGCATAGCTAAACACAAATTCCCTCACACACGAACATTCAGAGCATGCATCTACAGTATATAGAGGACAAAGATAGAAAGACACATGGATTCCCATCCAAAATCTCCCCACAAAGGTAATACAGTAACAAAAGTATACTTAACTGCTTAACTTGGAAGTGGAAAGCTGAAGTTGTGCTAAGAGCCAAAAACAATTCACTTTGAAAAATATGGACTAAACCAGAAGCATTAAAGTCCACACTCCTTTTATTATTATTACTATTATTATTATTATTATTATGCAATACCGAATCTTATTTATGGAATGCTACATCCATCAAATTGTTCAAACGAAGCAGAACAGCAGATTGAATGCTGGATCAGTCCAACACATTCACCTTTTCTCTGAGCAATAGAAACACATTAGACTACTTTGAATATGAAATTCTCTATAATAACAGTCCAGTTACTGGGGGAGAGATAGAGGTGAACTCAAGTGTGACCTCCCAGACCGGAGGAGAAATTGATCACAGTGTTAAAAACATGCACACTACATTAACTCAGACCAAGCAGAGACAGTCAGTCATCTCATCGCTCGCTCTCCTTATCGTGACAGTGCCTCTGTACAAACAACTAGCATGTATTGCTAATCTCTAATTATTCACCAAGGCGTCAGAAAATAACCACTGTAACCAGATACGTTGACATTTCTCATCCAATAATACCACCTAGAAAAGCATTGAGACACTCCTCTTGGAAAATGAATGCACCAGCTCATAACGATACATGAACACTAAATGAGGCAAGACACACACACACACACAGCCGTATACGCAGGAACACACACTTTTCCTCGAGGTCTGTTGATCAGCATAATTAAATCTGTAATCTATCCAAAGCCAATGTTCCTCCACACTCCGCACCTCCATGTAGATAGGTATCAACTACAGCTCAATCAAATCTCAGTGCTCATCTCAGCACACAACCCCTCACAACCATGTGATGCAGGGCTGCCACTCTTCCACACACTAATGGTGTACTGTACACCAACACCCACCCCTCACAACCATGTGATGCAGGGCTACCACACATTGGAGTCACAACTGCTCATGTGCCCAATTGACATGACCACAATTGACATGACCACTTGTCAACCCAGCTCCAGTCACCCAGTTACATGGGCAGGGGCTTAATCTCACTAATCCTAACCACTTAACTCAGTCAGAGTTACCACTAGAAATGCCTGGAAGAGTTGGCAACCATAAATAAGTACTAAAAGCTCCACGCCTGTCACAGGAAGTATATAAGTGATGCCAGACTAACACACACACACACACTGCATTATAGGGTTAACGAAGTCCTGTGGGGTCTCCAGAGATAAATACATAGTGATATAATCCCAACTACCAGACGTGTGCATAATTCATTTAGTTTCTGCCAGCCGGTGTGACAGCATCGCCCTCCCAATGAATTCCACCGCACTGCAAGAAAGAGGAACAGCAGACATGCACCAATTACATAGTAACCAAAGGCTTTCTGATTGCAGTGAGTATTTGCACCACTAGACAGATAATTCTATTTGTTTGTTTTCATCATTTCTATAGTATCGATAAAGTGATGTTGAGTGTTTCTATTCAGCATACAATAAAATGAGAGCATTTTTGACCAATAAATTATGTTTCAACAAAAAACAAAACAAAAACAAACAAACAAACAAAAACCTTGAAGATTTCAACCAAGTAGTAATGATCACATCATTCAGTAAGGTGGGCTAGGTAAAAGAATACTAGCCGTAAAGGAAGTTGTACTCACACTACTTTGTTCTGGAAGACCTACAATGCATACAGTTAACCCAAGACTCCACGAAATTAATGAAGGGACAGCTGCAGTCCGTTGAGCACCTATTGAAGTGCAATTCAGCTCATCCCACATACTTCCTGGAGGAGTAGTACACATTATAATCAGTGTAATAAGTGGAACTTTAGCAAAAAAAAAAATTACCCTCGGGACTGAGTAACAGCTACAAATTATCCAACCCGCAGTTAATGTTCACTAACTCTTGTTCGCCAACTCATCCCAATTGACGCCCATTTCAGATCAGAAGCCAGACGCCTCAAACCTTACATAGCTTAATCAATTCAGCAAAACCGTATGGTCACAGAATGAGCTCAGTCATCCCTGCACATTTCCATCTTCCATTTACTACCTGTCCCCAGGTGTCAGCAACTACAAACCCTAAGCAATGCCGGCAGGTATGCACATTCAGTGGGCATGACCCAGCCACTCATAACACAATGCTTGCATTGCCTGAAAACTACTTTAAAAAGCACTGTTGGAGCCACAAGTGAACACATGCAAGGACTCTATTAGCAGACCTGTGCATCTCTAAGTAATGAAAATACTACAGATCTCTTACATAAATGTTTTTAAGTGCTTCCTTATATTAAAAAATATTTTTGTATTAGAAATATAATTCTTTGACACATGCCATATCTGAGGTATCATCTGTAATTACATTACCACAGACTGGCTGACAAAATAAACCTTGATGGTGTAGACTTGCCTGCTATGTAGATCATTCAGCTAGTGATATCTGATAGATTGGTCAACACATAAGAGTTATCAGTCCCCAAGACAACACTTTGCCAGGTATTGAATATCTTGGCTCTGGGAGAAGTTTTACAGAACACCTGCTCGTGAGAATCCCTAGGTTCCAACCATGGCCAACATTGGTAGGAGGAAGTACATAGTGCCCAGCATCACCAACCATGCATCGTGGATTCAGCAAGCTCTTTGAATAAATTTATATTGCTCAAGAGTAACCTTTCTTATGGTCACATGATCGAGTGACCTCTCTTATGCTCACTAGACTGTTGCTTTTTAAATATTTTATTTGAAGGCTTTGATCTTGTCCAAGGTAGACCAGCATGATGCTGACTTGCCAATAGAAAAACCCTCAAGAGCAAATCACTCTTATCCTGAGGGAGATTGAGATGCTGACTCAGAGCAGAGCACTAAACCTCTTGCTATTGATGAATGTAAGATAACTTCCCCCCAAAAAACAACTGTTCTTATCCTGAGGGAGATTCAGGTGCTGACTTGAGCTAAATACCATCTGATACCCTAGGATCATCCTACTCACTATTTCGATCTTATCCTAAACACTGCAGGGACCATAGAGCAGACCCTACAGTCCCGCAGTTCTTATAAAAAAACTCATTTCAGGGCTAGGGGACCAATCAGAAGAATTCTTTGATAAGAACTGCGGGATGGCTCAGCAGACCTGCAGCAATGTCCAAGAACACATACCTGCACCGATCTCCACTATTTGGCTATCTCACTAACTTTACATCACAAAAACGGTTCTCCTGTGAGAAAGTACAAGCAGACAGATGCCTATACATCAATGGAACGGAATGATCTAGTTACTCGAATACTTCATATGGGCTTATCTCGGCAATCTGCCGCACAAGAGGCCATGGAAATGATTCTCCCTAGAGGGACAAGCAGACAAGTGCCTACTCTCCTTGACTCCTAATAGATGTATGAATAGTATGAAATAGCAATAAAAAATGCTAACTTTCACAAGGTCCTGCTATATAAGACTTCAACCTGGTACTCTACTATCTAATGAGATTAAGTGTGGGGGGAACGGGGGAAAAAAAGCCAGATTTTCTACCTCGTGTTTATGATTACACACTCAAGGCTTCTCACAATTTCATTTAAGAGTCGCAATGGATGTAGTTAATTTATATTAGTGCTCAACCTGAGTGGTGTGCTCGATTAGCAGGAGACCAGCTCCAGTCCCAACCTCACTGAGCCACAAACCACACTCCACACACGCAGGCAGCAGTGAGTGTCTGGAGGTTGAGGACTAAGATACAGGAGGAGCTGAACAAAGAGGTTTCCTTGGTCAACACCCACACGTCACACTTGCTGAAGAGGATAACTCCTGAAGATGAGATAACCTAGTCCCAGTGAAAAGAAGCCAAGAGTTGAGGGTGAATAGGTGCTCCAGATGCCAATCAACCAGCAAACCTAACTAGCTTCTACCTCAGTATTACTCACATACCTCTGAGCCACAACTCTGGCCGGCCTTGAATAGGAAGCCATCTTGATCCTGGCTCCAAGTTGGCCAGGCCACCCAAGCCCAGGACATACCACAGCTTGTAGCCATTATCTAACTTTCAATGGATCAACTACTGTTAGTATTTCCCTGACCTCATATTTCAGAGTGAGCATTCCAGCTAGGGTAGTGATGATAAACCAGACACTGGAAAGCATTGGGCTCTGGCCAGCTCCATTTACAGTGCCCTCGAACACCATATGCCAGGCATGCATACACCAGGCTCCCACAGTCTGCATCCATAAATCTGGCAAGCACTGCCATGAACTGGTTAAGGCGTGGTCAGAAATATAAACCTTTAGAGGGCAAGTAAGCCCCTCACTTGTTTCTTGTAGCCCCATGTAGTGGTTTGGCAATGGGAAGAAGCACAGCTGGTCCATGGAACTGTTATCAATGGGCAGCCAGAAGCCTGATGACCATGACAAACATGACAAAATAACAAGGGAAGTGCCTACTCTCTCCTCCGTTGGAGCACCAGAATGGAAGTAGTACAGCAGCATAATCCTACAGCACTCATATAGTTGTGTTCTATGGGCTCATAAAGATTAGGATCCATGACACCTCTCTTTCCAGCAATGCTAGAGATGGCTGAAGCATACGTTCAGAGCTTTGTTACAGAGAAGTTTGTAATATTTTTATTTTTTTTTAAATGGTCCAAAAGAATAGAACCATTAATTTTTAATGCAGTATTTATAGAGTTTGCATTATGGACATGCCCTCATGGAATGCTATAGAAAGAAAACAACTACATGGACATGTGTCCATGTGTAGGAAGAAATCACTAACAAGTGTTTTATGTAGGAAGAGATCGCTATAACATTCAAAATACTTGAAGTCAACGAGAAGGTAACCACAGGAGCCCCATGGTCCATTCCAACACCCACGTAGTGCTTGGAAATTTGTAAATCTAGAGAGGATTTTGACCACAGATAATCTACCCAGAACCCTCCAATGCTATCCATTACAGCTAAAAAGAAAACATGGAATGCTATAAAGCTACACTGGCAGCGATTGATAACATACAATAAATAACTCCAGATAATATGTGGTTACAATAGACTCAACTAAAAATATATACAACCCCAAGAATTCACTAAACCAAATCAGGTTACACAACTGAACCTCAAGAATAACTGCTACAGATCAAACCAAGATATTAGGATATATGAAAATAGTCATTGAATTCGGTCATAAGAAAAACAACAACAACCAAAAATAAAAGTTTATAGCGTTTCCTCAATACGAACAATTTTAACCAGAAAATTAAGTTGCCAAGCATCAAATCACACAAAGACTTGACACATTCCAGCAATTCAGACATTGCATGATTTTAAACCTGAGATCCTGACAAGATCTTCTCCCGCCAGACGCCTCTGTAACCTCTAATAAAAACAACTTATAACATAGCTAATCTGACCTGACACAAACAGCAAAGGTCTCTTCACAAGCAGTTTGACAATTTACCAACACCCAAGCTGCTACCAGGACACCTCATGCTAGCAGTTGGTGTCTTGGATGGTGAAGTTTGATCTAACCAGTCCCTCCTCCCTCCTTGTCACTCTCACAGTAGCTGTAGCACATGGTAAATGTAAGCATCAGTCCCTCTGAAGCAACTATCATGAGATGATCACAGCAAGGCGACAATCACAACTTCAGAAATAGCAGCTTGTTGTCACAGATCTAATTTACTGTGATTACATATATATTATACTTTATATATAATCATATACATATAATTTTTGATATTCTTGTCACAGAATGAGCTTCAATATCAAGGCCTTCTGAAATGAAAAAAACAAAACACCCTCTTGCTGAAACAAAATTATGAACCAAATGTTGAAACCAATTCCTTTACTCCGAGTAAGATGATTTGGTTTCAATCAGTTGTGTGTTTAGCTACAAGGAATCAGTAAAGTTTAATAGAACAAGTTATGATGGCTTGCTTTTGAGAGAAAGCCAGTTTGTGGCCTCCCTGCAGCGTTTGTGCCTGAATAGGTAGCTGTTGGTCAGATTCTTCCTCCAACGGTGGTGCTAAACACGTATTTATGCATAGTGTCATGGAACATAGATCCCAAAGGCTTTGAAGCATGGTTGCTGCTGCCTGACTGCCTCGATAACAGAGCTGCTGAAAGGCTATGGCCTCAAGAATCCTGGTGAGTCCATTGAAAGTGTTTCAAAGGTTTATGTCAGAAAACAACAACACAAACTTTTGGAATATCGTCAATGAATGTCCACTGGCAACAAAAACTGCATTGTAGGCTTTGGCAAAAAAATTCATTTCAATTGTACAAAAAAGAAAAAGAAAAAGATAAGAGCTTGTTTTACTTCTTTACAAGTTCCCCCCCCCCCACCCCAAAAAAAATTTTTTTTTTTTTGCAAATGCATACTTCTGATTGCTTTGAAATGTTTCTATAACAGTGTTATCTGAGAATAGTATTGTATAATAAATTTGCACATATTTAGAAAGGCAAAAGACAAGTGTTGCTTTCTAAAGAGCATCAGTTTCAACAGAAAAGTGATGGACATTTGCATTGCCAACACACCCACACTGGAAAACACAAACAAAATATGCTGTCTAAAAACTGAAACTACACGTCTAAAACTCAATTGTCCAAACACAAACTATGTGGAAGGCAGTGGTTACTATTACTTGTCAACCTGGACATTATCTAGGAAAGCAAAGTTAGCGAGTGTTTCAATATGCAAGTCAATATTGATGTTGTAGATAGAGCCTTTGACACTTTAGTGCATGGCACTGCTAATAAAACACAAAATAAGCAAGGAAATTGGAGAAATACTACCCACAGCTGTATAATTGTCATCACAGTGAAACAGCAAGTGTAGCAGATTGGTTGGAAATGTTATAACTTCTGACACTTTTCTCAATCCTCCCTCTCTTGTATGCTATCTCAAGTGTTGTATACTTTGTGTGTAGGTTTATTATTCATGATTGGTTTAGTTATATATGATTGCCAGCACATACAGAACTAAACACACAGCAAGGTTACTGAACCAAGACTACTCTGAAATTTACATTTCAGGGAATATTTGCATACTACTTTTTAGGCTACTTGCTTAGTAATGCCATACAGCGTCCTGCTGCAGCGTTCTAAATCTCATGCAATCTGTAATATGCATTAGATTGAACTTCACCATTAATATGAACAGGCTTATATAAGCAAGAATCTGCCTATCTTCTTTCCAAATTGTTTTCCATACAACCAAGGTCAAAAGATGGTTGTCTTGGCTTGCCCCCTGGAACTTGACCAGCACATCTTATACAAACCTCACTCCAGCTTGAGTTAACACATTTACTGCACTGCATGGGGAACCAGACAACCAACAATAAGGTGCCTACAAACACAACATCACCTCACTTAGGCAGCTGGATAGGATATTTTATGGCACCTCCTCTATCCATCAACACCCCTCACTCCAATAAATACTGGCTATGATATCCTTTAGTACTAACTCAAATCCGAATGACAATAGGCTCTTCATCTGCACTCTGATACAGGTGCTGAGTATGCAGGAGTATACCATAGCTGGGCTGAAAGAGTGGCATAGATAGAAATTCAGCTCAGTATGAGAAATGGAGAAACCCATTCAGTTATTTTCGCCTCTGGTTACTCATAATGCTTTTGTTATAAACACTTCCCACCCATGCAGTTGTGACCATGTACTCCATCACCGCAGTGTGATGACCTATGATACCCACTCAAACTATTTTTATTACAGCATAGACACCATTTTTAATACAAATTTAAAGGTACATGGTTGGCAAAAATAAACCAAATCTGCTTCTTGTCTTCTTGGCACCCTTTCCTGATTAGTGGCATCCCAACAACAAGCAATAACATTGTCACACAATGAGTGAAGCTTAGGACTGTGGCTGCCTGTATACAGCACACACACAAACACCAAACCTTCAAAAAGGCGCCCCAGTGGAAGTGCCAATCTGCAGGTGAAGTGCCGCAAAAGGAACCAGAGTATAGAGAATTTGGACCTTGTGATTGGGTCTCTCTGCTATTAGAGAACAACACTGGATGGTTTCGAAGTCTACAGTTCTATTGGCAGTTCTATTGGCAGTGTATACATTCAAATGCCCTCACCAACAGGTTAAAAAATGATATAATTCATTAATGAAGAATAAGCAAACTAGAAAAGTGGTCCGTGATACTGATTGTGGGGCTAAGCCAGAATAAGCTGTGCATGTGCATGTGGCATGCCACCAACTTCTTAAACCAGAGGAGTTGGCAAACAAGTAGTTGACTTCAATTTGCACCTTCTCTAAATGTCCACCAAGTGAATAAATGACCTCGGAAATGATTCTGTCATCCGCTAAATGTCCACCACACATACATACAATCTGAAAAAACCCACAGCAGTTAAAAATAATAAAAACAAGAGCAATATGCTGGCTATATATATATATACAAAAAATAAAGTAAGCCAAGCAATAATATCTATGCATGCAATTTTACTTTTATGTGAATTAAATTAAATACTTTGGAAGATATCTGTTGATCAAACTGGAACGATTTTTGGATACAAATTATGCCATATTTACATGTTCTATGATCACCGAGCTTATCCAGACAACCAAGGGACACCTGGCTGAATATTCTGCACCAACAGCACAAGTCAAGATTGTGAGCTAAACCTTGCTATTACTGCCACTTTATAACAAGACTTCTTTTTAACTTAACACAATATTCATGGGTAAATCACTTTTAATGAAATCTTCATTCTTCCATTGGTATAAATATTAATTGCACCTAGCTGCCCAAATATAATCCTTTTTATCATACGCAAATCAATGGTATTGAGCAAATAATTCTGATTTTCAGTAACAAAAATGACACCTTTCATGAGTATGTGAAAAAGATGTCAATACTAAGGAAATGTCAGTATGTATTTTATAGCAAAGAGAGAGACAACAACACTGCACAAAAAACAATTCACGATTCACCTGATTACTCTCCTAAACTCTCCGGAATGTGAGTAAATCAACAGTAATCATAACCAGATATTAGGGCAAAGGATTAGGGCACTCAGATTACTCACCTTGAAGGCTTTAATTGTAGGTTCTAACTACTGCACTGAAATACTCAGGGCCATGTTAGGTCATGAGCAATTCAACACTTTTAGTATGATAAAATATTTTTTTTATATTAGAAAGAAAATAAGTGAATTTGAAGGGTCTGAGTTGCAAAGATTGTAATGCCATCATATCCTCTGGCAGTATTAAAAAACAACAACTGAGTACTTGTGGAACAATTTGAAGAAAAAACAAATTTGCAAAAGAAAAGAAAAAAAACCAAGACAAATATTTAGGCAACACAAACTTTTGCATACCTCAAAGCTCTAAGAATGCAAGAAGCGCAGAATCTGTGTCCACAAGGAGTCTGCAGTGGATCCCGCTGAGCTAGCAGGCAAATAGGACATTCTAGCCGCTTGTCCAGTGGTGGGTCAAACTTGGCATCATAACCTTCCATTGCACTGCCACCTCAAATCCTTACACACACACATAAAATATACAACAGTCACAGATTGAATTGAACAGAAACTTTGTGAGATAAAACTCCAATGTAACTGAATAATATTTTAGAATGCTAGATGAAAAAAAAACAAAAAAAAACGACTACTAGAGAGAACTGAAAAAAATACCATCTAACTTCTTACCTTCTCACAAAATGAGCAGGTTGAAACAAAACGGTGGTAAGTGTTGAAGCCCTCGGGTAGAGAAAACTGGAACACACCAGACATTAACCAGCACGCCAGGCGTTCGACAGATAGGCCGCCGAAACCGACCTTTCTTTGGCGTTGCAACAAAATATATAGCCGTACACTATTCGGTCCGAGGTGTTGGGTGAGAGGTGGTATCTATACGACAACAGGAACTGAACTTTAGCGGCCACCCGCTTGCTGGCGCTGTCACGTCCACTGCCGCCGAGAACTTCAGCCACCCGAAATAAGTAACATGACCTAACGGGGACCCTGGTCTTAAGGATTAGAGACGGGGGAGAGGCCGGGCCACAAGCCGATGAAATCTCAAAAGCAATTCACTGGTTGTGAATAGACCACAATAACCACACACAACCCAAATTATTTGTGTCATGTCAACATTCCACTTCGCCGGCTAATTCCCGCGAAATGTGCCCAATGGGATGGGTTCAAATCATTCAAAACAAATGACACGTGGTAGGCGGGGCGCGCAATATCTGGAAGCATTGCCCGTAAACCAGCTGTTTTGGGCGACCATTCCCAATCATTGTTATCTTCACTTGAGCTCTGTCACTTTATAATGGCTGTTGATAGCGAAAATTTGCGAAGTACTAGACAGCTTTGTCTGGTAATGATGTCCACTATATATTTATTTGCTTTTTCTTCTCTGTATACTCAGATTCCTGGTGAGTTATATGTCTTAATGTTAATCCTACTCAATTCAGTTAGTTGTGTGCCAAATTTAATAGTTTGATAACTAAGTATTTCGTGAAGTAATTTTCCATATGAGAATCATCCATAGGTTTTCTGAAAATTCATAACAATGATGCAAGCTAGTCCTGATGGCCTTGGCTATACAAACATCTGTAGCATTTTAATAATATGTTTACAAAATAGTGCGTCCAGTATATGGAGTAGAAAGTGTGAATCTTAAAAAATTTGTGACCTACTGTCACATTGGGTGTACCTTTTTTTACCTTCAGATCTCTTCACAAAAAAATAGTCCATTCATGCAGTAAGTATTAGGATTGTGCTGTTCCAGTTGACATTTCATACATTGAACACCTTTTTTTGTTATCAGAAATTTGTTGTGCATTCGGCACAAATTGTACTTGCACTTTAGCCATGACCTTTACTCAATTGCTTCTGTTAGGGACTTTCTTATTTCTGATCATAAGGGAAGGGCTGCATCCTAGTATAGGTGCCAGGTGAGCAGGCGCTTCCTTACTACAGTGCCCAAGAGTGCCAGATAAACCATACTGCAAACAGACACACTATAGGGTCTGTGTGGTTCTGAAGCTCCCTCTTACAGGTGAGTGTCAGCCCTGCCATTACGCGGAGTGCCAGATGAACACCGCTAAGAAATGTTGCTCCTTGGGATACAACAGCTCCCACTTATAGCTGAGCCTCAGCCATGTGCAGACTACTACTATAAAAGTTTGAATTTTTTTTAAATTTAAGCCAGAAAGAGTAAATTTTAAACAAGTGTCTTCATACATTGTGGACTAAATCTATGTTAAGTTCAGTGTACTTAATAGGGTGTTGTAAAGTTGCATTATTTTTTCATTTTCAACTTTTATAAAAAGTGAAGTATTCCATTCTATAAGATAGAACACAACTCAATTTTTGAAAGGAAAAGAGGAGGGAGATAAAGATTGGTAGATCTCCCGAAGAGGAGGTTTCTAAAAAAAGCAACAACAACTATGACACATGAAGGAAGTATAATACTCTCATACTTTCAGAGTATTTCTTTTATGAAATCATGTATTTTTTTTTCACAACAATTGTATTTCAAGAAAGAGCAGTATTTGTAATTGCAATTAAATACTTTATAGTGTTTAACCCCTACTCTGATTGAATATGAAAGGGTGCATTGAAGAATACAAAAGTTATCGTTTATCCAGAAATTTGATACGTGACATCACAACATTGAATTTGCGCGCACCTGCAATAATAAGTTGCTGCTGGACATATGCAGGTAAACTGCAAGGAGATGGAAGTTATGGCTGAGTTTTTAGGGTGGCTAGGGGGATGCTTTTTTATGATCTACCACTAGATGACGTCATTGAAGTGCAGGATATGCCAGGCCTTAGTTAGCCCAAGTAGATTGGCAAAGGGGTTTCTAGCTGCTGCCTATCTAGCACACTCAGTTGCTAGAGCTGCTGAACTAGGCTACAGGTTGGATATTACATGAATTTACGCTCTTCCATTCTTAGATTGGGTTTTGTTGTAGGTTGAGCTTGAGGCAAGGTTTGGGGGTGTTCTAGTGTGAGTTATTTGCCCTTATGTAGGGAGAGGGAAAGGCAGAATGAACAGGAAACAACAACAAGCAACAGGCACATCTCAAGGCAGACTCAGACATTCAAAGTCATATCGGACGGCTGTATGCAGACCAGATTGATACTTCAGAGGGAAAGTACCATTTTTGGTCCCAAAGGCCCTAGGCTGTAGCGTCCCATGCTTAGTGAGGGCACTACTTAGGGCCTGAGGGACCATCTGAGTTAGGATGTAGCGCCCTTTCCTAAAGTTCATCGATGGTGAAGCGCATCACTTGACTAATTTTGAGCATAGTAGCTAGCTACCATTCTCGCTACAAAATTGGAGGGACACTAAATATTTTCTCACTGGATCCCTAAAGGCAGAGTAGACCCCTGAAGGCAGACCAGACCCTTAAACGTAGAAGTTACGTTTATGATTCAATGCTCTTCTGTGTATGTGAAATTTGTGGCCTTGTTTACCACATTCTGAACTCTTTCCCAAGGTCCGGGTTTTGAAAGGAGAGAGCCCAGCATGCCCTTTGACCTCTATTCTTCCATTCCCATTTTTAAAAAGTTGTTGCGCAAAAGAACCCTTCAGATAGCTCACTATTCTTTCAATTCAATCCATACCACCTTGAAAATGAGTGCCTCAACACAGTAACAGTTCTATATAATCATTTTTACAAGTGATCTAGTAAAATAAGCTTCAAACACGGTCATGTATGTGCCAAACTACTGGTAGTTATATACAAGTAATGTGATGGCAGTCTCTGGCTAGCAGTACTTTGACTGTAAGCTGTAAAGTTGAATTTAGCCGTATCAATGGCAAACAGTACTCTTATGCCAGTCTGCCATTTGCCTTGTTTTTTTTTTTTTTTTTTTTTTTTTTTTTTTCCCCTTCCTGATAGGTGCTCATAACTTATTTCTTACTTATGACATTGTTTCGTGCACTAAATTACTGTAATGTGTTCTAAATTGTCTTCAGAGAAGTTCAAGACAAAAGATGCAGCCGCCATTTTCCACTAGTCGCAAATTAATGTTGGCCCGGCTATGCCCTTTTATACATGAATTTTTCGTTTAAATGCAGGCCAGAACCCGAGGCAGACCAGACTCTTGGTTGAAACCACAATGTGTAAATTTAGAAATAATGACACTGAGCAAACTTCTTTCAGCAAACGGCCATTCTAAAGCGATGGAAATTTAATGTGCATTTATATTTAGCCAACTAGTCAAATAGTATGTCTGATTAGCCACTTTGTAAGTTACCCATACAGAAACATTGTCAAGTCATATCTATTTAAGGTAACCATCATGCTGCACTAAGTAACAAGCCAACATTACTCCTCTTTCATGGCAGAGTTTATTTTAGTACCAGTAGTGGTTACGACAGTCTTCTCTGTGGACCACGCAAAAACGAATTAGGAAGGTTGATGCAACTGAGTGGAGACTGAAAGGAATAAATATTGTGCATCTCTTGCTAGCATGCACAGGATTATCAAGTTGTTGTTGTTACATTCGTTTAGACCAGTTAATACAACTTCATAAATAACTTCCCACAATAGACGGAGCTCTAGTTCTCCGCACCAAACATGTTGTGAGGCAACTTATAAAATTAGAGATATTGCATGGAATTTGTCAACAGAATGCAAACAGATTGTTTTCATTTACTAATTTCACACAAGTTAAACCAGCAGAGCTGGTATCAATGCAACACTACATGGTGCTCATTGCAATCAATTAGAACTTTGCAAGTCAAGAAAACAACTTCCAGAAAACAAACCTCCATCAGATCCTTAAACTATTTTTCTGAGTGTTTTTCTGGAGGGAATTTTAATTTGTAGCTTGTGATGAATAAACCAAATTAAGTAAGGAAATCCTGATGTTCTACACCCACTTATACGTGTGTCCTATGGTCTACTCCAAATTGATGTAATAGTTGTGATGGCATAGGGGATGGGTGAAGCATTTGGGAATAGAAGGGAGGGGTCATAATTTTCCTATTATTGGCTACATCAGTCATGGGACTACAAGCACAAAAGCTTGATGAGCTACTCAGAAGAGGCAAGTTTTAAGATTCATAAAAAAAAAAATTGTGACATTCCATGGAATTTTCATGAAATATGCTGTTGAAAGAAAGATTTAAGAAAAGAATTTACTTATTATGTACATACATTGACAGATACTTTGGTTAGATGCTTGCTGCTGTGTATAATTAGGCATATAGATAAGACGTTATACCCTTCCCCCATGTAGCATTTGGGTAAAG
>WLWI01001667.1_pt1 | contig 19206 bp, 20 predicted proteins | sample 6701501 | NCBI WGS metagenome assembly WLWI01 (sample SAMN12718690, study PRJNA515312) | sponge metagenome | isolation source: marine sponge | host: Mycale hentscheli | place: New Zealand: South Island, Marlborough, Capsize Point | collected 2014-11-01
AAAAATAACAAAAAAAAAAAAAAATAAGGGTATAACCCATTTGGTTTTTTTTTTTTTTATTTTTATTTATTATTCCCCCCCCCCCCCCCCCCCCCCCCCGTATTGCTTTCTTAAATTACAATATTTCAGCTCACTGTACCTTCACAGAATGTTCCATTTCCACTATAACCCACGCCGCATTGGCACTCAAAACTCCCAATAGTGTCCACACATGTGGCAAAACCATGGCAATTATCTACATTTTCTGCACACTCATCAATATCTGCAAATAACATGTAACAACGAGTAACCGAGAGCTCTACAAGACATTATGGTATAAAGCACAAGGGGCATTCTAAATATATAAATACATTACTAATACACTGTATCAGGATAGACCATCTGTGGGTGATGTATAAAATACGTACTATGTCTACAGTCACATATTGTACAGTGTTTGGATTAATTGCTAAGTGAAATTTCAGTATTTTAATGTGAACAACACAAAAAGGCAAGCAATAAAAGCAAGTTAGACACTTATTAAGGGTCTATCACAAGTGTCAAGCAGTTTGACAGCTCCAGCATATAATTTTGAACAGCCAAACTCATTTCTAACTGCCTCAATTTGGTTTTGGTAATCTCTACCTACCTACCTGACTTGCTCCATCACTCATTCCCTGACTTTTGTAGCTCCTGAATTTTGGTAATAATACACTTGTGTGTCTGTAACGACGATGACTGACGACGGTGTGTATATTCATGAATAATTCATGAGCATATGTTCAGTAAAGATCGTCACCTTATGGTAGGTAAAGTAGCCACATTCAGTAGAACGTGCTGGTTACTTCTAAAAAGCAGGCGGCGTAAGTTTCAAAAAGGAAGGCGAAAGTACTGAAGAGAAGGTAATAGGCGATTAATCGTAACTGAAAAGCGGATGGAATCGGTGAGGTAAGGGGTGTAGGTTTACAATGGAAGGGAAGAGAAGGCAAAAAGGCGAGCGATTAATTACAACTAAAAGCAGGCGGGGGTTAGTGTTCAAAAGAAAGGCTGAAGTCTAAAAGCAGGCGGGGGTTAGTGTTCAAAAGAAAGGCTGAAGTACGAAATGGAAGTCAAAAGTTTCTCAAAGTAGGACAGAAATTCAGAAGCAGAGAGATAGACAGGAAAAGGGGGTTCCATGACTCAAGAAGTAGAGCTGAAGATAGGAGAGATGGGGTAGAAGAAAAGCTCATGATAGCTCAGAAAAAAGAGAGCATGAGAGGGAAACTTTATGTAACCTTAACCAATGGTAGAGAATGATAACTGAGTTGGGAAAATGTAGTCTGGCAAACTGGAAACTTAACAGTCAGGACCCAGCACCTCAAAGGAAGATAAAGTGCAACTGGGTATGAAGAGGGAAGTACAGTGCTATAGATTAACTGCTTTCATCCGATTATGGTTTACAGAAAATGTCTAATAGAAAAAGGAAATATAAACTTTGATTTAGAGAATGTAAGCAAACTTTGATTAGCGCCACATAGGGCGGGGTTATATGATACATAGGGCGGGGTTATATGATACATTGTCCGGGCTCACAACATCTCTTTCCTCCTTGGACAATTGGGAAGGGAAAAAGGGAGGGGGGCAGTGGTTCTGGCTGAGGACACTGTGTTCCTACCATCCCCATGTACATGGCTTGCGCTGATACAATCGGTAATGGTCGCCAATGTAGTGAATTTGTAAGGTAATAATTGATTAATTGAGTGACTAACTTGTGCCCGGGATAGAGGCGCCCTGATAAGAGGGGATTGAGTGTAAATTTGTTTCGGTTATTGTAGTGTAATTGTGTAATCAGCGCTCAAGGACTCAAAAACAGGAGGAAGTCTTGAATGACGACCCATCCCTTTACGCTTGAGTGACGACCCATCCCCTGTACACCTGAGACAAGGCAAACCAGAAGCAACCTATCATCACTTCAGAAACATGCAATGAAACTTCAGTCACGACCAATGTTATGCTATGTTAATTCACAACACACAAACTTTACAATACCTAAAATATTTAACCAATTTCACTTCAATTAATTACTTCTTTCTATTCCACCAGTCAAACTTCTCAATCAATCAAAAGCGGTGATTTGCATACATATAAATACGCCCTATACCTCAAGCACATGCACTTAAGCTATGTACGTATAAAACAGTAAATAATATCTCCATTATTGTAAATTGTGATGTTTCGCTACTTACTTCAAAATTTTTATTGCAATCAAAAATGTAAAATATGTAATAATATGTAACATACTTAAACAAGTGAATCCATCTCCTCTGAATCCATTCCTGCATTGACAGGAGAACCCTCCATAGGTGTTAATGCAGATTGCAGTTGAATTACAGGTATGGGTACCATTTTCACACTCATCCACATCTGGAACAGGATTATATTAGTGACATATGTACTACAACATCAAATTATCCAGTTATCAACACTCTTGACACTTTATTGTTTTGATGACACCCTACCATACTAACACTTAGATGACGCCCTACCATATCTAACACTCTAGATGACACCCTACCATATCTAGCACTCTAGATGACACCTTACCATATCTAACACTCTAGATGACACCCTACCATATCTAGCACTCTAGATAACACCCTACCATATCTAACACTCTAGATGACACCCTACAATATCTAGCACTCTAGATGACACCCTACCATATCTAACACTCTAGACGACACCTACCATATCTAGCACTCTAGATAACACCCTACCATCTAACACTCTAGATGACACCCTACCATATCTAGCACTCTAGATAACACCCTACCATATCTAACACTCTAGATGACACCCTACCATATCTAGCACTCTAGATGACACCCTACCATGCATATCTAACACTCTAGATGACACCCTACCATATCTAACACTCTAGATGACACCCTACCGTATCTAACACTCTAGATGACACCCTACCATATCTAACACTCTAGATGACACCCTACCATATCTAACACTCTAGATGACACCCTATCATATCGAACACTCTAGATGACACCCTACCATATCGAACACTCTAGATGACACCCTACCATATCTAACACTCTAGATGACACCCTACCATATTGAATACTCTAGATGACACCCTACCATATCTAACACTCTAGATGACACCCTACCATGCATATCTAACACTCTAGATGACACCCTACCATATCGAACACTCTAGATGACACCCTACCATATCTAACACTCTAGATGACACCCTACCATATCTAACACTCTAGATGACACCCTACCATATCTAACACTCTAGATGACACCCTACCATATCTAACACTCTAAATGACACCCTACCATGCATATCTAACACTCTAGATGACACCCTACCATATCTAACACTCTAGATGATACCCTACCATGCATATCTAACACTCTAGATGACACCCTACCATATCTAACACTCTAGATGACACCCTACCATATCTAACACTCTAGATGACACCCTACCATATCTAACACTCTAGATGACACCCTACCATGCATATCTAACACTCTAGATGACACCCTACCATATCTAACACTCTAGATGACACCCTACCATATCTAACACTCTAGATGACACCTTGACTAGACATTTCTGCTGACAATGCTCTGCACATCAGTACATGGAAACAACAAATAATTAAAAATCCTTGATCATATTTTTACTGACAAATTTAGAAGCTACAATATAAAAATTACAGCAAGACTTCACAGAATGTTTGCAGTTGCTAAAATATGCCAATGGCTACAGAATACGTTTCTTTATTATTCAGATATACTCACCTCCACAAATAACTCCATCTCCTCCAAAACCAGACCGACACTCACAGTTGAAGCCTCCAATGGTATTGGTACATATCGCAGATTCATGGCAATTGTGACTATTCTCTCCACATTCATCAATATCTAGAAATATACACAAGTCAAAAAAGTTGTACCTGCCCACATTTCCTACTAGCACAGAGAATGGTCACCTTGGATACAGACAATGCCACGTTGAAGAATGGGGACACTATCAGTTGCTGACTAAAAGAATTGTAACAACTCTAACACGATCACTTGTCCATTATTTTTATATTTTTCTTAAACGGTACTTCTTGTAACGAGTTAATAGGAGCATAGGTAAACATACTATAACTGTAACTAGAGAGAGAGAGAGTAGTGTACAGCTATGTATTCCATTCTATTTACATTACATTACTATGAATAACTAGAGCTAAATTAAATCACAATATACTGTCTCCTGTTCAGAACAAACCTTCACAATTGACTCCACTTCCAAGAAAACCAGGATTGCACGCACATTCAAAACTTCCAACTGTGTCCGAACATGTAGCAAACCTGTGGCAATTACTCGTACCTTCTGAGCATTCATCCACATCTAATGGACACAAGGAATGTTGACAACCATCAGAGTGTACATACGAGTGTGTTGTAGGTCCCACTTCATAATGGTGTTTCAATATCTATAGCTACAGCTGAGAATAATCACTGGATCATGCTTTAACATTACTGCAATGGTTACCTTTTAATTATTAGGGAGGGGGATTTTCGTGGGATTACCCCCCCCCCCCCCCCCCCCCCCCCCCCCCCCCCCCACCCCCCCCCAAACACACACCCCCCCCCCCCAAAAACCAACAAAAAAAAACACACAAACAAAAAAAATTAAATCCCCACAAACGTGGCCCACCACCGCCCCCCCTCCACCACACGCGGGGGGGTTTTTTTGGGGGTTCCCCCCCCCCCCCCCCCCCCCAATGCTATGAAGCACATACATAAACACCATTTTCATTATACAATAGGACATGATAAAGAGGATGTAGCTATTGTTCTTCTGGTAGTTCATTAAATTTGTAAGTACTACCCCAATTCTAAACAAACTTCATAAGTTTATTCTGAGTTTTACACAAGACAAGGCTGAGTGTAGAATATGTATGATATAACTTACTTGAACAACTCACTCCATCTCCAACATATCCCGGCCTGCACTGGCAACTAAATCCTCCAACAGTGTTACTGCAGTCGGCTAAGGTGCTACAATTATGAGTTCCTTGCATACATTCGTCAATATCTACAATGGAAGCAAACACACATATGAACACATTATGACCTACTGGAATATCTTTATTGAGTATATTGTTAGCTCCAAATACTATGCAACATACATACGTACCAGTACAATTAAATCCATTCCCAAAGAATCCTTCATTACATGCGCAACCAAATGAGCCCACTGAGTTGGTACAACTGCTACCAGTACTTGCACAGGGAGAATTTGTGCTGCAGCTGCACTCATTAATATCTAAAAATAAATTTATATAAAATTAAATACTAAACTCTTACAAAAATTAAGAGGACTAAATTCAGTCTACAAATTCTAAGTTATAGCTACATATGTACATATGTATAGTGTCAACAAAGCCAGTAGGAAGTGTTGGTGGTGATCTACGTATAGCAAAAAAAAAATATATATATATAATATATATAACTAATAAACAACATTTTCCACATATTGTATTACTATCATACAATCTGTGGTTTGGAGATACATACTTAAGTAACACAGCAAAACAGTGACACTTATTACTCTAGTCAGCGTAGGGCACGGCGAGATATTGTATTATAGCCTTTAATTTCACTTGCTATGCAACTCAAGAAACATTAGCTTGGTTGTAAAACACTATATCACTCAATTCTGATCAGACTAATATAAATAAAGGGCGCCCTCTAAAACACATTGTACATTGAGTTTACAAGTAGTTTGTAGAGGGTTTTATGGATATGTAATATAATACTTACATACAGAGCAGTGCTTTCAGTAACTGAACATGTGTGATATGGAGATACATACTTAACTGAAGTACTCAAATGATTATTGTCGATAAAGTATTACACTAAAACTCAACAATGTGACATGTAGATAAATAAACTAATTATACACCAAATTAATTAATAACAAATAAATAAATAAATAAATAAATAAATAAATAAATAAATAAATAAATTATAAATAAATAGCCACCAGTGTACTTTTTATTGTACAAACAAGGAATGGTAGTACACGACCCTAGATGGAGGCCAGACTATGTATGTTACTAAATAATCCACTCCATAATATCCACTTGTTTGATTCAATACTTTCATTACCTGTACACAAAAATCCATCCCCAGAGAATCCTGTTTGACACAAGCAGCTAAAACGCCCTCGAATCTCATTAGTGCACACAGCATTGACATCACATGGACCTTGTAAGCATCCTTGAATTTCTGTACATTAATTAGAACAAAATGTAGGGAGCCAACAGTTGTAACAACCATTACCTGTGCATGTGGTTCCATTCCCAACATATCCAGACCTACATCTACAAATAAATGTGGCCCTTGTATCAATACAGTCTGCATTTGCATCACAGTTGTGTGCTCCAGAGATACACTCGTTGATTTCTGTTCATAAAATGAATGTAAACACACTGTGAAGTAGACAAGTATCGAATGAAACATTAAATACTATTTTATACTTTCACAATTCTTAGAAAAAAAAAAAAAAACTACAAAACTAACAATTTTCTGTTCGCTACAAGATGCCTAAAGATTACTACATGTTTTTTTCTTAAACAAGATTATACATCCTAAACTAAAGTTCCAGCAGTGCAACTTCTTCAGCGTTACTATTTAATAAACGTTGAAACTATAAACTAACAAAATGTCTAGATCATTGGCCACTAATTACCATGTGCAACTTGAAACAGGCACTTTAAGGCCATTTCCCCCCTAAAAAGCAGGCAAACGTCAGACATTTTATAGCATAAAATAAAATGCTTTCTTCTAGAGAGATCCCTTCTGTTATACTATTCTTATAAAACCCTCACTCTACCTTTCTTCAAAAAGACACAACAACACGTATGTAAATTCCTTTAATATTATTTTTCCTCGTCCATTCAGCTTGTTGCATAAACATTAACATATTTGGTGCATGTATGTGTGTGTGTGTGTGCATTGGGCGAGCGAGCGAGACAGTATTAGGGGTGGATAATGCAAAATCGGGTATATGTTATATATGTGTATGTATGGATGATACGTATGCCCCTTAAACGCGCGCGCGGGTTCCCTTTTTTCTCTCCAAAAAACACGGCTTTTTAGGCTTGACCCAAGTTTATTCTGAAACTACAGCATTAAGATAGCCTTACTTTACACTTAAGCTCCAAATCCTGCGAAAACGCTTGCTTTTCAAGAAACAAAAAGTTGATTCGACCGGTTACTATGGCATTGAAGACCTTTTTCCAGACTTAATTTCAAAACTTCGCCGTTTTAGGGGGGATGCGGAGTGCCGATTGTTGGTTGTCAAGAGCCATTGGTAGCCAGAATGCCGTAGTATTAATGCTAAGGAAGCTACTACTACTCGAGGGAAGCTGAGGTAAGTACGTAATTCCATATTTGTTAGCTAAATATGCAAAATAACTCTGGCCTTTCTTTTTTGTAGCTAAGAGCTTGTTGTCTACAGTGACTGGTAAATTCAAGCAGTCAGAATGGCTCAAATTTGGTACTACAAAAGTTACCACTGCTCAAGAAAATGAGGTAAGAAAGTAATTTTGTATTTGTGTGCTAAAATTGATTGTCAAGAATTTGAGGTAATTCAGATAGTCAAAGTAATTTAAATTTGATACTACAGAAATTATCAATACTCAGGAAATTGAGGGAAGTAGTAATTCCATATTTGTTGGCTAAAATTACAAATAATAACACTGGTTTATTTTTTTTATCGTAGCTGAGAGCTTGTTCAAGAGTTACTGGTAATTGAGATTATCAGAATGGCAGATGTTTGATACTACCATTAATCAGGTAAGAGAGTGATTTTGTATTTGTTTGCTGAAATAAAAGGTCATAACTGCTATTATAGTGTTTGCATGAACTAAGCTAAAACATAGTAACATATGCTCAAGCACATTACTAGTTTATTGGCGAGCGAGCGAAGCGAGACAGTATTAGGGGTGGATAATGCAAAATCGGGTATATGTTATATATTATGTGTATGTGTGAATGGTACATATGCCCCTTAAACGCGCGCGCGGGCAACTTTTTTCTCCAAAAAACATGGCTTTTTAAGCTTGACCCCAGTTTATTCTGAAACTACAGCATTAAGCAAGCCTTACTTTATACTTAAGCACCAAAGTATGAGAAAATTCCTGCGAAAACGCTTGCTTTTCAAGAAACAAAAAGTTGATTTGACCGGTTACTTTGGCATTGAAGACCCTTTTCCAGATGTAATTTAAAAACTTCACCGTTTTAGGGGGGATACGGAGTGCCGATTGTTGGTTGTCAAGAGCCATTGGTAGTCAGAATGCCGTAATGTTAATGCTAAGGAAGCTCTACTACTCCAGTGAAGCTGAGGTAAGTACGTAATTCCGTATTTGTTAGCTATATATGCAAAAACAACTCTAGCCTTTCTTTTTGTAGCTAAGAGCTTGTTGTCAAAGGTGACTGGTAAATTCAAATAGTCAGAATAGCTTAAATTTGATACTACGGAAGTTACTACTGCTCAAGAAAATGAGGTTGTTGTCAAGAATGTGAGGTAATTCACATAGTCAAAGTAACTTAAATTTGATACTACAGAAGTTATCAATAGGAAATTGAGGTAAGTAGAATTCCATATTTGTTGGCTAAAATTACAATAATAACACTAGTTTATTACTTTTTTTATCGTAACTGAGAGCTTGTCCAAGAGTTACTGGTATCAGAATAGCAGATGTTTGATACTACAGAAGTTATGTACCATTAATAAGGTAAGAGAGTGATTTTGTATTTGTTTGCTGAAATATAAGGTTATTATAGTGTTTGTATGAACTAAGCTAAAGCATAGTAACAATAGTGTAGATTTATGTTACCTAACTATCAGGCTCACTCGCCATTTGTGCTCAAGCACACCACTAGTATAGTTATATGTGTGGACGTACGTATGTCATTTTGTACTTTGACCCTTGCGTATTTTTGTGTTAGCTTGGTGTTCGACCCCATCCCTAACTGCACTAAACAGAATCCTCTGGTTTATCAATCATTACCCGTATCATCCTAGACATTGAATTGTTTACCACTTTTGAAATTTTTTTTTGCAGGTGCAGTTAAAACTAAAAAACTTAAGGGAGTTCCATTTCTACTTGAGTTAGTGGCAGTGGTAAGTTAATACGCTATTTGTCACGGTTAAAAGCCCTACGCAACAGTATTTGCTTGAAAATTCATTGTCCACTAGACAAACTATGAAGGTAAGTCTTGTGTAGGTATGTTCAGTTGTGTGAAAGTATTGTGTGTTACAACTACATGTACTACTTAGCTAAAGAATATCACAAAGAAAACATTTAAATAATGTGATTTTTTTTATTTGTTGCTTTATATTTAAACAGTTGTGGGGAGTGGTTACTATGGCATTGAATCCCCTTTACCAAAAAAAAAAAAATCGACTTTTTTTTTTAGTAGCTTGAGTGTTAGAAGTTAAAATTAAACATTTAACAATAGTGTTGTTTTAGGCTCGCTCGCCATTTGTGCTCAAGCACATCACTAGTTATTGCATGAGTCAGCATACAATACGAGGTACCTACTTCACTAGAATGTGTGTTTTCATGAGCTGAAGGTGAGTGAAAATACAAGCGTTAGAGATAATATCATTCCTATATGGTACGACAAGTGCAATAAATAGTGTATTATACATAGGATATTATTCCAAACAAAGCCTCATCATTCAGAGGTATAACTCTGCCATACTTGTAAATTTTCAGTTGAGCAGAACTACGCAGGAGTGTGTTGGCATGTTTAGCATTCAATATGGGAAAATATTAAAAGCTTGCGTGATGCTGAAATACTCCAGGTAAACATCTGATGTATAGTATATATAGAATTATAATACATAACCGACGAAGAATATGAGAATAGCTATAACATTCGTATGCAAATGTGTCAATATCCTATATTGACACATTGCATACAAAATTTATACCTATACTATACTATACAGTGTCTGTAAATTGAAACAAAATTACCCGCAATTGGAGTCAATACTATTAATGGCTGGGTAAAGGGTCCTATTCCAACTCTATTACTGCCTGCAACTCTAACAGAATAGGATTCATCTGACAACAACCCAGTCAGCGTTATTTCACGATCTGCAGTAACAATTGACGTAATTGGCAATCCATCCACTCCATAATCAACACGATACTCTGTTATGGGTCCATTTTGGTCCAGACAAACAATTTCATCCCATTCTAATGTCATGCTGTTGCTTGTCACTGCTGTTGTCCTCAAAAACTGAGGAGACCCCACTGGAGCTAAATCAACAAGAATATCACAGTAAAAACAACAACAAAGCCACAAACAAACAAACTGTGTAATGATATCAGTTAGAGTACATACATGTAACACAGAAATCCAGGGATAAGCCATCACTTGATTAATTCACTAAACAGTTTAAACTATGTATGCTTTAATGCATACATGTATGTACTATTTCACAATATTTTCAATTAAAAATACAATAGTTCCCAGGTTAAATACAACAACTCACTTGCACTCTGAGTTGAAATCAAGACTTTAGCTGGAGGTCCTTGCTCTCGACTATTCACGGCTATCACTGATACTTCATAGTTCCCACCGTTCTCTAGGTTAGTCAAGAGCGACCTTCTCTCTGAACCTTGCAATAAAAATGACTGAGTGTCTGGGCTACAAGGTCCCACGTAGTTCCAAGTCAGCAAATAACTAACAACCGTCTCTCTGTCTGGTTTAGTCCAAGTGCAGTTGACCGAGTTGGAGTCGATAGCATCGCACATGAGAGGAGGTGCCGACAGCAAAACTATACAATTAACATAATTAGACAGCCACTGATTGGAATTCCTGTGACATGATAAATGAAACGAAGACTACTTACCAGCAGTTTCCGTTATAGTTACAGTTGCTAAGCTTTGACCCACAGTTACTTGCACGGGGTTGGTCATCGGTGTCAGTTCGACAAGGAAAAACTCTCCAGTACCTTCTGTGATATCATCTGGCAGTATATTCACTGTTACCAGCTGCATTTGTTCTAATGGACTGAAAGTAACTGTCCTAGTTGAAGGTGGCATGAAATCTATCATGGCTGTAATTAATAAGTACATTAATTGAACATCAGATACTAAATCACCTCTACCTTACCTAATGCTGTTCCACTCGTTACTGAAAAACTGACACTAATTGAAACATCCACCGATCCTCTTTTCTGGATGGGTAAGACTACCTCTCCACCCTCAAAAGTCGAATATGAAGACTGCTCAAATGTAACTTGAACAGCTAAAGGAAGAAAAATAATTAATAAAAATTAATAAGCATACTAAATACAAATATACAACATAGTGCATTAATGACTCCACACCCACCCCTGAGACCAGTGATTAGATATACAACATAGTGCATTATTGACTCCACACCCACTGCTTGAGACCAGTGAATAGATATACAACATAGTGCATTAATGACTCCACACCCACCCCTTGAGACCAGTGATTAGATATACAACATAGTGCATTACTCCACACCCACCCCTTGAGTCCTTGAGACCAGTGATTAGATATACACACATGTAGGCACTTCAGTAAAACTAAGAACAAAAGTTATGAGATCACTTCAATTTACGCTTCGCAGCATCTATCACTCTCTAGCTCTGTGAAAACATTTCACAGGTCTAGCTTTCTGTAAGTAATTCTGATATGAACATTTTGAAATGAATGAAATAGCCTGACCATCATTGTCGTTTATGGTGATTTCAGTACTGTCCTGTATCAGCTGCACTCCGGAAACCGGTAGCAACTGAACGGCAAAAGTCTCTCTAGTTTCAGAAATAGAGTCATCTACGATGTTCACAGTAATGATGCCTGTAGTTGCTCCAGGAGGAAGTACCATGGGACTGGGCTCCAGAGACGCATCAAACCCCTCTGAACAACATTCATACAACCATGTTGCTTCATACACAAATTAACACAAGTATTGGTTAGCATTGGGTGCTCTGGTCCATTCTATTCCAAATTTTAGCAACTGCCAAACTTTTAAACGTGAAGGTCACGTATAAAAGGGCGTAGCCGGGGACATATTTCGAGATAAATGGAAAATGGCGGCTGACAGTTTTTGTCACCGACTGCCCGGAGACTATTTTAGTACGTATTATAGCAACTGAGCGCACAAAAAGCTGGGAAACAGTGTCACATATACTGTAAGTTGTGATCATCTTAACAGAAGACAAAACAATAAACAAACAAACAAGAATAAACTACAATAACAAATAGTGGGCTAATAGAGAAAGAAGAAAAATACAGCTGTTTACCATGGATGCAGCTAAATATAAAAATATACAGTGTGCTATCAGAGTTTTGCAAGATACTATCCTGATGGTTCATCTTCAATCAAGAAATACTTCAGTATATACACACGGCATCGATAGATGAACTTCAGTATTACTTGCAAAAATAATTACAAGCTTATATTTTAATTAGGGCACTCATTGTTAATGTGTTGTGGATCGACTTGAAAGGATAGTGAGCTATAATGGAGGGTTCTCTTTGCACGGCTACTTTTTTAAAATTTGAATAGAAGGAGCTAGAGGTCAAAGGGCATGACAGGATTCTTCCTTTTATACCCAGACCTCCAGAAGGAGTTGAGCAAATGTGGTAAATGAGGCCACAGACTTCGCGAACGAAGAATAGCATTAAATTCTAAATGTGACCTCTACGTTTAAGTGAACCACATCATAATGACAGAGTACAAAGAGACAGAGACTGAGTGAGTACAGTAACCTACATCAAACTAGTACGGTCATTGTATCACAAACCTTGAGCAGTTCCATTAGTGAACATATAAGGAATAGCAATGCTTTCTTGGTTGACTCCATCACTCACTACAACCAATGAAACTTGGCCTCCATTTTCTGGTACTGTGTAAGAACTGCTGGTGAATCTAACTTGAATACCTAAATAAAAATTAAATGTAACATGTTCACTCATAAAGTATAGAGCATGGGGATTTATATTAATTGATACTTTAACAAATTGGTAAAAAATAGCTATGTACAGTGTAGATTATTATAACAACTTGGACAAGTGAAGAAATATCACTGTGCTTAATTGAGAAGTTGTGATTATGACTTAAGAGTAAATGCTAGACCTAATTATCGAGCGAGCGAAGCGAGCGAGATTCTATTAGTGGTGGATAATGCAAAATTGGGTATATGTGTGTATGGAATGGTACGTATGCCCCTTAAACACGCGCGGGGAACTTTTTTCTCCTAAAAACACACCTTTTTAGGCTTCACCCCAGTTTGTTCTGAAACAACAGCATTAAGCAAGCCTTACTTTAAACTTAAGCTCCGAAGTGTGAGAAAATCCCTGTGAAAACGCTTGTTTTTCAACACACAAAAAGTTGTTGCGACCGGTTAACTATGGCATTGAAGACCCTTTTCCAGACGTAATTTCAAAACTTCGCCGTTTTGGGGATACGAAGTGCCGATTGTTGGTTGTCAAGAGCCATTGGTAGTCAGAATGCCTTAATATTAATGCTAAGGAAGCTATTACTACTCGAGGGAAGCTGAGGTAAGTACATAATTCCATATTTGTTAGCTAAGAGCTTGTTGTCAACAGTGACTGGTAAATTCAAATAGTCAGAATGGCTTAAATTTGATACTACGGAAGTTACCACTGCTCAAGAAAATTCAGTGTATGGTCTTTAGTTTTTGTAGCTGAGTCAGTAATTGGTCCAGGTTTATACTTTCCGCAGGTAGTGGTGTGGCTAGCACACAGGCGGTGCTGGCAGGGCTTCTGACTCTCTCTCCAGTTACACCCTCACCGGGCCTAGAACTCCTGGCTTCAGCGGCTCTAAAGCCAGCCAGCACGGGGTTAGCTCTCCCAGTGATCCCTTCGGCGGAAGTGTCAGAGGCCTCATTGTCCATGCCAGGCCCCTTCAATCCATCAGCATCAATGTCTACGAAGGTGACCAAGAAGATTTTATCCCCAGAGTACATAGAGATGGCGTAGGTCACATCGGTGGAGAGTGCAGGGGACCAGGGACTCGGGCGATCGGTGCCCCCAGGTTGACCTTAGGTGACTGATATCTCCCAGTGGGTAGAAAAGTTCTCTTTGATGGCGGCCTTGATTGCAACAAGGTTCCCGCATACCGGAGCTCTTTGCCTATCAGGCAACCATAGTAAGGGCAGAGAGGAACTACGAAGCTGGTTGGTGGGTGGCCTATGACAGGCAGTTCAGACGGGAGGCCCTGGCAAGGAAAGACCTGAACTGTCGACCCCCGACCCACGCCTGTTTAGTGAGGTATTCACTGGGTGGGCGAAGTCAATACCAAGATGTTCCTTCTGCTTACAGGAGGACCATACTGCGCAGAGGTGCCCACAAAATCCGGACCAACCATGGTTGGGGTGAATGCCATATCCACCCCAGTGGCCGAGTGGGCGACAGAGTCGATGATCGAACGAAGTGTGCAGAAGGTTTAATGAGGTCGTTGCCGGTTGGCAATCTGCCGTTATAGCTATACATGTAGAATTTGCGGCGGAGCTCACCCAGCACCGTCATGTCGTCAAAACCAACAGCGACCCAGGTCTCCACATCGACCCCAGGAGCTCAGAACCAAAACCAGAACCAGGGCGGGTGGCCTCAGGGTTACCACAAATCGAAGCGACTAGTCATTTGTGACCAGGAACATCTGATAACTGATATTGTTGCCAATCTTGTATGGTTCATGTTGAAAGGAAAAAAAAAAAGAGAGAGAGAGAGAAACTTACGGGTGGGTAGCCATACATATGTGGATAGGTAGAGAGAGGAAGAGCTAGAGGGAGGGATAGAGGTGGGGTAAGTATGGGAGCGGAGGGGGGTCAAAGTGGAGGGAGATATAACGGAGGTGAGAAGCTTTAGGGGAGGGACGGGGGGACGAGTAGTTAGGGATTTCCACCTTTAAGGATGTGACGTCTCACCGGGGCCCCTGTAAAATACTCGCTGGCAATTGACATTGCAGGGTGGGAGATGCTCTACCCATACACAGCTGATCTCCTGACAATGGACCTGTGCAGACCAGAGCACCCGCACAACATTGAAATACTGACTCAGATTGTGACACCGCTGGATGCCAATCTCTGGGAAGCGGCCTTGCGCCACCACCTTGACTGAGCATATGCAGCATTTCTGATTAGGGGCCTACGCGAAGGGTTTAGGATTGGTTTTCAGAGGAAAGCAACCTTGAGATCGGCCAACAGCAACATGCCATCAACTTGACTGCACCCACAAGTGATCACAGAATATATACACAAGGAGGTTGGGAAGGGTAGAATGCTTGGCCCGCTGCCACAGTCATTTGAGCAGTTGCTGCACATCAGTCTATTTGGTCTGATTCCTAAGGGACATGGCACGGGGAAGTTCAGGCTTATAACTGATCTGTCGTTCCCACATGGAGCAAGTGTGAATGATGGTGTAGATGAAGACATAGTGTCATTATTGTATATGTCGGTGGACAATGTGGCAGAGATGGTAGTTAAGCTAGGCCGGGGCTCCCTTTTAGCCAAGATGGATATTAAGGCAGCATACCGCCTAATACCCGTGCATCCACACGATCGGGAGTTACAAGCTGTGAAGTGGGAAGGGAAAATCTATATGGATGCCTGTTCGCCTTTTGGTTTGCAATCGGCACCAAAAATTTTTAATGCTCTCGCAGACACCTTGTGTTGGTGTTTCAGACAGGCGGGCATTCGGTATATCAATCACTACCTGGATGACTATATTACCGTGGCACCGCCGAACTCTGAAGAGTGTGCAGAGGCAGTTCGGCAAGTAGAGGAGACATGCGCCAGGCTAGGGTCCTCATGGCGCCGGGGAAGAAGGAAGGTCCCACTACAGCCCTCATGTTCTTGGGCATTGCTATTGATACGGTGGCTGGCAAGTTGAAACTTCCGGATGACAAGTGACTACTTCAGGGATGGGGGGAGAATAAAGCATGTTGACGAAAGGAGTTGGAGTCACTCATCAGTCTCCTGAATAACGCGTGCAAAGTGGTTCGGCCTGGGAGCTCCTTCCTCCACAGGCTGATAGATATGCTTCATTACACCAAGAACAGACCACAGGGCGAGAGTCTGATACGTCTCAACAGGGCATGTCAGGCAGACATTGCTTGGTGGACGGAGTTTTTGGAGAGATGGAATGGGGTGTCATTTCTGCATCCTCCTCAGTCACTACCCACAGTGGAAGTTACATCAGACGCATCAGGGTCGTGGTGCATGGCATGGCAGCAGCTGGTTTCAGGTGGCATGAGATGCCCGAGCAAGAGATGTCAATTGCGGCGATGGAGCTGGTGCCAATTGTGTTGGCCTGCGCAACATGGGGGCAGTCCTGGCAGGCATGCCAGGTGTGCTGCAGGTGTGACAACCAGGTGGTAGTGGCGGCACTATGTACTAGGTTAAGTAGAGATGAAGGAATCATGCACCTGCTGAGGTGTCTGATATTCGTTGAGGGTCAACTAGATTGTCACCTTACTGGGGAATGCATTGATACATGTAGCAACCATTTGGCAGACAATCTGTCACATGACAATGCTGTTTCTTTCCTTTCTAAGGTGCCGTCGGCCGACAGACTGCCAACTCCCACGTCAGCGCAGTTGCTCAGCCTGCTGCTAAATCCTCAAGCGGACTGGATATCTCCGCAGTGGCGCCATCAGTTCAGCGCTATTTTCAGCACGGTCTTGCCCCCTCCACGCAGAAAACTTATCAAGCAGCAATGAAAAACTTCCATGCATTTTGCACGCTCTACAATGCTTGCACTCCCTTTCCAGTAACCGAGCACCTGCTTTGCTGCTTTGCAGCTTCCCTAGCAGATCAAGGCCTGGCCCCTCAAACCATCAAGGGGACCTCTCAGCAGTCTGTAATACCCAGATATCTTTGGGCTTCCCAGATCCCAGGGATCAGTCCTCACTTCCCATGCTCAAGTGAATACAGGCTGGTATTCAGATAACAAAATCACTAGCTGGCCCTAGCACTCGGACTCACCTGCCTATTATAGCAACACTTCTGAGGAAGATTGGTCAACATTTGGCATCATCCGGCTCTTCCTACATAATTGCTGTGCAGTGTGCTGCACAGCCTCCTTTGGGTTTTTTCGCTTGGGTGAGCTACTGCCAGAGGCGGAAGGAAAGGGGGCAGCAGCAGCTACCGTCAGGTGGGGGGATTTAGCAATCAATAACAGGGCAGCCCCATCCATGGTTAGGATCCACCTATGACGCTCAAAGTGCGATCAGTTTGGAAGGGGTGCCCATATTATTCTGGGACGGACCGGCTGCTCGATTTGCCCAGTGGCTGTGATAGTGGAATACCTGACAATACGGGGTGCAGAAGTAGGCCAACTGTTCCAGCGAGCACAGGCACAACTGGTGACGAAACCATGGTTCGTGGAGCAGCTATGGGATATCCTATCGGCGCTTGGGCTGCCACCACAGGAGTATGCAGGCCACAGCTTTCGGATCGGGGCGGCAACGACAGTAGCCCTGATGGGTGTGGAGGACTCCACAATTCAGACACTCGGGAGATGGCAGAGTGGAGCCTTTCTTCAATATATTCGGATGCCTCAGGAACAGTTGGCGCAACTGTCACGTGTGTTAGCCAGACAATAAATTATGTATGTGTATGTAATAAATTATGTATGTGCATGTAATAAATTATGTATGTGCACGTATATGTGATAGTGTTTATCCAATGTGATGCTCTTACAACTCCACACAAACCGACTTCTAGTGCCTTGGGGGTAAGGGCCACAAGTGGCCCTTGTCTTGGGGAATGTAGGCGAGCCTTACGAGTGGTAGCTGAGGCCCTAGCCGTGATTCCTAGCTCGCCACATCTCGCCCCAAGGCACCTGGGGAGAAGGCTGATCCTTCAGCTGCACTCAGCCTTCACCAGCCCAGAGTGCCAAAGGGTAGGGGAAAATGGGTAGGGAGAATGGGTAGGTGTGATGAGGTAAGTCGCATGTACGGTGAAATAGCGGAACGGAGTTAACATACAATATACCACAGTACATGTACATACAATATACTCACAGCCAGCTCACAAGTGTGGGGCTTACAAACGGCCACCCGATGACTATATAAACTATAAAAAAAAATTAAAAAAAACACACAAAAAAATACGTGTGGGTCCTACCAAGTGTTAATGCAAATGACTGGCGTGTTGATATTTGAGTCATAGCCACTATGACTTGAAAGAGTCGGGCAATACTTTGAAATTGTCAAAAATAGCAAGTCTTACACTAAAAAAGTGACATTCTCCTGTAGTAAGGTAAGAAACTACTCTTTTTTAGCAGAAGAGCTCCTTAGTGTCTCGCTCCCTCACAAATTAACCTTACAATAAAATTCACAGCTTATAAACTACTCACGTGGTTTAGGGTCATCATCACGTATCGCTATTTCAATGGAAGAAGGTTGAATCAATATTCTCCCATCACGACTTCCACTCACTACAGAAGCCATCACCAAAAATTTCTCCTCACTGTCTCCTTCATAGTCATTATCATTTATTATTGGAATAATAAAATCATTTCCAAGTAATTCCTGCAGTGATAAGGTAATGTTACGAGGCATGTAGTCTTCTCCAGCTGGGGAAACAATAAATAAAAAGAAAAGAAAGATGAACACAATGACTGATCCTATTAAATGTACACATATACTACCAAGAAAAGAAGTGATTAAGCAATGGAAGCACATACATAAGATGATGAAATGGTTACAAGAGTAATTTTTATACTAATGTTGGTATGTATTTGCAAAGAAAAAACCAGCTAGCTATATTAGTTCATATGAGTGTTTCAATATCTGATTAAAAACAAAAACAACAACAAAAAAAACAAAAAACAAAAAAGAACCACAAAAAACAACAACACCACACACACACACACACACACACACTGTTTTTGCCTTAGTCATATTAAATCTAAAGCTGAAGTACAAGGTGACCCTTTGCGGACGAACGCGGGCGAGCAATTATGTAATTAAATACGCGCACGTCGTAAAACCAATTAGTTGCCTGAGACGGCGTTTTACCAGTGGAGTTCGACATGTGGAAAAAGAAAACGGGCGAGTGTTTCTTTTGTGTTAGGCCTCAAATAATCTGCCTCTAGCGTTGTAGCTATGGTAATTCGTTAGTTTATAGTTTAT
>WLWI01001668.1_pt1 | contig 19200 bp, 18 predicted proteins | sample 6701501 | NCBI WGS metagenome assembly WLWI01 (sample SAMN12718690, study PRJNA515312) | sponge metagenome | isolation source: marine sponge | host: Mycale hentscheli | place: New Zealand: South Island, Marlborough, Capsize Point | collected 2014-11-01
CTGTTCTTCCAACACCTGTAATAACATCTTTCTTTTCTTCTCATCTAACAAAGGAAGGGATATCAAGGCCTTTCCTCCTAACTCTGCCATACTCACTAATGCCACTTTCTCCTGCAATATTACATCTTCCATTCTAATACTTGTCTCAGCCACGTTTCTCACCTTGCTCACTCCATCATAGCCAGTTATCCTGATAGTCTCCTTGGAATGAGGTGCCACAGGCACAACTTCTTCAGAAACAACTGAGATGTCCGCCCAAAAGTCAATGATGGCAGGAATACTCACATCGCAAATCACCATATTGATAACATTTCCCCTAGACTTGGACTAACCAGGTGTAGATACTCTGCGAGAGTTCTTCATTGTCTTCGTGTTGTCCTCGGACTTTCCGGTCGATACCTCACGTCCGTCAGGGTTTGGGCAATTGGGACTGATATGCCCAGGCTGCTTGCAGCTGTAGCAAGTCACACCTGACAGGTCCTTCCATGACACTTTGCTGTAACAGTCAGCAGCCTTGTGACCAATTTTCCCACAATTCAAGCATGATGGCCTCATTCCAAAGCTTCGTGGCCTCTGGTATGTCTCTGACTCGGGCTTCTTGGTAAATAATTTTGCAACATTCCAGGAATCATCCACTACTGAGCCATGGTTTTCGTGGCACAATATTACAGCTTTTCTCATGTCAGCCTTTGACTTTATTCCTTCACTGGCTAATGCAATGAGGCATTCTCGACTTCCCAGGTTGTTCAGGTAAACTTTCAACCATCTCGTCTTCACTTATTCGATTGACCTAACTCCAGCCGTGATTCTATCTATCAAATTCTCTGCATGATTAAGATAATCAACAGGACCCATCTTCTTTAATGCCTCAGAATCAGGACGTAGAAATGCTCTAGCAGCAGAAGTTGCTGTCACTCCAACTTCATATAACAGTGTAATCTTGGCTTCATCACAAGGTGTGTCATTAGAAATTTTCAATGTTTGAAAAGTAATGGCCAACTGCCCTGTCAGTATGCCAGGAAGACGACATGTTCTTCTATTTGCTGGGACTTCATAAGAGTTCAAAATGTCAGTAAAATTTGCCAGTTGGGCAGGGAGATGGTCTATATTGGAAATCATTGGAAATGATTGGATAGCACTGTTTAGTGCAGTCAGCCTGTCTCTCTCGTAGTCTCTAGCTTTCTGGCGTTCCCAATCAACCTGTCGTTCTTCTCTTCTATCATCTCTCATATACTGTATAAGTTCAGTGTTCTGCTGCATAGTCTTCAACATGAGATTGAACATGTCTGCCTGTGATGGCTGTGCTGTTTGTGCCATTGCCACTGTTGGAGCCTCAGTTGTTTCACTCCTATCACATCTCCCATCCAATGCAGACCCGTTCAGCTCTCCACCTTCTCCATACGGGCAACTACTACTATCTCCAGTTATACCTTCGTCCTTCTACCAAGTTTCTCGACCTTGTTCCTAACTCCTGTCCAGGTATGTGAGACTCTCCAGTCTTTGACTTCCCTTTGTTGTAAGGCATACTACTCTCTCAATCCAAGGCACACTGGTAGGATTTTCTTTTCCCCGCTCAGACAAGGCCTGTACAAATAAAATAATAATATAATTATTACATGGTAGCGTGCCGCAAAAATGATACACAATATTAATGAAACAACGTTCGTTCCCTCCAACAGTCACTCCGTCCGACTCTAGTGCTGTTCTTTCAGGTTCCACTATAGGCGTCGTGGGCGTTGGTTCTTTACACCGCTGGCACCAAGTTGTGGGGTAGGATCACGCTGCCACCAGGGAGGCTGAGCGCGGAGCAAACTAATGGAAGTATGTGAAATATACTTAAAGACTAATCACCCGGAAGTCCCCCAGGTTGGCAGTACTAGACAGGCCGTAGATCGGATATCGAGCTTCTTATGTCACTAGTAACTTCTGTCTCAATAGCAACTCTTATACTCAGACTAAAAATCTCCAACAGAACTGTGCTCAGCCAGGGTTTAAATAACTGAGCTGGTGCGTGTGTGGTATGACATAAAAACTAGCATGAAAAGACTACATCATTATGAATGAAAGTGTTAATTATTTAGTTCTTTCAATCCTTCCGATTTCTTAGGGCTACTCTATTGTTCATTGAAGGTGTAAGGCTCCTCACTGTTTCCACACCATATAAAGATGTTTTTGTGAGACATCGATTTTTTTAATTAACTTTCAATGAAAAAAACAATTAGAAAATTTAAATGTCCAATGAATTAAATATTTTAGCACCATGGATTGTTTCAACATTTTATTGCATCCATAATTTAGTTAATTCTCTATTTGGTGGAGTGAAATTAATTATTACAAAATACTGACTCAGATTGAAGTAGTTGTGTCAGAATCACTGTTAGTACTGTCCAGTTAGTCTTGAACTGTTTCCTCTGGCAAGTTTGAGCCATCTTGTAACTTGCAAGCAAAAGTGCACTTTTAGCCTGGATGCATGAACTATCTGAATAATGGCATCCTTGTGTACACTTGCAAAACATTAGAATCAAATCCTTTCTTTGAGCTAATTCCCAACCACTGCCAGCATAAGGTTCAAGAACACTGGTAATTTCTTTTGACTGTGCTTTCCAATGTCTTGTTTGATAAACTTGTGTAACATACACATGATAATTTTCCATAAAGAATGTCATGAATTTCCAAATTCCTCTTCATATTAGTCCTGAGAAGATTCTTTATTGTGGAAGCATCCTTTACACCGGTTTAGACATGATATCTACCATAGATGTCATCCTAGGATCTGAAAATTAGTTGTTTCTTACATATTTAAAGAATTTAATGAAGATTTTTTTTACATGGTTGATACTTTTCAGACATTTTTCTTAGGTCTGGTGTAATTATGTAGCTAATAGTACGGCACGTAAGCTGCCCATACAAAAATGTATGGGAAAAATCGCTCTTCAATTGAAATCGCACGGGGAAAGTGAAATATCACGTAACTAATTGAAATACCTCGGTTACTAATTTTAAACTAAGTGAAATACCTCGGTAGCTAAGTGAAATAGTAAGGTTAAGTGCGCACACGTAGAGCGTCAACCTTGGAAATGTACAGTTTGAGTAGTTGCTAGTTGGGGACAATGTCCTTCTTTACCACAGAACCTCTACCCGTATTATACAGAATTTTTACAACAGATTAGAAGGAGTTGTATGTTGAAAAGAAAGTTCTAGCGGAAGCTAATCCTGAAATAAGGACATAATGAGTGAAAGATACAGTGTAGCTACAATTTGCAAATTGATTCAATACAATTGCAAACAAGCTAATGATTAACTGTTCATTAACGTACAATATTATTAACTTTTCTTAAGCTAGTTAATTAGACAGACATTTTATCCTCACAAGGTCTTCATCAAATTTGAATGTTGTCATATCTTTCCAATTTTCAAGTCTGAAGCCAATTTAATGTTGAAATGTCATTATATAATTGTTATGTTACGAAGAAAGTTATAATGATGGAGCAAGTGTAAGTGTACACTATGAAAAGGATTATTTGTAATTCAATTTTAGTAAAAGTGTATTATAAGTCAAATAATATAACTTGACTTTAGCGCATGCATAGTTTGATAGAGAATAAACGTGGGGGTTAAAATGTTGGTTAATGTTGAATTCAAAATGATAAATGAAAGGTGTGTGCAGAATTAGCTATGCGAGAACAATAATTAAATGAAGCGAACACTCAGCGCTATGGTGATGATTGAGGCACTCTGTGACCGAATAACCTCCAGCATTTAGAAGGACTAAACGGATGTCCTGGTATGTGGGGCACATGCTTAAGTTGTTATAATATGCCTCCTTAAATTGGCCGGTTAAAGATGAGGGTAAATAAGATTGAAAGTTATCTAAGGGAATGTTTCTATTAGTGAGCTCTAGCTCAAACCTATTGAGAAAGGCTACTATATCCTCACTATCGGCCATATTCCCAATGACCTTGGACAACTTTTCAGGTTTATTAGGATTAGGCTGATTAGTTTGGGAAGAGGAAGCGTCTTTGTTGTGTGAAAGTATTGTGCACTAGAGCTATATACTACGTAACTAAAGAATACAACAAAATAAATAACATGATTTGTTTTTTATGCTGTTTTTATTCACACAGTTTGGCAAGTGGTTACTATGGCATTGAAACCCCTTTACCGTATTCACAAATTTAAAATCTCGACTTTTTTTTAGTAGCTTGAGAGTCAGAATTTATAATCAATCATTTAACAAAAGTGTAGTTTTAGGATTACTTGCCATTTCTGCTCAAGCACATCATTAATTTTTTCATTTTGTACGTACAACCTCTTGTTTTCCCCGCGTCACTAATTATGTAAATTGGTAAAGCAATGTTTGATTCAGTAATGAATAGTAGGCCTTGTGAAGCAGAAAGGACGGTTCCTCATAGTTAGCGATCATTTTAAAGGTAGGCTAGCTCACTTGCTATTTGTGCTCAAGCATATCACTAGTTTATATAATATATGTGGACATATTGTATCTTAGCATTTCATATATATATATAAGTATATGACAAATGTACTGAATGTTTAACTTATTCAATCGACACCTCATAACATCATTCGAGAGTTTCCCATTATTTTTTGATCAATTAGATTTTGTTTCAAACACCTTAACACTTCAAACAGTATCACCTTTATTGAAACTACTTTCAATCATCTTTATACTCTCATACAATTGAAACTATTTAATATAATTTTAATAAATTAAATAGGTATGGATTCAATGGCCATGACCTGTTCATATGTGCTTCCAATTGGTCATGTTAGCTACTGTTTTAGGTGTTTATTAATTTTTTCATTTCTTTTCTAGTACCCTCCAGTTTTCCAAACAATGTTACAATAACCTCTGATTCATCGACTTCTATTGGAGTAATGTGGGAAGATGTTCAAGAAATAGATGAAAATGGAGTAATAATAGCATTTGAGATTCTCTACATTCCTCTTGACACATTTAATGGAAGACTAGTACCAGAACTGGTCAATACGTCAGCCTCCAACCGAAGCGTTACTTTAAATAACTTAGAAGAATATGTCTTATACAATATATCAGTCAGAGCCTATACATCAGTAGGAGCTGGACCCTTCAGTTCTTTTATAACACAAAGAACATTAGAAGACAGTAAGTTTTGTAAGGTGTTACACTTACAAATTAATTACAAAAAATGTGTTGTATGTTACTAACAATGTAACATTTATTGATGCTTAAGAAAGAGTTTGGTAGCCAATGAAAGTTTTGTCTATGCCCATAAAAATGGATCAAGGAGTCTATAGCATAATTAGCTAAGTAGATCTATTTTTGTGTACATCAGCTCTAATTGTTATCTAAACTAAGAACTCTATTAATTGGGCTAGTGAAACTCATGAGTCTCAATTCAGATGTTGTATAATTGGCGAGTGACTGAAGCGAGCGAGACACTATCAGGGGTAACTAAATTGAAAATCGGGGATATTTGTTTATATATATGTTTGGACGTACGTAAGGCATTTTTGTACTTTGACCCTCGCATTTTTGTGTTAGTTCTGTGGGCAACCCCGTCCCAAACTTCACTAAACAGAATCCTCCGGTTTATCGATCAGTTCCCGTATCACCCTAGAAATTGAATTGTTTACCATTTTGAATTCTTTTGCAGGTGCAGTTAAAACGTGAACACTTACGGGACTTCCATTTCTATTCGAGTTAGTGGCGGTGGTAGTCAATGCGCTCTTTGTCATGGTTATAAGCCGTGCGCAACAGTATTTACTTGAAAATGCATTGTTAGATTAACCGCAAAGGTAAATCTAGTGTAGGTGTATGTCCAGTAGTGTCAAAGCATTGTGCTTTACAGCCACTACTTAACTAAAGAATATCACAAAGAAAACATTTAAATAACGAGTATTGTTTTGTTGTTGTTGTTTTTCCCTTCAATTCAAACAGTTGAAGCGAATTGTTACTATGGCACTGCAATCCCTTTACCGTGTATGCGTAATTTAAAAACTCGACCTTATTTTCAACAGCTTCAGTGCTAGAAGTCAAAATTATTCATATAAAAATAGTATAGTCTTTAGGCTCGCTCACCATTTGTCCTCAAACACATCACTAGTATATATTTATATTTATGGGGCAAAGTACAAAGATGTCATTACGTATTGACCCCTGGAGGCTTATTTAGTATGTGAAAATTGGCTCAGGCGCAACAAATTTGGGAGAAAAGATATTGAAATAATGATAGGAAAAGAAAAAATAGGCAAAAGCAATGGCAACATGATGGGAGTTAGGTCTTACAAAGTTATCAATTAGAGCATTCACTTTAGTAGGAGAAGGTCCATTTAGTACTACTGTAACAGGAAGAACCTCAGAAGATGGTAAAATGGAACTCGTATAAATTAACATAATACATAATTGGTTATTCTTTTTGTAGTTCCCTCTAGCTCACCAAATAATGTTACAGTAATTTCTTCTACTACTACGATCAGTGTGATGTGGACTAATGTCCAAGAAATAGACAGAAATGGAATTATTGTAGCATTTGAAATCCTTTACATTCCTTTGAATACCTTTGAAGGCGTGTTAGTTCAAGTGTGCCTGCTTCAAATAGGACTACAGTGTTAAGGGGCTTAGAAGAATATGTGCAATACAATATATCTGTGCGAGCACGTACTTCAATAGGACCAGGACCTTATAGCACACCTATAATGGAGAGAACATTAGAAGATGGTAGAGTCTACTTTTTTATGTATTTATATTATTAATTTTTTTTCAGTACCTTCCGGTTCTCCAATCAATGTTACAATAATCTCGGCATCATCGACTTCTATTGGAGTAATGTGGGAGGATGTGCGAGAAATAGATGAAAATGGAGTAATAATAGCATTTGAGTTTCTCTACATTCCTCTTGAGACATTTAATGGAGAACTAGTTTCAGAACTGGTCAATACATCTGCGTCCAACAGAACAATTACTTTAAGTAACTTACAAGAGTATGTCTTCTACAATATATCAATCAGAGCCTATACATCAGCAGGTGCTGGACCATTCAGTTCCTTTATAACACAAAGAACATCAGAAGACAGTAAGTTTTGATGCACTGTACCACAATTGAAAGTAATACTACTGTTATTGGTGTGCTACATCATATTATTGTATGCATATTACAATTATCTGGAGTCAGATGGTGAATGATTTCTCTACAACTCACCAGTTTAACTGTGTACATAATGTAAGCAAAACAATGAAGTAGCTAAGGGGAAAATAATAGTTTTGTGATTCACTACAAATGGCAAGCAAGCTAATGACTAATAGTGCAGTCATTATGATAAGCCAACCTTGAACAAATTCCAACAAAAGCAAACTTAACTGATTATTATTGATTGCTTCATAATGCCCTCTGTAACAGTAAAAAAAAGTCTTAAGGAATCCTTCTGGGGGAACATGGGGAAAAGCGCTAGTATGTATAAATAACTTAATCTTAATTAGCAGTTTGTGGTTTTGGGTATTATTGGTCATATCTTTGGTTTGGTACCTCTTACATCAAAATTTAATATACCATCAGATAGCTCTTAAATAGGCCAACATTTTGATACTAAAGTTAGTAGTTAGAGCAAAATATGAATCAGTTACATTATTTTTCAATTATCTGTGATAGTAATTTAATAACTTACTTAATCAGCTGGGTTTGCTTTTGTTGCAATTTGTTCAAGGTTGACTCAATATTTTTGATAAATTGATTGTACTATAAAGGGAACCATTTAAAGGCCAACTTTTAAAAATGTCATTTGCCATTGTAGCTACACTGTATCGTTCACTCACTATCTACTTATTCAGGATTAATCTGTTGAAAAACATTCCATCTAACACGAGTAGAGCTTTTGCGGTAAAGAATGACATTGCCTCCAACTTGAAACTACTGAAACTGTACATCTCCAAGGTTGTACACTGCACTCGTGCACACTTACCCATACTATTTCACTTAGCTACTGCAGTATTTCACTTAGTTTCCACTTAGTTACCGAGGTATTTCAAATTAGTTACGTGCTATTTCACTTTTTCCGTGCAATTTCAATTGAACAGCGATTTTTCCCATACATTTTTGAATGGGCAACTTGCTATTAATTAACATACAGTGTTGACTTTTTCAAACTAGTTAATTTCACAGACATTTTATCCTCACAAGTTCTTCATCAATTTTGAAAGTTTTTGTTTCAAATTTTTAAATCTGAAGCCCATGTAAAAGTATTATTCTATAAAAAAGTTTATAATGATGGAGCAAACTATTGCAAGTGTAAGGATTACATATAACACAATTTTAGTAAAGTGTTTATGTCAAACCATATAATGTGACATTAGTGCATGCGCAGTTTGATAAGGAATAAATGTGCGGGTGAAAATGTAGATTTTTATGTTGAATTCCAAATGATGCATGAAAGATGTGTGCAGAAGTAGCTGAGAATAGAAATACAATGATAATTATGTGAGTACAATAATCAAATATTTATTCTTTGTAATGTGGAGGCATATCACCATTACACCATTGAAGTGGTTAATGAATCATCATGTAGTATAGGCCGCCCATGTCTTGAAAGAGCATCTGCAATGACATTACTCTTGCAGGCAACATAAATTCTCTAGTGCCACTAGTGATTGTTGAGAGTTGATGTGTGAAATTAATGAACTAAAGCCTACAGATCTGTATAGGCAGTGAAATATGTTCCAATGTAGAAGGCAAAGCGATCAATAGTAGCCATCAGTGCTAAGGCTTCTTAATTTGTTGAGAAGTTGTTGTTTTTCTCATGGTGTTGGAGTTGTTGTTAGTAAAATACTTATGATCTCCATTGGCTTGACCTGGAAACACAATAAACAAAACTAGAGGCACTGTGAATATACAAAAACTATCAAAGAGAACAGGTATTGATAACATGGCTTGACTGTAAGCACCTTGAATGTAGACTGAAATAATTTTATCATGTTGTCTGTTCATTGTCATTGTTTGGTGAATGTTTTGGTTGTATGAGGTGTTACTACAGATGTAAATAGCAAAATATGGAACAAAACGGGATTAAAAAATAACAAAGTTGCCTATAAAAATGATCATAGCTGAGAGACAGTAGAAGTAAGGGCATATGACTTAAGAGATAGGATACGTGCTTGAGGAAAGGTTTCCATCACCAACAACAAATTATAAGAACTCAAAAGATTCATAGCACCAATTGTGGGATATTAGAGTTTCTTGGAGCTTCTTTACTTTCTGGCTAAGGAAGGCATGAATAGATTCCCCAGAATAGGTTTTAATCGAATTCTAGGTAGGTTGATGCCACCAGGAGTTATGCTCCTCTGAGAGGTTAATTTGTGGTTCAGTAAAATCATAGATTAACATGAGATATGAAAAAAACTCTCAGAATGATACTTAGCCAGCCATTAGTGGGGAAGCCAGCTATCACAAATGAATAGGATGCATGAGAAAAGAAACAAAAATAAACCAGTTCATTAAATAATTACGTAAGTATAAATGGAAAGCAAATAATTGTATGCTTTATTATTAAAGAGAAGTAAATCTTTATATAGTTGATTAATATAAAAGTAAATAATTATGTAATTAGTGAAGATTTACATGATAGTTCTTTAGCATCATTAAATGGGTGGAAGTTTGAACAGTTAAGTAAAGCTAATGTCCATTACACTACATTAATAGAATTTGGAATATTAGTCAACCAGTACTCATTGATGCAGAGTTAAAACGTCATGAATGTGAGCAATGTGATTGGCAAAGTTTTAGGAAAATTATGACAATATCATAAATATACAGCCACGCATGGTCTTCTGAACTGTGCAAGACTTGTTGCATCAGGAGCTGAAAGGTGGTAGGAGTCCACAGTGGGCATATCAATGTCTTTAGAAATGTTATTTCATTCACTGACCATTGGAATGACTCCATCTTTCTTTCTGACTTGAATAGGGTGCTTGACTACTTTGAATTTATAAAGCTCAATAGAGTCACATGCCAAAGAGTGTCTTATATATTATGGATGTCAGCTTCATCATGCACCGGAATGGGATATGAGAGAGACTAAATGGGTTAAGTAGAAGTCGTATTGATGGAATGAGTGATTAAGGCCATTTAACAGATAATAATTTTGGAAAACAATTTTCAGTACAAACTTTTGGTTATAAGTCAGGTCAACAGAAGTGGGCTGTCTTATACAGGGAGTCAAATTGTCATGGTAAACTTCTGTAACAAGAATGAGGGTCGAAACAGAAATTGGTAGTTTGATAAGTTTTAGGAGGTTGATGTAAACTGGTTTTGGTTTTGGCTTCTTTTCTTTTGGAACTTTTTTTAATTCATTGGTGAAATTTTTTCTGCAATAAATAATGACCCTTCTAAGCAAGCATTAAGGCCAGGATTATGTTTCATGACCTCTTTGCAACAGAAAATGATCTTAAATAAGTAGTTTTTTTGCCACATATTTCTTCACTGTGTCATAAGTCAAGCGAGCTTCAAGAATTTGCATTGCCATAGCTAAATTGACATCAAATTCAGTAATAAAATGAACAATGATAGGGTTAACAGAACAGTTTGACCAAATGCATTTTATAGTGGCTAGGGGTGTCGGATTGACTAAAGTTAATTTAAATGGGGTATGCCCATGTTGAATGTGTGAAATATTTCGTACAGACTACCAATCAGATTACAAGGAAATTGCTTTTCAAATGACAGCTTGAACTGAAGAGTGAAGTCGTTCCAACTTCCTGCTAGATTCAGGGTGGTAAGGTAGTGTATGAATTCTAGTCACAGTAAAGTGACAATAAAGATTAGCTAAAACCAAGGACAAAAAATGTTGCGCATTATTCTAACTTTTGGTGGGCTGAATAGAGAAATGACAAATAAAAGATTTCAATCTTGCTCACCATTTGTTCTGAAGCACATCCCTGGTCATATTATATACCATGTTATATTGCAACTAATTAAAAAGATTAATTTCAGAATCTAAGGATATAATGGAGATATAATTCTATTATATAGTAAAACATTTTTTTAGATACTGTAGAGTTTAAACAATGCTTTTCGATGGTATTTCTCAATCAGAATTTGTTTAGTTATGAAATAATGATGAATCCTATACTTTTAAGTGATGTATAAAATTTAGTACAATTGGCATACAAGTGAAGCAATGAATACATTCTTAGGGTAGCATAATTGGAAAGCATAAGCGCTTAGGTACTGGTGGATTTAGTGCACTGAAGTCCAAGGGCCGTAGACCCGAAGGCTGTGTGCACTAAATTCACCAGTACCTAAGCGCACATGCTCTAACTATTTTAGATCCCTTTTACGCATGCCCAGTTTCCACTAGCAACTTTGTTTATCAGCAATTTCGCAGAAATGGCTAAAGGCAAAAAATAGTGCACACTTACCAAGTTAGTACACCTAGTAACAATTATAGCAACGGGATCTAAGAAAAGAAAAAAACACAGCAAAGAGCTACCGACACAGAATGGGAGAGATATTCACAGTTAAGTTTTCCAATGTTAGCCAAGTTCATTTATTTTTTAGCAGTGGTGGTAAGTTAACTTCGTTAATGCTCTGTTCATCATAGCTATACACCTTATGTAACAAATTTGTTCTTACTTGAAAATCCAAAGTCCAATAGTCAAGTCACTTAAACAATACAACGCATTGCTATATCTACTAGATCCCTGGTACAATAGAGCATTTTGAATAGAGCACACTTTGGAAAGGCAACTAGCTTACACAAAAAAACATTAGTTTATCGATTCTTTCTGGTATCAACCTTGGAAATTTGATTGCGAACCCCTTGAAAATCCTTTGTCCAATAGTCAAGTCACGAAGAGAATACAACACAAAGTCTTGAGCTGGTCTATCCAGTAAACAAGTATGTATAACAAAATAGCAATAAACTAAACAAAAAAATTATTATCAGCTAGCATTCAAATTTAAATTTCAGTCAGACCAGCTCGCTCGCCGTATGTGATGACCCACATGTGGACATACGTATTTTTTTACTTTGACCAGAGATTTTGTGTAACTTACAAATGTTGTTACTACTTTCACCAAGAACATTGGTAATACCGAGGTTGACAGTTTTACCTGTTTTGCTGACTAATTCTCTCAATTATTTTTTCATATAATTGCAATTATTAAATTAGTTTTTAATTAAATAAAATGAATATGGATGCAATGGCCTTACAGGTTCCTATTTGCTTCCTGTGGCCCTCTTAACTACCTTTTTAGGTGTTTTTATTAATTTTTTTCATTTATTTCAGTACCCTCGTCTTTAAAAGACGCCTGCAGGATTGAAAAAGTTGGCAATGAAAGGGTTAACCCACAAGTTCAAAGAATTCATTTTGAATATAATGCGGTTTAATGTTATACATGCATATTATTAAATGCAATTTTCTCAGAACACTGAATATTATTTTTCAATCAATTATTGGAAATAATGATGCCGTTGAGAAAGTATGCTCTTATAGGTAAAGTCTAGACATTATCGGCATAGCTGGGTACACTTACAAATTTATTACAAAAATACATTGTACAATGTTCCTTGTAACACACCAATGTTGACAGATGATGAAATCAAAATTTTATCACTTTACTGAATTCATTTCAATCTTGCATTCTGTAGTTCCGTCAAGCTCACCAAATAATGTTACTGTATCGTCTTCTGCCACTACGATCAGTGTGATGTGGACTAATGTCCAAGAAATAGACAGGAATGGAATTATTGTAGCATTTGAAATTCTTTACATTCCATTGAATACCTTTGAGGGTGTGTTAGTTCAAGGAATGATCAATACATCAGCTTCAAATCGAAGTGTAGAGATAAACAGCTTAGAAGAGTATGTACAATACAATGTATCTGTACGAGCATACACCTCTATAGGACCAGGACCATTTAGCTTACCAGTAACAGAGAGAACACTAGAAATTGGTAACAATATTAGACTGACCAAATTAATTAGTAATTATCCCCTGTGCTTTCCCAGTTCCCTCGAGTCCTCCTTTCAATGTTACTATATTCTCCATTTCTTCTACTACTATGGGAGTAATGTGGGATGATGTCCAACAAATAGATCATAATGGAGTCCTTATAACATTTGAAATTTTATATGTTCCACTTGAGACATTTATTGGAGTGCTGTATTCTACTGTGGTCAATATATCGGCCTCTAATAGAAGCGTAATTCTAACTGGTTTACAAGAATATGTAGAGTACAATATATCAGTAAGAGCATACACGTCAGTAGGAGCAGGACCGTTCAGTTTAGCAATAAGTGCAAGAACATCAGAAATGGGTATAAAGTGGTCAATATGTGATGAATTCATTGTTCACCAAATCTTTCTGTAGTTCCCTTTAGCTCACCAATTAATGTTACAGTATTTCCTTATTCATCTACTGCAATTGGAGTGATGTGGAGGGATGTCCAAGAGATAGATCGAAATGGAGTAATTGTTGCCTATGAAGTCCTTTATGTTCCTTTGAATCAGTTTAATGGAGTATTAGTTCAAGGAGTAGTCAGTGTGTCAGCTTCAAATAGGAGTACAGTGTTAAGGGGCTTAGAAGAATATGTGCAATACAATATATCTGTGCGAGCACATACTTCAGTAGGACCAGGACCATATAGCACACCTATAACAGAAATAACATTTCAAGATGGTAAAGTAGTATGTTATCTACTTTTTAGGTGTTTGTATGAGTAATAAAACGGGTAACCATGCTATTCGGATTAATAGGACGAGTAATTCAATTGTAATGGCACTCGGCTTCACCTTGTGATATTTCAATTGCTTTACGAGTGCTATTGATTCCTAATCGATGAGCAAGCGTAGCGAGTGAGACACTGACAGGGGATACACGATCGAAAATCGGGGATGTCTGTTTATTTATTTAGTGAGGGGCTCTGCAAAAAAACCAGGTGTTTCCCTATAAAATTCAAAATTGAGATTTAGGCATTTTCAGAAAAATCATACTTTCTGCTTTAAAATAAGCTATTTACCGCCGGCGTGCACTTAAGTGTTTTAAACTTACACGCGTTTGAAGTCGGTAACCTCAAAATGTTTATTGTTCGTGACAATCCAATTGGAAATTCGCGGAAAATGGCTAACTTTAGAGTTTCCATTTTTGACATGCTCACTTGCCAAGAAAACGATCGCTATAGAAAATGAAACTTGGCAGAGAGCTAGACAAAGGTTAAAAGTTTATAATTCAGCGAGCGAGCGAAGCGAGCGAAGCTGACTATCAGTCGTGTTCAATTGAGATTTCAGATATATATATATATTTAAATACCGTTGCTATATTGTTGTCAGGTGTAATAACTTGGCAAGTGTGCAATAACACTTGCCCGGTATTTAAACTAGTTAAAGCATGAGCGCTTAGTGCCTAGTACATTTATCGCACTCAGTCCTCGGGCCTACGGCCCTCGGGCTGTCGTGCAATAAATCGACTAGAAACTAAGCGCTCATGCTTTAACTATAACATATACACAATGGTATACTCAGGAACTCTCTATCTAATGTACAACAGTGTATATCCAAGTGACTTTTACACTCCAAATGTATAATTCTTGTGTATAATCTGGGGTTTCGTGAACAGGTTCACCCTCACAAGAGTTGAGCTCTCCCTCTGCTGTGTTGTGCGTGTTGAGCGTATGTTGACAGTCCCCACTTATCTTGAACATTGTTGTGCATTCCACAATCACCCTCATTCCTGTAGCTATATAACTGTGGTGTGCATTCAAAGTATTATTATTGAAAAGAGAAGTTCTGTTGGGTCTGGTGGTAGCTAACAACCTGGACTTGACAAGTCGCTGCATGACTTAGTACGTTCAACTGAACCAACCCCGAAACAATGAATGTAATTTGAAGTTGTTTACTTGGCATAAAAAATACAATAAATAAGTTCTGATGATCTATTGAACTTAGGGTTAAGACAATGCTTGATGTGTTCTCTGTCACCATCGGACCTCTGGCTCCCATCACATCTTATAGACTCTTTATCCAAGTCCTGTTTACTTCTGTACATAGCATTCATTGTTTCGGGGTTGGTTCAGTTGAACGTACTAAGTCATGCAGCGACTTGTCAAGTCCAGGTTGTTAGCTACCACCAGACCCAACAGAACTTCTCTTTTCAATAATAACCCTTTTGAAGTTATAGCAACCGGTCAAGTTCAACACTTTTTGGGTTTTACAGCTACCTACCCCAGAGACGTTCGCAGTTAGGTTTTACAAACTTAGCAGAGTTAATTTTTTTAGTGGTGGTGGTAAAATATCTTTGTTCATGCACCGTTTGCCATAGCTATGTGTCTTACATAACAGATTTGTTCTTGAAAATTCACTGCCAAATAGTCCAGTCACTCAGAGAATACAATGTGCCAATTTTGCCCCTTCAAACAAAGCGGCGAGTGCCACTAATTTCCCTCTGAATAGGGGAAAGTACCTGAACCGGGTGATAACTCGCACTCTTTTGTCCACAGAATTATGTTTTAAACTTCTGTACCTCAGAACATCACAACTTGGTGTTGCTCTCAGACTGGGCTTTCTTAGTTGTTTTTTATTTTCCCTAGTTTTATTTTCACTGTTCATTCTGTCATAATTTTTGACCAAGTCATTGCAATTTTTTTAAACAACAAATGAGAGCAACTTACTGATAGCTCAGTGAAGTATAATTATGCCTTTAGTACCAGTAGAGTGTTTCTTTCTTACATTTCTCTTCAATTTCATTAACAATTGTTCTTTAATAAAATGTTATTAAATAATATACCAGGAATAATGCTAACAAAAATCTACATGTAATAGTGAAACTCTGTGATAACTGTTATTTTATAGAGTTATAGTTTTCTTCACATACTCATATAAGCAGTCCCAACATGACTGCAATTGTACCAATAGCCAAGGGAGTTGTAACTTTGTTTGCTGCTGCCTTAGTTGGTTGAGCTGTAGCATCTACAGGAAGCCCAGTGGAAGACTGTAATTAAAGCAATCAAAATACACATGAGCTTTTTTGTGTAAAAGAAACACACATATCAAAACAATAACAACTTACGCCTACACTGAGAGGTCCATAGAACATAGTTCTTGAACTAACAATTGTAAGTCTAAACATAAAAGAAATGAGTACACAACTTAATCAATCAGTATTTACAAAATTTGTATGTTTTCATGAGCATCATGTGATCAGATGTGATGATGGGTGTGGGTGTGGCTATAACCTGTCCAAGTTGAATAGGGGGCCAGAAAAATACTTGAATAAATTTAAGCAGATAGATGTCCATGATTTAGACTATAAGAACACTTTGCTAAGTAGTTAAAACACTTTCTCAGTGACTTTCAGATTTACCTGATGTAATAGTTTATTATTCGGCATAATGTACCTCATTTACTGCACTTTTGGTCATGCCAGCTCAACTTGGACAGACTACACAATTGTGTAACTTCATGCACGTCTGTGTGCATTACAATTAAGGTTACAACTTAGGCATAACGCAAGAAAGCCACACCTACTTTTGTTTTCTTCTGAAAAAGAAGGGGAAAATATATGTTCTATATGTTCTGTTAATAAATTTATTGGACACTGCTGATTATCGGCAATAAATGATAAACTGCTAGCACTGTATTGTTCTCGTTTAACCAGGCTTATAACCACTACTGTGAGCTGTACACAAACAGTAAACCATTAATAGGGCTTTCGTACTATAAAAAAGCACATTACGGCAACCATAAAAAGAATAGTTGTAGCATAGCTTGCTATATCAGTGCCATAACGAGAGCAATGTCTTGTAGTCAAGGAGCTCAATGTTTATCTGAAAGCTTGGAATCAGACTAGGCTGCCCACATTAGTATGAAGTATATCCGGGGATATATATATATAGCTAAGTAGCAGAAAACTCCATTGCGATATAGACATGATAGACCAGAAGTCGACATTCCATAAGTTAGATGTGAGGTGTGGCTAAATAATTTATTTCCGGTCACTCAAAAGGGGGATTCGACAGAACCCCCCCAAAAAAACGGCTACGGGTATGCCACGATAATCCCTAGCTACATTCCCACCCACTCCTTCACTTTATGATAGTGTTAATTTTGCCAACACCAATCATATTTGGTCCCATCATTTAGTCAAGTGAGGATTATTGCATATGTTTCATGTCATAGCTATAGTATGTTATTATACTCAATGGAGGAGGGGGGGGAGGGGGGGGGGGGGGGGGGATGATGCGGGTATACAAACCAAATATACTTACCTGAAGTCCCCCACACCACTACTGCCCGTTGGTGCCGTCCAATTAACTGACAGACTTGACAGAGTATTTATGCGGCTATGAACAATTGTGCGCTACAGAAAACATTGAGGAGAAATATTTACTCATTATTAGGCCTCACTGAGCAGACCTAGTCAAAGATTTACACAGTGTTTTTGTTTAGACTTCATCATCATTGAAGTTCGTTTTGGATTATGCCAAAAAAAATTCACTTAGCAATTTGAATGATAGTATTGTGTGACTGAGCCCAATACAAAGTATTCAAGTGAAAGATATATTCTAGTCTCGAGCCTATAGTATCCATTCAATACATGTGTAAAATTCTGCCACATTAACTGGTACTAGAGACCAGACTAACAACAAGAATTCATTGTAAACTATAATCACAAAAAGGTTAAGAACTCAATATTAGTCAATCAACAGTATCTAAATTCATCATTCTGATGTCTTATTTTTGTGGGTTTTTTTATTACCATCACGAGTCATGATTATAATGACAAACTAAACCATACACTTTTTACACTACACTAAATAGTAAATAAACATTTAACCAGTAAAAATTCTACTATATCTAACTATGTAATCGCTGTACTCATTCTATTACTTACCATGGCAGCAATCGAGCTAAATTGAGTACAATCTAGCAGCTTCATTCCATCTGTAACTACAAATGTCCCTATCGGTGTATTACTAGGATCCCATGCTTGCATCAAAAATCCTCTGATTGGATTACTTCCGCTTTGGACAGCAACTGCAAAAGAGCATAAACTTGAAAATACATAGTCTACAGCTAATTCCACAGCTAAACCACCTCCACTATATATTACTAAAACTACCAGTCAAGTGGATGACGAAATTTAAAACTAAGCAATTTTTTTTTTATACAATTCACCTTGAATTATGTCATTAGTAGCTATGAGTAATAGCACGGGTAACTGCCTCTATTCGGGATTAATAGCACGAGTAACGTGATTGAAATAGCAAGAGCCAAATTATGTCATTATTAAATGAAGATATAAATTGCCACAAGTAATTATTCCTTAAACTATAGAAAAAATATCATACTTTATTTAGTCTTATTAATGAAGAAGTTGAGAGACAACATAAATTAACCAAAACTAAGTTAATTAAATATTCAAATATTCTACATGATATTGAAGAAAAGCTAAAAACTAACTGAATCTTCAAGGAGATTTGGGTGGGGAGACTAAAACTAAACAAACATTCAAGGAATTTTTTTTGTATGAATAACTAAAACTAAAGCCTGGAATCTCTAAACCAAAACAACATCTATTGGAAGGAACAAGCAGAAAGTTTATTTAGTAGACGTAATTTGCTTGCTATAGTTCACTATCAGAGGTTCCACTGTATTACTTGTCCTTTGTTGTTGTTGTTCTGTATCAGATATTAATTTTAGGTCATGTTATGTTCAATAAGAACTTACTGGTATACATTCCCCCACTGCTATACGATAGATAACCCGAAGTACTGGAGGCCTGTAGATTACTTCCTAGAGTGTAGCCTCCTGTACCTTGCTGCTGCATGTGGGGAGCGGTACTATCCGGTTTTAGTTCCCTACAAACGGACTCCCTAGCGGGTGGGCCAGAAGGCAGGCACCAAGACAGTCCAACGCAAACTACAGTAAATAATAACACTTTCATTGTTGCTACGGCTTAGACTAAAAAAATAAACGATGCTCTCCTAGCAGCGAGTAATACGGGTGCCAGAAACTGCGCAGCGCAGGTACGTACAACAACGACACTGCACTCGTTTTGGGCGCGCGCCAAAGCGTGTCATACTACACCTACACCTGCGGTGCCGCCTCGAGCGCACACACCGCGGGACATTCTCGGGGAACAGTTTTAGGGGGGGGGGGGGGGGGGGGGGGGGGTTGGAGGAGGTTTAACTTGGTCTACAATATAAGACAA
>WLWI01001673.1_pt1 | contig 19152 bp, 13 predicted proteins | sample 6701501 | NCBI WGS metagenome assembly WLWI01 (sample SAMN12718690, study PRJNA515312) | sponge metagenome | isolation source: marine sponge | host: Mycale hentscheli | place: New Zealand: South Island, Marlborough, Capsize Point | collected 2014-11-01
GATCGATAAACCAGAGGATTCTGTTTAGTGCAATTTGGGACGGGGTCGACCACATAACTAACACAAAAACGCGAGGGTCAAAGTACAAAATGACATACGTACGTCCAAACATATATACAAATAAATATATAAACATCCCCGATTTTCGATTGTGTTACCCCTGTAAGTGTCTCGCTCGCTACGCTCGCTCGCCAATTAATGCGGTTTGTCTTTCAAAAGTAGCTAAATAGTTTACAGTCAAGTCATCCAGTATTTTTATAGTGGCACAGTCTTGGAAGTTCCTACTTACATACCACAGAGTAGCACAAGGAAAGTGAAGATTACTAGACTCCAAACAGCTTGAATTATCACTTCCATAACTGGCTACATAGTAGTCATGACTCACTTCACATTCAGAGAGAATTGCTTGGATGGAATGACTCACAATGACCAAACAAAGTGTCCATTGCACAGACATCATTTCAAACAGTGGAGTGATCACAACCACACCCCTTTGGTTCAAGGTTTGCAGTATCATACTACAAGCCTCCATGTTATTATTATAGGCCACAAATAGACACTACTAGGTCATGAATATACTTTAGTCTGAAATGCCAGAGAAAAGACTAGTTCTGTCTAGCATACCAGCAAACGTAAAGTTGTAATCTATAACACCCATTTATTAATTGATAAAGAAAATGTTCACATGCAAAACTACAATTCTTGAGACATGCTTATGTTGTCATGATCTCATGCCGCAATATTTGTTGTTGTTTTTTCAAGGCAGTAGAGCTGTTTATTCGCTACACCTCCAACACCTTTTCTTTAAAGATATTGGAATATGTCATTGAAGTTAAAACTTTCTGTATGGTTACTATAACAACTGGACTTTTAACCATGCATTCAGTTCCTGGACCTCCCAAACAGCTCTGGTCCCTTACTATACGGTATACTAAATTGCAACTGAAACTAATCCTGTTCTTTTGTAAGTGTTAGAAGAGACATGCTCAAAAATTGGATCACATAGTATTACTTAACAGCCACCATCCTGTCTGAAGTGGTGAACTCTTACAACTTGTGTGTGGTCTCCTAATTTAGCATTGCTAGTGGTTGTGAAGGGTAACCACCAGTGGACTGGGCTAGGTCACAACCGTTTATAGAGCAAAGTTGGGAGTTCACTATGGGCTCACTTATCACAATTGCAGCTGCACACAAACTGGTTGATTGGCAGTCTTACTAGGAGATACATAATGGCAGCTTATTGCCCATTAGCTGTGTTTGCCTTACTTGCTTCTGTCTTACAAAGTATAGTCATCTCTCAGCAGAAATCTTGTGTGGTGAAGTCAGTGTACTATGTATCCAGTAGAACTGGTGCAGACTCTGAGGACTGTCTGAGACCTGACCAGAGAGACCATCCCTGCGCCAGCCTCTCCTATCTCAAAGACAACATCCACCAATGTGCCACTATGAAGCTAATGGATGACCTCTTACTAAACAACACAGTACTCGTGTTGAATTCTAAACAAGCTAATATTCGTATTGAAGGCATGTCTTCCATGGTGACTATATCCTGCAGAGGGGACAGTGGAGTTGTTCTTCAAGATGTAGTCGATATCACTCTAGCCAATCTTACATTCAATGGATGTTCCTTCAGCTCTTCAAAGTATTATTTAGGTGCCTATGGACCGTTAAATCGTACTTCAGTTATACTCCATAACACTTCAGACACTTGCATAAGCCATTGCTCATTTGTAAGTCAGAAAGGTTCTGCTCTGTTACTATTAGACATTCATGGTAATACTATCATTGAAAACTCTTTTTTCCAAGGAAGCAGAGTGCTTTTGGACCAGCACGAGTGCCGTAGTGGAGGTATAGTCTTGAGATCTTCCCATGTGGCAAGCAATAGCTCTTTATCCATCAGCTCTTGCTATTTTGATTCAAACTTGAATGATCCTTCTGTATTTAATCTAAAGATGTCATCATGTGAGTCGCCCATTGGCTATGGAGGTGCACTTGATATTCTTATCGGTCCCCTGGAAGACAACACCACAAACGAATTTTTAATTACTAGTAGTTCTTTTCACAATAACATGGCCTTGTGCGGTGGTGCCATCAGTGTACGCTTTAAAGGAAATTTTCATCAAACCATCATAGCTATCGATCAGTCGATATTTACAAATAACAAAGCTGGTTATGAAGGCGGGGCATTGTATTTCACTAATGAGCAACCAACAAATGAAATTACCCTAATCACACCCATTCGTGTGAATGAAAGTCATTTTACCAACAACACTGGTGCCCTTGGCGGAGCAGTATCAGTGTTAGTACTGTGTAAAGATTGCAGTGGGCTTTTAATAGAATTCACGAGTTGCAAGTGGCAATATAACAGAGCAGAGAAATTTGGAAATGCACTGTATCTGATAGGAACAGTGGCTTACTTCGGTGGCGTGACTAAACTAGAACTGAATGGAGCGAATACGGTGGCTGGTCTTGGAACAATATTAGCGTCAAATTCTTTAGTTCTTTTTGCAGAAGTCTCCAGTGAACTCACTGGCAATATGGGAACTGCTCTGGTTCTGCTGAACACTTCCCAAGCCCACATCAGTGGCAATGTGACATTTCATTCCAATATTGGCATATTCGGAGGAGCTATTTTGATTGAGGATGAGAGTCACGCGGTATTTTCATCTTTATCCACAATCATTTTTCTTCACAACACTGCATGGGTCCTTGGAGGAGCCATTTTTTCCAGAGTAACCGGCACCTTTTGCGGCATACTAATTCTTGAAGACTCTGAAGTCATATTTGAGAATAATCTGGCTAATAGGATAAACCAATCTGTTGCCATTAAGAATAGTAAGAAATGCATGCCCACTGAAGTTCTTCTGAAAAATTATTCGTATGTACCAGACTCCCACACTCAAATTTTAATAGATAATGGGGAAATTTCATTGGTACCTGATTCCCTGGAAGTTATGCTGGGTCAGATGTTTACTTTGAAGCCACATCATATCAGCCTTCAGAATGTGGGCTACCTTCGACTGTGGACAGAGAAGCATGGATACTCACTTGATGTAACTCTTCGTGGCCCCAGTACTGTGGCTTTTGATGACTATAACTCAAACATAGAATTTTTTATCCAAGGTCAAAACATCACAAAAAACACTACCTTCTACATCAGGTTTTTTTATGAGGACTCACAATACTACCACATGGGGCAAGCTAATGTAAGTGTTTACATAGTACCTTGCAGAGTGGGATACAGATACGACAAAGACAAGCAAATATGTGTGTGCTCGTCCAAATCAGACAAAGTGATGTGTTTGAGCAGCGGCCGGGATTTGTGTGTGCAGAGACATTATTGGTACTCGGATCGTTATGATTCTGCTTTTCCGTGTCCAGTGCAGAATTGTTGGTATATGTACGGTCGCTGCCCCGATAAGGCTCATACCTGTCCCACTTATTCCAACTACTGCAGCATCAAAGAATCCGATGACCTGTGCTGGAAAGGAAGGTCAGGTTTGTTGTGTTCTAGATGTGCTGCCAATCATTCCTTCACTTACTCGGCGTTTGAGTGTGCACCCAGCACTACCTGCAGTGCACGTAGCACTGGCCTGCTTGTGTTGGCTCTATTTGTTTACTGGGTGCTGGCTGTCTTTGCCATATTGGTAGTGCTCTCTCTAAATCTCAGTGTGGGCTCGGGTTTCATGTATGGGATCATCTACTTCTTCAGCATATCCATGATTTACACGAAGCAAAGTTCTCTATTCAGTGATTTGTGGATACGAATTACCCTTTACATTGACATGGCCATAACTTGGCTAGATACCGAGCTTATCGGCTTCATGATAAAGCTCTGCTTCGCCAAGAGTTGGGACAATGCACTCCCTCACTACTTGTTCCGTTTCACCACACCTTTGTTCATTATCTGTGTGATTGTTGTGGTTGTTCTTATTCCTCGTTACATCAAGCTACCCAGGAGGCTCTCGTTCGCTGAAAACTCCCCAATCCATGCTATATGCATGCTGATCTTGATTTCTTACACGTCTGTTGCTTGCACCAGCTTCAAGCTCCTGGTTCCTCTATCAGTGAATGGCACTTTGAGAGTGCAAATCGCTCCTGAAGTTTTTTATTTCAAGAATGAGCATATTCCGTATGCCATAATAGCTATTTTTTTGCAAGTTTTTCTGTCCCTGCCTATCTGCATACTGTTCCTGTTTGCTAACCAAATTTCCAAGTACATTAACTTGGTAAAGTTTCGATTGAAGCCCATTGTAGACGAGTTTCAAGCATGCTACCGGCCAGAGTGTTGCTGGTTTGCTGGATTTTATTTTTTAGCAAGGTTGGTGATATTTTTCATCAGCGAAATATCCCTGGACCAACCGCAGGACAATACAGTCCTGACGACGGTCAACATAGTGATTGTTATAATTCACACCTCTTTCCAGCCATACAAGGAGAAGTGGCTCAATGTTTTGGACACAATACTGTTAATGGACATCGTGTTTCTATCGCTAATGAAACCGGAGAGCATCGATGAGTACGGAAGAATCGATCGGGCTTTTCATGACAATATCATTCCCTTTTTCCTCGTTATTATTCCTACTTTAGCACTGTTTGGGACCATTTTGTTCATATTTTACAAGAAATTTCATCACATATTTAGGAGGTGTAGCAAACGATTGTCCGTCAAGCTTCCCTGGAGTAAGGGCGTGTCATCCAGAGCAAGTACAATAACAGAAGACAACAGCAGGAGCAATGATGGAAACAATAGGAGTTTAAGAAGAGTAAATTCCTACACCGCTCTGCGTGAGCCTTTGCTGGATGATAGCTACGAGGAAAGAGATAGCCACAGGACAACCTATCAAACTGAAGTGCTGGAAGCACCCCAGACGCACAATACTCAGCCTTATCGCTTGTCTCAGTACACCACAAGGAGTTTCCGAATGCCAGCGACTGATTAAGAACTGATAGCTGTTATAGTTTATGATTGAGTGTTAACTAGATATCATTTATTTATTTATGTTCTGTATATTCAAAATTAGACATGATTTTAGTCATATTTTTTTGTCAAATCCTACTAAACTTACAAATTTTGAAACATGTTTAAAGTTTCCTTTTATTATCAATTTTATTATTGTTGTTGTTGATCTTGCTATTATTATTATCATCATCATTATTATTATTATTGCTTGCAATGTATAACTGTTACTCATAATTGCAGGTAGCTGTACATGCTATGCAATGTTTAAGGTTTTACCACCACAGCCAATAGTCAGATATGATATATGGGCACTGCGTTATACTAGTCCAGCGAGTACTCCAATTCTTGTACATATTGCAGCCAAGTCAACCGAGAGCTTCTATCTAGACTTTTAAGAAAACATCATACACTTGTTTTCTGTTATTTCAGTTATGTATTTTTTACCCTATCTGAAGCTATCATGGGGATTATTTTGTTATAGTAATTTATTTTCATGTATAACACTTTATAGTGTGAAAATGTTTTTACTAAAAGACAACAGTATTTCTCTACAGTGTGCTTTAAAAAAGTAGATACAATGCTAGTATTAAAGAGCTAACTTAATTATAGTGTTTTGTATCATGCGGAGTAGGAAGCTTCTGGCATAGAACCAGTATAATGACTAACTTCCAGTATGTGTAAGGAATACATTATTCTTGTAATGTGGGTGTGAGTATTTGTAAAAAGTGCTAGAGGCATCTAGCAGAAATAGGCCTCACCCCTTTTTAAAGACTGCTGTACCCTCATAACACCGGTATCTACTCCACAATCAGTAATTCTTTAGGTTGGAAAAATATTAATCTCATTAGCATCAATAAAAGTGACTCAAATTAAGCTTAGCAAGTTGTAAACTCATAGAGAATTGAGATGTCCAGTTGGCTGTAGTGGGCTGTCCTAGAAGGTAGTTTAGTGTGGGACATTATGGCAGACTGGAGGAACAAGTTCAATAATATGTGCTTCAAAAAGTATTATATGATACAATTGTATAATAGCATTTCTATCACGGTGGACTAAAAATTAATTTGTACAATAGAGATTAGAATAGGTTTGACATTGGTACAGGTTTCTAAATACATTGTTCTTTGTAGACTTCTAGACATATATAGATATGTGAAGGATGAGTTGTGTGCCTGAGTTGGCTTACTGTAAATCTGAGGGGGTAAATAGTTCATCTGGGCATTATAAACAATGTACTATTAAAGCTTTATACTATGGTGTTTACAGTCTGGCTTTAGTGTAAACTGAACATTGATTACTTGTAATTGTACTGCATGACTGACGGTAATGAAAACATTTAGAAACAACATATGCTATTAGGAAAAGTTTAATGTTTTAAATCTATGTCCATTTGATACAAAGCAATTCGTTTCAGATATCCTGTGGTGCTCATCATGAAGGAGGGGCTCTGTAGAAAGTAGTTGTGTCACTCTCAATTTGAACACAAGGTGCACCATCACTGTATTTTTTTAAAGCCACATTTATATAATCTGTTTCACTGCCATCTTTACTTTGTGCTGAAGATGCACTTTCACAGTGTCTCATACCTGTAACAGTCTTGAGTTCCTTATAATCGTTAGTTTTCGGATGTTCTTGAATCACTAAGCTGGTGTAAGTGGGCATTCTTGCTCTGCCTCCATTTGTTTTGTCATAAGAAAGTGTATTAACATTCTTGTACAAGCCTTCAGTTGGTATTGTATTTTCATTACGAACACTGTTGGTCCTTTTATTGCCATACTCTCGAGAAATGATATCAGCTTCAAGGACATTTTTGTAATTGGGTTCTCTGGGTGCTACTGTGTTCTCATAAAACACGCTGGATGCTTGTTTACCACACTCATCAGCGAAAGATTCTTCTCGCTCCATATTTGGGTCTTTAGGTGTCCTTTGTTTTGTGTCTCTGAATAGTTCCAAGTCACTCAGCCTCTTCTGGATGCTTCGAAACTTCTTTACTACAACACAAGTGAGTATCAGATATCCCATAGTCAAAACGAGGGAGACAGACCCTACAACGATAGCAAACATCGATATAGAGACAGGCAAGTTGGCTTTCTCTAGTTCTCTAGTCGTGTGGGTCCTGACCTAAAAATGATTTCAGCTACGGCAGATGGTGTTTTTTAAATGGCATGTGTTTTGTTTGTTTTTTTGCTTTTTGTTGTTGTTTTTTCAAACCAAACAATTGCGGGGAGTGGTTACTATGGCATTGAATACCCCTTGACCGTATTTACGTAATAAAAAGATTCAACTGTTTTTTTTAGTAGCTTGAGTGTTAAAAGTTAAAATGAAAAGTTTAACAACAGTGTAGCTTTAGGCTCCCTCGCCATTTGTGCTCAAGCACATCACTAGTATGTATGTGTGTAGGTATCCTTACATACATGTATTTATATGTAAGGAAAGATGACACTTTAATTTACTTTGAATGTACCCAAATGTCTGGTTGGTATGAGCCAAATGATTCATTTAGGGCTAAGACTCGTCATAGCTTACAACCACATGCAAATGTAGAGGAAGTTGGAAGTTTGAAGCAGAAGCTTCCCATTCCCCCCTAGATCAGGGACGCACACAGGATTATAAAAAAAAGATGTGGGAGTTACTTTTTGGCCACACCCAAACCACACTTATACCACGCCCATTATATTTAACATTTTATTATTAAAACAGCAAAAATTATTTAAATAGCAACCTAGCACACTATTCTACGTGTTTACTTCTCTAATAAAGTTAACAAAACTCTAACTATATATGCATCAACTTTGATTCAGTTTCAACATGTGTGAAACCTCATGCTTATTTTTTGTAGCTTGTATTGAATGAAGACTTGTTCAGGGTGATCTTTATTTAGTGCTCTCATTAAATAAGATATATCTGGACTGCTTTAGCCTCTACATTCTATCATAGCTGCTTTCATGTAATGCCAGAATAACAGTGTTGTCTATGACAGTGCTAACATGTTTGATTGTAACTTGCAAATCAATTAAACTCTTAGTCATAGTCCATGGTGTTCATGCTGAAATGAAGAAAGCAGTCCAATTGTATTGCAGTAAAATAAGATCTGTGGAAAGAAGTACAAAATTGTATCCATTCAAAATAAGTTAGTGTTCAGTCAAGGTCTGTCGAACTTGTTGTTGTCACTTTGTTATGTAAGGATTTTATGGCAAAAATATTATTTTAAGATGAGGAGGAAAAGTTTGTTATTGAGTGCACTATTGTCTATTACAGTGGGCTTGGGCACTCGTTACTGTGCAGGTGAAGATTTCTGGTGAAACTGTAGATATGCATTGTTGGTTGTCATAGCAATGGAAGCCACAGGTTCGTTGTCATCCACGATGGTGAGATACTCTGGCATTTGATCATGTGCTATAGCTGGTATAATCACAATAGCTGGGATTCGTAAGGAATCATATATTGGATCCTCTTTATTTCCATGGCCTTCAAGAAGCTCTTCATGTGTCCTTGTTCCAGCTGGTGGAGCTCTGGCCTTCCTTCTGGATTTAATGATTTTAATTCTTTCCAATCCAATGTTTAATTTCCAGCTGACAATCCACAGAACCAGAACTGCCACAATACAGAGGGCAATTAGTATAACAAACGGAAGGACCACAGCTAATACCAATGAGTCTACAGATACCAGAATATCCATGGTTAATGGCTTTGCTTACTGTCAGTCGTTATTACTTTATTTGTTTTGGGAAAGGAGACAAGTATGGGAAATGGTTAGATGGATGTTTCCAATAACTCTCATATGTTATTGTTGCTGCTTTTGAATCAACATGTTTGAAGTACAGTGAATCCTCACATATCCGAACCCTATGGGCAAGTCAACTATAAGTGTTGTTCGGATAACTGAAAAGTTCGGATAAGTGAAATGAAAAATACGTAGTGTAAGGCTGTTAATTAAAAAAAATTTGGGATACCAGAATGTTTTCATTGTAGCTAAATAAATTTGTAATTGAATATGTATTGTTTAAAACAGTTTTTGATTATGATTCTTTGACTGAGAAATGTTGTAGCTTGAGTTGTTTCATAGACTTGGTACATTTTTGTAATGCTAGGAGTTGGAGAGACCTTATTGTACTTGTGTTGTACTGATTAGCTTCAGGCTGATGTTCCAGCCAAGTGAGACATTGCATTGTTCAAACATGTGAGCAGCTTCAGAGTGAGTCACAGGACACTTTTCTTCTTCTTCCTCTTCCACTACTTCATCAGTGATATCATCAGCAGTCACCATATCACAAATCTCTGCATATGTAAAAGTTCCAAATCCTGGATCATTGCAGTCACTGTTCAACCAGGAATCAAGCTGCTGCTGGTTAATATAGAATCGTTTTGTTTTTTAATGTCAGAAACCGTAGATTTTCCGACACCGTAACGTTCCGAGAGAATCGTTGCCAATACTCCGCGAGATAACTTCTTTAAAATTTCAATTTTCTGCTCTATAGTTAGAACTTTTCTCTTCCGTTTTTTTTTTAATTGCTGCAATCGCTAGTACTTGGCGTTCCTTTACCACCACATAAAGAGCTACCAGTAGCCATTGCAAATCCAATATTTCCAGCTGCTTGGCTTGCAATATTAACGATACTTTACCATATTCCCATGCGCGGGTTAAAAACCCGTAGTCGGATACGCGAGGATTCGGTTATTCGAGGGTCGGATAAACGAGGATTCACTGTACTCATATTATACAATACAAATGTTAATTATAATTCAGCAAAGCTGACTCACTAAGTACTTTGCAATATATATATGTGTGTCTTCAGTAGCCTTAGGTGTACGTGTACTCTATTTATCCATCAACGTATACACCCTTTTCTACTAAAGTACCTGCACGTGCTACGAAGTCCTGCAGCACTCTATAGTGTGGGAGAACGAGGAATTCTTCTAGGGGCAGGTATGCTTGTCTAGATAGATCTCTTCTTTTAGTATGCTGCCATCTCAGATCTAACGCACAAAGTTGATATACCACCAGCCGAGCGAGCCTAATACTACACTATTTTTAAATGATTCTAACACACAAGCTACTAAAAAAAAAGTCTGAGTATTTAAATTACATACAAGAAAATGCTTGCTTATGAGTAATAGTGAGGGGGATAGGTCGGAGTTTCCTGCTGTGTTCCGTTTTCCTATCCTTGATTCGAAAGTTGATAACTTTTAGCTTTTCAGCTTTAGTATAGCTCTTCCTGCCCTTGTATAAAGCCTTCTTTTTCTAGGATGCAATAGCAATAACTACTACCCAATACTTTTTGAGCCCGATCAAGTCCTGTGTTAGTTGAAATACATATAGCAAAGAGTGAGATGTGAGATAGTTTCACCTCTACTAAACCTGAATTGGCACTTATGCAAGTGAGTAACACCTCCAATCGAGTTTGTTAGCTTCAGACCAACTATATACAATGCATATATTCATAATATCAATTCTTATCCTACATTCAAGAAATCTAGTCTATCTACTCCACTGTAATAAACCTGTACTCCTATTGGTTGGGCTGGATGGCACAAACACTATTGTTGGCATGTTTTGTGTTTTGACAAGCAGCATTGTTGTGTAGGGAAGGACATGTTACCTTAAATGTTCTCACAGTAATACAATCTCTTCTAATTTTGATAAGAAGCTATCGAGTACTTTCACTGTGAGTTTCGGTTTATTTTATTTATTTATTTATTTATTTATTTGTTGTTGTTGTTGTTGTTGTTGTTAGATGTTCTATTAGAATAAGATTTATTAGAGCTTCGTTAAACTTATTATTGTCACCAGTTATGTGGGCTTGCTGGTAAATACTACATGATGAGGAAAGAAGAGTTTTAGTATTAATGTCCATTACAGAGTGTTTGAGACACTCGTTATAGTATCCGTGAAGATTACTGGCGAATTTGTAGGTACGCTGTATTGGTTGTCATAGCAATGGAAACCACAGGTTCGTTGTCATCCACAATGGTGAGATACTCTGGCATTTGATCATGTGCTATTGCTGGTATAATCACAATAGCTGGGATTCGTAAGGAAGCATATATTGGATTCTCTTTATTTCCATGGCCTTCAAGAAGCTCTTCTTGTGTCCTTGTTCCAGCTGGTGGAGCTCTGGCCTTCCTTCTGGATTTAATGATTTTAATTCTTTCCAATCCAATGTTTAATTTCCAGCTGACAATCCACAGAACCAGAACCTCCACAATACAGAGGGCAATTAGTATAACAAACGGAAGGACCACAGCTAATACCAATGAGTCTGCAGATACTAGAATCTCCATAGCTAATTGAGGAGGCGTGACTTTATGGCAAGTTAGTAGTAGTTTAAAGTCTGACACCTTTTCATTTTGTTTGATAGACTATTATTTTCTATTGAGTAACTAGCAATTCACACTACAGGCTTATTGAATGCCACCTGAACTGGTCAGATTCACAATGACTGTCAGCAAAGCTAATTGTTTCCAATAACTTCAGTCTGTGTTATTGGTTTCTGTTATGTTGGTGTGGCCACAGCTCTTGTAAATACACCCTTTGAGGTATTAATTGGAGTACTCTGATTTTTATTGCACATGTATGTATGTATACACACAAGTTTAAGAAAGTGCTTTAATACATTTGTCTGTCAGTAACGACGACAAGAGTGTGCGTTTGCATGATCATTTATTGGCTGGGTTATGTTGTTTAGCGTCAGCAGTTACAGGTTGATAAAGCATCATCAGTACTACGACGACGATCGTGTGTGTATAAACCTATGCCAGTTTGATGACAGTGATGTGTGTATTGATGGGTCAAGAAAAGTTAGTGAGAAAAACGTGGATTGATGTAAATAAATCAAGTAGTAAAGGATCAAGTAGTAAAGGAATAACAATGGATCAATACTTTATACTACTGCATTCTTAATTTGCAAAAGTTGTAATACATCTAGTGCCACTGTGTGGCGCGGTACCTGCATATATAATATTGATACATTCAACACACACACACACACACACACACTACTCTGTTCGCTTCAGCAAGTGCTAAATTAACTATCTGCTCAGTATTGCAGTTGCAGTAATATTTATGGAGTAGAATGTCCAAGAAAATGCTGCGCGTAAGCTCTGTTATCAATCATCTCTATGGAAACAGAGATTCCATGGTGATCTTCAATAGTGGCATACTCCGCTGTGTTGTGAAATAATTCTTCTCTTGTTTTCAAAACAGATAAATTTATTGAAGTATATATGGGATCATCTTTGCTTGTTTGACCTTCTGAAGGATCTTCAGGTACTCCAAGTCCATCTTCTTTAGTAGTTACTTGTGATGAGTTGGCCTTCCTTTTGGAGGTAATGGCTCTTATCTTTATATTTAGTATATATAGAACTAGGAGCTCCAGGACGCAGAGGAAAGCCAACAATAGAGACGGTAAAAGAATACCAAGTAAGAGTGTATCCAAATTCACAAAAATTTCAGTCGCCATTAGGACCAAGTGAAGACTTAAATTCAGATATCGTTTGTCACATGAAGTTGTTTATGACAGACAGTTTGGGGAAATCAATCATGCTTGAGTAAACATCTGATAATGATCTCTCTTCAAATACGCTGGTGTAGTCCACTTGTGGTAGAGTTTGCTGACAGTTCTGCTTCAAGTCAAGTAATTTCAACTTGATCTGGTCAAATTAATTAAAATAATTGCTTGGTATGGCTAGTTGAAATACATGTATATCGCCAGTTGATGTGATATGTTGGGTCTATTAATTCGTATGAAGATAGAGAGAAAAGAAAGAACGTATACGAGGGTAAAGTAAGCCCATTGTCGGATCAATTCTTAGCAGGAGTTAGAAAATGTAAAGAGAGTAAGGTCAATTTGATCCCAATAGTATAGGTGATTGCAAGTGCTTCATGAACAAACACAAAACAACAACTACTACAAAAAAAAACATCAATAGTGAGAATTGGTTCATTCGGATCAGTGCAAGCTCTGCATTGTATAAATAATTTAATGGCACCATTTGTTTATACCTTTAGGAAAAGAAACAAATGTGATTAGTTTCTTGTACATATGTTAGCAACAGACTACTATTTAACTTGACTAATGAGATGAAACTATTGTATGGAGTTACTCAATGGTTTTAAAATGACTGATCATTGTACAATAGACTTTGTAAAAACAATTGCAAGAGAAAAGTGTCTCCTTCATTGCATTACAGACTACACATACAAAACACACTCATAATTGAGAGGAGCAAAGGCATTTCCTTGGTGTGTGTTAATGTTCAGTATTGCAGTTGCAGTAATAATTATGGAGTAGAATGTCCAAAGAGATGCTGTGCATATGCTGTGTTGTCAATCATCTCTTTGAAGACAGAGCGTCCATGGTGATCTTCAGTAGTGGCATACTCTGCGGTGTTGTGAACTGGTTCTTCTCTTGTTTTCAAAACAGGTAAATATTGAACTATAAATATGGGATCATTGTTTTTTTGTTTGACCTTTTGAAGGATCTTCAGGTACTCCAAGTCCATCTTCTTTAGTAGTTATTACTTGTGATGAGTTGGCCTTCCTTTTGGAGGTAATGGCTCTTATCTTTACATTTAGTATATATAGAACTAGGAGCTCCAGGACGCAGAGGAAAGCCAACAATAGAGACGGTAAAAGAATACCAAGTAAAAGTGTATCCAAATTCACAAAAATCTCAGTCGCCATTAGGACCAAGTGAAGACTTAAATTCAGATTTCATTTATTACTCGAAGGTGTTTATGAAGCCGGTGGGGGGGGGGGGGGGGGGGGGGGGGTTAATCATTGCTGATTGTGTTTAAAATTAAACATCTGATAATGATCTCTCTTCCAATACACTGGTGTAGTCCACTGTGGTAGTTTGCTGACAGTTCTACTTCAGGTCAAGTAGTTTCAACTTGAACCAGCCCATTTGATTATAATAATTGCTTGGTTATAGCTAGTTGAAATATTGTAACTCTGTTGTACAGCTTTGTGTTCTTATCTCTCGGTTCAAAGCTTTGAATCTGTTTGATTTAAGATAAACACTAGGTCAATGGAAACACTTGTCTGTTTTCAGTGTTTCATTCTCAGAAGTGCTTTCAATGCACACACACTAGGAATCTGGGCATTGTATTAGCTCCTGTATATATTACATTTATAGCTTATATCCATTATATCAATATATATACCAATACATGTAGCAACAAGTTCTCAGGTGACATAGTTATTACTCAAAGCCAAACATCTACTACCCCAGGACAGGTTCCAGAGACTTCATGAAATTTTTCAAACACATTATTTAGTATTAATAGTGTTGTGCAAGCTTCTATTGTGTTTTGTTGTTGTTGTTGTTTTTCACACTTCACTTTATTGTGTCAGTCAAGTCTGCTAGTCCTCCCAATAGTCAAGTTTCACGCTAGTCTTCTTGCATGTTAACTGTATGGCGTGTCAGGTAGGTAAGTTATAAGCACTCTCGTTGTTTTTATATGCTTAGTTCTGATCAAGTTCTACAAAGTAAGAAGTCTCTCTGCCTATGTCTGTCTAGCTAGATCCACGGCGTTAGCTAGTGTATCCTCTAAGATGGAATAAGTGGAAGACATATATTAACCACCACAACACGACAGGGACATACAACCCCTGGCATCTACCGATAGTCTTAGAGCCGGCCACACCACCTCAAGCCCTTAAAATTAGTAATTAGTATGATTGTTGAGCCACTGAAATGAAATGTAGAATCTTACCAGATTCTATATGTGAATTTACTACAGTTACAGTAGTCTATCTATCTAGCATTCAATATTAGTTCTATTGCCAGCTCTAGTAAACCAGCGACATAAAATGAAGATTAAAATTGAAAATTTACAGTTTCCATGTTTTGCTCTGTCCATCCATTCTCTACTTATAGCTCAGTCCATGGAGTTTGTGGACTGCTACGGTTACTGGTTAGAGACAGGCGCGGGTTGCTATAGTTACTGGTTAGAGACAGGCGCTGGCAGTTAACAATAACATATCCCTCGTGATCTTCCTCCACATCACTGCTGCTTCCCCTAATGCCTTCTCCTGGGCCTCCATTACTGTCACAATACGAGTGGAGGATCTCTTCATTCCTATCACTGGTAAGGTTTGAGCTGCGACCTCTGATATTTCTCTCCTCTTTGGTAAGGTGGTGTTCTCTGTTGCTTACCAATAAATTTTCCAGTTTTCCCACCAGTTCTTTGATTTTTGATAACTTTGCAGCCAGCTGCAGGTTGGCAGATCTTCTGTTGTGAGATTCCCGTATGATCAAGCACAGGATTAGTCCGTATACAGTTACCATGACGATGACTAAGCACGAAACAGTCACTGTAAAGACCACCACATTGACGGACATGATTCTTTTTTTTTTAGTTAAAACTAACTTCTAGGAGGACTTTAGTTCTCTCAGATTATTGTTAAGTTGTTCTTGGCAAATTTTTAAGAACTGTTTAGTGACATCATAGCAGTATTTTATTTTGGAAAATTAAGTTTACATACTTGACCGTGACAACTATTTGGGAAAGTCATTGTTGTGATCACATAAGTATGTTGAAGCACTTATCAACTGAATTCTCCTCCACAACAAGTTAATCTATAATTCCCACAGATAACGAAAGATCCAGTTCTAGTACGTGGTATGCAAATCAAGTGCCACACCCACTCTTAAGACAACCTATAGCACATAGCATACAAAAATGCTATTATCCCCTGTTCATGCATCTATATGTGTGAATCGTTTATTTATTATTATTACTAGTACGATAGAATATCAAAATTTATTTTATAAATATAGACTTATTAATCACTGTGGTCAGCTATCTGTTTATCCACCATGAACTGACCTTTCCATCTATTGTTTATAAACCTTCAGTGACTAGGGACCCGAACTCAAGTAAAGCACATAGTAATTAAAGCCTTACTAAAGTCAGTGATTACATGCAACTATTTAATGCGGTGTCGCAAAAATTATTTTTTGTTGTATTTTTATTAAGGTTTTACATTTTCAAGGAACTTAAAGTCTCCGTTAGATAATACTGTTTTAGCTATGTGTACTAGCTGTACTTCATTTCATAATTGCCTTTATCAGTGTTTCGTATTCAATGTTTTGGTTCCTTTATCCAACACAGGATCATTCCTCTGTTGTTTTCCTAGAAGTCACTCATATCCATAACATTACAACTACCAATATTTTTATTTTCACTCATATCCATAACATTACAACTTCTTGCAATTCGCAGCTCTCCTTTTAAAATAGAGTATTAACAATTTAATGAGAAAAATTTGATAGATAAAAATTAGGGAAGTATTGACATGTGTTAATAAAAAAAAGAGTGCTAATTATTAGGTATACACTGTATTAAGTCTTAGTGTGTTTGGATATTGTGAGCCCCATACAATAGTGGTCATGTCAGGACTTTATTTTTACCCTATTACTAAATTGCATACAGTAAATACTTGGACTAAGCTTCTTCTTTTTTCCAAATAGAGAGCAAGCTGGCAACTTGACTGTCATGTCATCGTCCTTATATGATATTAAAGATTACACCACACCTTTTTGAAAAGTATTGTGTAAAAATTTTCCAAGTCAGCAGCGTGGTACACTGATCTCCAAACAATAAACACCACGTGCTAAATATTTCACTTGCCCACTGAATACCAGGTGTAAATACTGAATGTTATTCAAGGTAGGGTTCACACTGGTCACACCAGCTCGAGATTTCTCACTATGCTCTGTTTTCCTTTTTTTATCTAGCTTAGGGCGGGTTTAGAGAACTGAATAAATAAATGAAAGCAAGTGGCAAGCTCTCATTCCCCCTTGAGTGGACTGAGTCAACCAGAGAGAGGTGGACAACAGACAGGCTAGTTGCTGTGAGAGCTCATTTCTTATTTGGACGTATTTTGAGTACTTTTGATGTTGAGGTGCATCAAGTTTACAGAAAGATCAAGTGATGTATGTCACAATTGAGATCTTGGCTACTGTAGTCGGACCGGTAGTGGGCGTGGCCCTAATTTTCGCTGTCATACTCTTCGTTCTTATCCTGATTGAGCGAAGAAGACGATTGAAGGTTAGTTCAGAGTTAACTGAACGGATGATTCGATTGGAAACCTTGTGGGAACCTCCAGCTCCAGAACCTTATTTGGTTCCCACTTCTCTCATCCTCCACAGGAATCCCAGAGACCTAGCACAAACATCTCGTGAAGAAGAACTGAACGAGAGCAGTGAGTACGAAACCATGGAAACTCCTGAGGTGCTCCAATGCAACTTCAGACGTTCTTCAGTAGATCCTACCAAAAATAAGTCCGGAAGTAAAGTGGATGACAACTTAATGTACGACTATATTATGATAGATGAGTTGAGACCTAGGACGCAGCCGAGGAAGAAGCGGAAGTCATCAGTGGCAGTTCCCAAGAGATCTCTAATTACAATCGAGTTAGAAAACATGTTGGCAGTCAAGCAAAACCGTGGTACACACTGAAAATATTTTCATATGCTGAACATTGTTATTGATTGGTCATTCACATTGTTTTAGCTCTGTACATTTTTTTAATGTCACAAATAGCACTTGGAGTTTCTATTTTAATTGTGTGAGCATATAGCTGTTGTACTTTGTAATTGGAAGACTTATTAGATCTATCAGAGAGAGACACTGCATAAATTGCTTTTACAATAATGTGAAGGCAGGGGGTATTATAATGTAGTGTCCTTCCTTTAGCATTCTTCAGTCACTACATTCTGAATTAGTTAGGCACTGCTCAGCTATTGTAAAACAATTTGTTTAGCGGTTCCTTGCTGCACTTAGGACGCTACAGCCTAAGGGTTTGGGGGGTTCCAAAAAAAAGTAGTTCCTTCCGAGGTAGCCCCCAATAATTATATCACAACCAATAATTTGAGTGATGAAAAAGTCAATAAATTGAATTAGAATTTTTTTTTTAATTTAATGTTTTTCATTGCATACTGACTCAAACACTGAATTAACATCATGAATTAAACAAGTATATTGTTTGTTGTTTGGTGGTAATGGTTTGTTTTTTGTTTGTTTGTTTTTCTACAATATTTGAATTTGTGCTTAAAAACAACCAAAAGTATAAAAATGTATACATTTACTGAAAGTAAAATATTCTTAATAATATTTTAAATGGACTTCCTACGACACAATTTCCACTCATACTTGCCATCAATCTTGACAATCTCCGTCGCACCGTAAGCAGAGTTACACACTATATTAGCCTCCATCACCTCCTGTAGATTCAGGACTCTGTCGTATATATGTTCAGGCATTGCACCAGGGCAATCACACGTCTCACACTTATGGTACCACCCATGTGCATCATCAGCAAAGGAGGCAGAATTGGATTTAGTGAGTACAACAGCTGCATTATCATGTTCTTCTGCCATTTTTGATTTTTGTTGCTGGTACAACATTGTCTTGCAATTTCTCAGACTCGATCTGGTCTTTCTTATTATATAGATGAGAAAGAAGAACAAAATGCCAAAGATGAATCCAAATAGCAAAACCACTCCAAGAACTAGAGCTACTGTTAGTTCAGTACTGACCACCATACTTGTTGCAACTGAACTGGTGAAGGAAGCCTTGATGTGTATCGACTATCAAATGTTTTGAAGCAACTTGATGTGATTCTTGTTTGTTGGGATACCTTTATTGTTATTCAAAACAGTTCGACTATCAAATATTTTGAAGCAACTTGATGTGATTCTTGTTTGTTGGGATACCTTTATTGTTATTCAAAACAGTTCGAGGAACTGATTAAGTTTAATTAGTAGTAATTACTGTATGTAACCCCGTATTGTGTTGCTGCTGTTTGTTTAATTACAAATAGTGCCCACAGCCACAACTCTATAGGAATTGTCTGAAATAGGTACATCATGAAATAAATATTTTAATTGGCGAGCGAGCGTAGCAAGCGAGACACTTACAGGGGTAAAAATGAAAAAATCAGGGATGTTTGTTTATTTATTTATATATATGGACGTACGTATGTCATTTTGTACTTTGACCCTCCGTATTTTTGTGTTCGCTCCGCGTTCGACCCCGTCCCAAACTTCACTAAATGGAATCCTCCGGTTTAGCGACCATTACCCGTATCACCTTAGAAATTGAATTGTTTACGGCTTTGAATTGTTTTGCGGGTGCAGTTAAAACTCAAAATCTTATGGGAGCTCCATTTCTATTCAAGTTAG
>WLWI01001674.1_pt1 | contig 19150 bp, 7 predicted proteins | sample 6701501 | NCBI WGS metagenome assembly WLWI01 (sample SAMN12718690, study PRJNA515312) | sponge metagenome | isolation source: marine sponge | host: Mycale hentscheli | place: New Zealand: South Island, Marlborough, Capsize Point | collected 2014-11-01
TTTTTTTTTTTTTGTTGGTTCGGTGGTGTGTGTTGGGGGGGGGGTGGTGTGGGGCGGGGGGGGGGGGGGGGGGGGGGGACTGCCTGTATCTTAGAAATTCCAGTAACTGAGGACTTGATTAATTTTTATTACAACTTCACATGCAAAAAAAGAATTCAATACAAGAAAAATAATTTTCAAAATAAGCAATATTTAATTGCATGTTGTTGTTTTTAAATAGAATAACATACTGGAATGTTTGTGTGATTCAATAGAGCTGCAGCTTTGAAAAAATAAAGATGTTAGCTTTTTGATACTGAGTGCACCTGCTATGGGAAAGTCGGGAAAAAATCGATTTAATTCTTAAAAATGTATTGAATATCATGTAAGCCTACAGAAGGGAACGGTTAGGGTGCATTTATCGACAACTGTTAAGCTATGGCTTTTAAACTGAGAGAGCTCAATATATAGATGCTGATGAATGTGTAGGTGCAAAAGAAAAGTTTTTGATAGGCCCTGTGTTGTGCCCAATTTTCCTGTAGATGGTCACAAATATTATCCACTTTGTGGCTTCATCATTGGTGTATGTGTATGGATGGTTATGTAGGAGATAGTGAAGAGTTTGCCAAATGTCAAAGCTGACGAGAGCATGTCACATAGAGACATCATTGGCTGCATTAAAGATGATATGAACAAGTAAGTAGGACCATACAATATTAATAGGTTACTCATTTAGTGTTCATGCATGACTGAAAATTTTCATTATTTCCGAGCGTTTGCATAGCAGGATAAACTAATCGTGTTAGTTTTAATTTTCCAATTTAAATAAATTTAAAAAAAGTAGATTTAGGGTTGCTCTAAAACGTACGGGAGCAGGTATGTCACAAAGTAGCATACACAATCATGTATTTATTCTACATACGCAAATCACTGTGCCTGAGTAGACCTCTTTATTTTGTTTTATGTTGACACTGGTTGTTGTACTTATACCTTGTAGAAAAGAGGTATTGATGTAGGGATGTAAATTAAATACATGATTGTTTATGCCTCTTTGTGACCAATATGGAGAAATATTTACGAGCATTCACAATATTTTCAAAAACCAAAGACGTGTTATAATATAGTGTGAGAGTAAAATATCATTCCCACATTGTACGACAAGTGTCATAAGTGTTTTGTAGCTCTCTTATATATTTTTATCCAACCAGTTACCATACACTTTTCATTGATGTCACTTGATACGCATACACTAATTAGAGCATTCCATTACAAATAATTCAATATGGAAAAAGATTGAACGCTCATGTGAGGCTGAAATATTTAAGTAGAATATCAAGGGTGTAATATTTTTATATGAGCAATAATTTGTGCCAAATTAAATTTTACAAAACTAACATGCTTGAAATCCATACTGTTACAATATAAACTTGTGTTTACTGGCTGTGCTTATCACAACTCTGGCTTTACCTGCTAAAAATTGGCAACCTTTTCCAGCTTGCCTCTTCATTTGACAAACAACATTTTTTAATTGTACAATGATTGGTTGGCTGGGTGAAGGAGGAAGCAATCTGGCATTTTGCTGGACTTCACTAACTCCTGGAAAACTTAAAGATTGTTTGTTGAAAATATACATTATTGTTACTTTCTAAATTTGAGTATACAAGCTGTGCTTTGCTGTGGGAACAATGGCCGAGGATATTAGATGAGTTGTTCACCTTTAGTTCACTAACACTGCCACCAGGTTCAGTCCGTGAGACTTAGGATAAACTGACGGATCTATGGGGGGTTTCGTCAGGTTTCGGACGAAACCCCCTTTTTGTCAGACAACCAGCAAGTCTTCTATCACTCTGACCACTCCTGTTGCTCTGCAAAGAAAGCTCAACCATACCCCCAATGTAGCAGCATCACCTAAGCCAGGTTTGGCTAGAGGTGCTGTAGCATTCTATAAACTGTTCTCTTTTGATTTTTGCTGCTCATTCCAGCTACAGTTAGCTATATCATGAAACTCTTCACTTCCACCAGTGAGGAGTTTATAGGATTATGAATACAAATCTCATATTTATCAGAATGATTTTTTCACATAAGTAGTTATATCTACTATTTTAGTCTACAGCTCATAAAATTATTTATACCCCGTTACGTCACTCGTAATTGACGTGATTGGTCAAAAAGTGTGGGTTAAGTAGCGGCATAACCCACACTTTTTCGCATAACCCACACTTTTTGAACCGCGGGGCGAAAACGTTGTTTCTAAGGATGACGCGTGGGTTGTATAAGATAGATACGCAATAGAAAAGTCCAGGTTATGAGCTCCGTTAACTCACTCGTTTCCCGGTTTCACCTCGGGAGTAACCGAAAAACTCGTGCATTACATGAGCGCATAAACCAATACTTTTTTTTTCTATTGTGTATATCTTATACATATTCAAGTCTGTAGGCCTAAGCTAATTTTATCCTTGCTACTCTTGCTTAGGGCTAACCAGATAATCACATATGAATAATTCTTTCTTTTATTTAATTAAGGCCATATTATAAATACCTTCAAATATTTATGTTGGTATATATATATAGTGAAATAAGCTTCTCCACAGAACGTTTGAGATCAGTCAATTTCTTGTAAAGAAAAAAAAACTACGCCATATTTGCTACATATAACTGCTATAATGACTATTTTATTATCATTGATGAACTAATGAAAATAATAAGTGAAAAATAAGAAAAATAATTATAATAATAATCTAGATAAATAGTCAGTAATGTATAAATAAAACTGACAGGTAGTTATTGTTTGCTGGTGCAACCCAAAATTGCTACTGGCATTCCCTCACTCCACTGCTGCAGTGACGCTCTGAAAGAAATGATTGGTGGAACTTGCATCACCTGATTGGTCAGTGCTCTCTCCGGCCAATCCGCTTTCAGAGAAACTGAAAGTTGATTTCTGAATCATTTTCTCCGTATTTCAGAAATCAGCCCTTTCGTAAGTTGAATTTGGCTGGAAAAATTTAGAATTCAGTTTCTTTTGCGTGCTAAAAGCTGAAAACTGATTTTCATTTTGGCCTCATAAAATGCATTCAGCTTTTAGCTTTTAGCTCAAATAGTAAGCCAATTCCTGAGTGTTTTAGCTGGTCAACCAGCTTTTAGAAGCACAGAAACCTGAATTCTGAATCAGTCCCTTTGGTTTTCAGAAATCAGCTTTGCCAAATCCAGAATTTCAAAACAAGAAAAACTGAGTTACTCCATTTGGCCAATTGCTTCAAAAAATAAGCTGATTTCTGTGATAGCAAGTTTCTTCTTTCAGAAATCAGCTCGCAGTAAATAGGGTCTGTGGTCAGTGCTCTATCCGGCCAATCCGTTTTCAGAAGAACTGAAAGTTGATATCTGAATCATTTTCTCCGTATTTCAGAAATCAGCCCTTTCGTAAACTGAATTCAGCGACAAAATTTAGAATTCAGCTTCTTTTGCGTGCTAAAGCTGAAAACTGATTTTCATTTTGGCCTCGTAAAAAATGCAATCAGCTTTAGCTTTCAGCTCACATAGTAAGCCAATTCCTGAGTGCTTTAGCTGGTCAACCAGCTTTTAGAAGCACAGAAACCTGAATTCTGAATCAGTCCCTTTGGTTTTCAGAAATCAGCTTTGCCAAATCCTGAATTTCAAAAAAAAAAAAAAAAGACTTAGCTACTCGATTCAGCCAATTGGCTTTAAGAACTAAAAATAAATAAGCTGATTTCTGTGATGCAAGGTTCTTCTTTCAGAAATCAGCTCGAAAACAAAGCTAAAGGGTTGAAATAAGATTTTTGAGAATTTAGGAGGTTCAGTGAGAGTAAATAAAAAACAGCAATCCCTTGCTAATAGGCCTCCTCAGAAACGCTGCCACAATAGAAGCTTGTATTTGAAGGATAGCTACATGCCGGACTGTTCCACTGGCATTTTTGATCGCTACAGTAATTATTGATGTTCTGATAAATTGGGTCTCGCTCCAAATACAATCCAGTACTATCAGTTAATGTTCCCTAGGCATTCGTTTGGTGGCTCAAGCCTGAGATTCTGTAAGAAAGAAACAGTTAGGAAGTGTTTCTGAAAAAAGGAGTTACTCAACTGCCAGTTTGAAGATGAAGACTCATTTTCTGATTAGGAAGGACAAGAAAAATTGCAAGCTATTAGTAATCAATCGTCAAATTCTTGGAGACAAGTGTGTTGTGGAATGGATGAGCACATCAGTGGAGATGGAGAGTGCCAAAATTTTTGCTGACTTTTATGCAAATTCTGCTTTTTCACCTCCACAAGTTTCTAATAAGGAAGAAGAAGACTTGACTTAGTCCCACCCTGAAGGAGCAACAAGAGTTGCATTCACCATAGATAAACTGATTCAGCTTTATGCAGAGTAGGCAGAGCACCCTACAGAAATTCCTTTAGAACCAAATATTATAGGTAACAGAAGTTATACTGCTAACTAGCTTACTATGATCATAATTTATTCTACATTATAGTTGTATTTAATCACTTTATTGAAACCCCCTGAAATAAGGCCACCTTTCTATAAAGGCCAAAAATGTGTTACCGGTGAAGGCCATTATATATAGGTTCTACTGTAATACCTATGATATATAATACATATGACATACATAAGTGTGAAATAGTTTTGTAACAACATATGTAGCCTGGACTAATAACTATATTCATCAACTTCTATGAACTGGATAGCTACTGTATCTGTTATGAGGTTCTACATTTTTATCTGGAAAAAAAATCCACTTAATGTACATATGTCTAGCTACATGTACATATATATTATTCATTTGATACTGGAGAATATCACGAGTCTGTTGGCTTAGTATTTCCACGAGTGCCGCAGGCACGAGTGTTAATACAGCCAATCAGCTCCTCCTCCCCCCCCCCTTTACCACCAAGAGTTAGTACTCGTGTAATGCAAGTATGATCTGTACAGTTTACACATTATATTTAAGCAGTGCAAATTATTATCCCCAATACACACAAGAATGAATGGCTGAAGTAACTGAAAACAGATGGCTGGCTATGGATTAGAGATTCCATGCAAGTACCACTTCTTTGGATCATACATACCTAGAAAGACTAAGTATTATTGTGAATATTGTTGTAGCTTTCATTCTTCTTCTTCTTCTTTTTTTTTAAGAATGCAGGGCTATAAAATACTGTAGTGATTGTTGGGGGTGGAGCTCACGGTTCATTGTACGCAGGTCCATTATATCGGTGGTGGTAACAGTAGCGGCCGCAATACAGAGTAGAGAGGTGGTCATGTTGCAGGGGTTTCTATATCAGTGGCAGAGATACTGGGGGGGGGGCAGAGGGGGCAATCGCTCCCCCACTTTTATACTAGGAAGGCACAGCCCCCCTCCCCCCCCACACACACACACTTTGATATTGTAAGAGCAGAGCCCCCCACTTTTATATTTGAGAGAGTAGAGCCCCCTCCCCTAAACGTTTCCAAGAGCTAGACCATTGGTAATTTTATGTGACAGTCTAGCTAAGGAACTAAATTTATAATTTTCATTTACACTTAATTACACTTTCTTCATGATTCATTGCCTTTTTTTGTAATGAATTTTTTTTGTTTGTTTGTGTTTTTTATCATAATCCTGATTAATTTTGTTATTAGCCTCACAATTTTTCTGCCTCTTTTAGAAGCACAGTCTTGTTTTCCCAAGGCTAATTCTTTATTACGCCTAATCATTTTCTGCCCCCCCCCCCCCACTTTTGAAGTGGAGTTTCTGCCACAGTTTAACTATATCCATAGTACACAAAACAATGGTGGTGCGGTCTGGACCAATCCAAGTGGCCGCTTAAGACAGTGTGGCCACCCATGAGTGGTGGCCATTAGGTAAGGTTCCACTGTATATACATATTATTATAACTCTGGTGTAGTATAACCTCTTTTGCTTAGAGAATAATATAAATTCAATGAATAGTCCCTCGGTTCAATGACATAGTAGGGTATTTTGCACTTTTTAAGAATATGCCTGTGACTGCCACAGTAGTACATCCGATACCATCTCTTTCCAAAAGCTTGTAGCATTAAAAAAAATTGGACGAAAAACATACCACAGCATTTGGGCATTCATTTATAAATAAAAACATTTAACAAAACTTCCATGATATTTTTATTTGTCATGGGTAGGTTAACAGTAAAATTTTAACTAGACAAGCTCATAATACAATTGTGTAGTCTCATTCTTTACATGTAGTAATATAGTGAATATAGCCAAAAATAGAATTTCTTTGAATTGTATTGTAGTATTTTATTATTTTTTGATGTTTCAAAAAAATACTACGATACACAAGCTCATTTTATAAATCACATAAGAGACACAAAATGAATAAGCAATTAGCTATAATTCTGGCATTATATTTGGAGTGTTTTTACTAAATTCTCACTTATCTAAATGATGCTAATTTATTCTTTTGATAATATTCTTTTAATTTAGGCACGAAGAATCTCAGACTGGTATGGCGTCAAGATTAGATATACCAATTTCTGATGTCATCAATTTAGAACCTCAGGTATACTGAATCTTAATAAATTTCAATAGATCAGGCCAGGAAATAGGAGTTTATTAAGCTATAGACTATATTGAACGAGATTTTATTTCAACTAAAGAAAGTTGGTTCTGCCTAATTTTTAGCAAAACAATGTTGTTCACTACATGCAGATAAACACAATAATATTCGACTGTAGTTATTATTATTCTATTCATTTTTGGAGGTTCAACTATTTGAAATATTTTCGATGTTATAAAAAATTAAATAATTTTAGTGTGATTTTTTAAAGCTTTACTTGCTGTGATATCAAGAATTAGTTTTTAGCAGAATATTTAAAGCTTAAACTAAATTATCAATATATCAACGTAATATAACACCATAGGATTAAACGACAAGCCATACCTATAGTTATCGCCATGAGAGCAAGGGCACAGTAAGCAGTTTGGGGGAAAAAGACTATTCTCCATAATTTTTTCTAACACGATTTTAGTCTTTTGCTAGCCTATGTTCAGTACGATGTAATTCATAAACGTATATAGATGGACAGTTGTATCCTGGCTATCACAGTCAAATCGTACTCGTACCACCAAGAAAATATCTCCAATGGAGTATTCGCGGTTCTCTTCAATGAAAATGGAGATATAACGAAGCAACACGTGAAACTTTTTGAAGAACCCCAAGAACTTGTTCACTACATTCAAAACATTACATGCGATTCCACTGTAATTATGGGTACAATGGGCACAGAATATAAAAGTATCATCAACAATGACAGTGTGAAGAGAGCCATCATGACTCTCGGTTCTTGCCTGATTAATACACTGAAACCTGAACAGTCTTGGGCTCTGGTTGGAACTAAAGGTAGTGCCCCAGGAAAAGCAGAAGAAATGACCGATTCTGATCTTTCTTGCAATATCCCTACAAGTAAAAATAAATTCACAACCACAGTAAGTGCCATATCAACTCACAGTTATGCTGAAATATATGTTGAGGGAACTGCATATAAGACCGAAGAGAAAGAAAGCTTGCTAGTAGTTGTTCTAGATGAAAATTCATTAGAAAAGCTTCTCCACAATGAATTCAATAGAAATAACTTGAATAATTTTGTCGAGTTTATCTCAAGCCTAGACTACGGCAAAATCGTAGCTGTAGCATTAAACGGCAAATTGGACTTAACACCCGAAGTTAAAGAAACGTGCAAAATTATAGGCAGCGGTAAGAGCGATCAAATAGAAGAAGGCAAGTCATGGACTATCATCGGTTACAAAGGAGCTGACCCAGGTTGTGTGGTTGAAGTGCTGAGTGAAGTCGATCAACCTGCACACTCCCTTGCTTTATTGCCTGTTGATCCTTTATGTTGCGATGGAGTCAACATTATTTCTAGTTCCGCATCTACAGATTCCATGCAAGATTCCACATTTGTGTCAATTGGTGGCATTGATGTTTCTGAATCAGATTTATCTGAGAAGGAGAGGGGAATATGTCTTATCGTAATTGAACCTTCTTCTGGAGCTTTTGAAGAAAAAAAAGTGTTCAACGTTCATGCCAGTGAAAAAGAAGCCTCAAATCTTGTAGAATTTGTTCAAAATATACCAGTTGGCAAAATAGTAGCTGGATTCCTGCAGGGTAAAGGTGATTTTAAATATTTAACCGACAAAGTCAGGAGAGTGTTGCAACAGATCGGTAGCACCAAAATTTGGGATGTCACTGAAAATTCTAGCTGGGCAACTGTAGGCAGAAAAGGCTGTGCTCCTGGGTCTTTGCCGGAAATCCAACAGAATACCGGTGTTGTTGCAGTTCAGCTGACCTGCCAGTTCATGACTTGTTTGTTTGCTAGGCCTTATTACAGCCTTTATGCTACATCTTCAGGCATGGGAGGTGGTGGTTGTGCATCTATACGTATGGAAAATTCATTTATATTGAACGCCAATGAAACCAACAGTGGTCTGCATGTGGCAGTACTCGACAGCAAAGACTACGATCTACAGAGCTTGGATTGCTTTGATACCAATTCAAGCGAAAGCAAATCTGAAGAATTTGCAAAATTCATTGCCGAGCAAACTTCTGGATCCATTATTGTAGTTGTAGTGAACAAAAAAGCAATTCACCTCACAGATTCCGCCAAAGAAATTATTGCATCTCTAGGTAGCAAACATATAAATGAGCTTAGAGAAGGGGGTTCGTGGTGTCTTATATCAGCTAAAGGCTGTCCAGGAGTTTCTGTTGAGGCACTATCTAATACAACACCTGCACACTGCCACATGTGTCTTCCAATCTGGGGTGTGGACACCAATCAAGAGTATGCTGTGATAAAAGCACAGTCGCAGAAGAATTTGGCAGAAATTACCATGGGTACAGAAGTAGTGCAGCGTTCAAAATTCCAAAACACAATTGCCTTGGCAACTATTGACCCTGTCCTTTGGAAAGTCGAATATACATGTGTATTTTATTATAATGAAGGTTGTGTGCAAAAGTTGAAGTCCGAGTTGAGTACAGTTCGTAGTGGAAAAGTTGTAGTAGCTGCTGGATGTGGTGACATCAGCAAACATTTCACGGAACAGTCAATGTACGCTGTTGAATCCATTGGCAGTGGTTTGGTGCAGTCTATCAACAAAGACAGTTCTTGGGTACTTGTAGGTATCAAAAGTGCTGCACCTGGATCAGTCTGTGAGAGCCTCGAGAATAAGGCTGTGGTGTCTCTGTGTGTGACTTGCCCATCATCAACAGAGGAAAAGAATACAGAAACATCTTCTATGGCTGAAAATAAATCCAGTGATGGATCAACAAAACCTTCACTATCGAGCTCTTCTGGCATTCCAACAGGCAAAGCCTTCTCTGGCAAGGATCCTGAGAGTGTATTATGCAGTAGTAAACCTAGCACAACACCTCCTAGTGGATCATCAAGGGAAGTGACACGAAAGGTACTATTAGCTGGTATTACCTACCAAGCGGTAGAATGGGAAGAGAAAATGAAACTACAATGTCCTCCACTAATCCCTTTAGAATCAAAATTAAAAAACAGGTATGAAGTAAAAAATGAAGATTTAACTAAATTGCTGGATCACAAGGAATGGCCTAAGAAAAAGTGGCCAAGCAAAATCAATATCGAAGCTAAACTAAACGAATACTGCGAGCTTGCCAAATTAAACAGTGATTCAGTATTCTTGTTCTACTTCTTCGGCCATGGTCGTGAGGATCGCTTAATTGCTTTGCATAGAAATGGAAACTATCCTGAGGAAATAACTAAGACAGACTTAATGACAATTTTGAGGAAGTTTCCAGAAGATTGCAATATTACGTTTGTCATTCATTCCTGCCGAAGTGGTGGAATGTTTGAAGTTGAACCTGACCCTCATCCTACTGGGTTTGCATTCACAAGTTGCAGTGCTTTAGCTTCATGCTCAGTACAGAAAGTCCTGACAAACCGAAAAAACTTCACTATTCAGTTCTTAAAAGTTTTTTTAAAAAAACAAAAGCCCAGTTACACAGAAGTGCATGAAGAGCTTAAAAATTTGGTAAAAGAAGAGGGTAAGCACAAAATCGTTCTATCAAGACTCTTGCAACCTCCCCCTTCCACATATTCTGTGAGCTTAAATTCAGATGAAATTATTACGCAATCAATACGTGTATGGATGATAGACTTACACCCCATCAACAATAATATAGTTGAAGTAATGCTTCCATTGCATAGAGTGAATGAGAAATATGAAACAACCGCTACTGAAATCATAGGAAGACCATGTTATTTGACAGCAAAAAAAGAGTTATTTAACTTAAACAAATTCCGTTTGAAATATCTCGAGGCAGTAAACTTAAATGATACAGCAGCTGAACAAAGCAATATAATAGGGTCTGCATCATTTACATATGAAACTCAAGAAGACTTTTCTGAAGACATTATAACAATTTTGAAAACACTGTCTGATGAATTCCGCGAAGAAACAGATGGAGAAGTTGTGATAAATCAAGTAGTGCTTAGTCGAGTTCAACTGGACTTGGATAGCTATGATAGTACCCCAAAAATGTTTTGGAACCAAGAAATTAATGATCCCAAGCAATTATTCTTAGAACCACGTTCCACCCAGCCTTCAACAAACAATTAAATTTCCGAGCGATTTAAACATAGTTACTAGTAAGTCATATTACATTAGCGTCTTTTGTTTATTGTTTTTTTTATAGGTTTTATATTGGCTTTATTAGTGTTGAGTGCTTTACAAGTAGTTAATATCTCATTTTCTAGTGAAAGTTGTGTTCAAGTACTAATTTTTATAAAATATTTTTTAATTGCTGTATATGATTTGAGTGTTTACTTCATTTGCGTTGCATTATTTTAATAAAATTTGAAGGTGAAAGTTGAGAGATCAATAATAATTCAGGGGAATAGTGCTCCTTTGGAAAAAGTAGAGGTTTCAAAAGCATGATTCATACGGCATTTTTTGTTTATCTTCCCAGCAATATGCTGCTAAGCCAGCTCAATGATACTATTGATGACAGGTATCTGACTGGCATATCGCTTACACATGGAATACCTGGTATTAAGAGACACATTTGGTCATTTGTGGCTGCATGGTCTGAACAGTTTGTGGGCGTCCAAGCCGGGATCTGGCCGTAGTCAGGGCTGAATGCCACTCCTAGAGACAGTAAGGTATTGCTGCCACCAGAATCTGTCCCGTTAGCCTCTTACTAGCTAGCCCGACGCAGCCGTGTAAGCTTCTTCCCTCGGGATAAGGATTTAAACTAACTAAAAGAGTTAATTGTGGCGTACCACAACACAAAAGCACGATCATGAATGAAGGTTACAGAACAGACTGAATATTCCAAGTGGAGTCTGGACTTAAATAAGAACAGAGACTCCACCCCCAAACTTACACGAAATGCTCTACAGTTCTGGTGACAACACAAGTACGCACACACAATGCCAACAACTCTAAGTCACATGCATGAATCAACACTTACACAAACAACTCGCAAGATGCCGAAGCAAGCAGTCCAGTTGGTCCGGTTTTGGCAGGACCAATATTTTCACCTCATAGCCACACCCACTTTAGTTACTGTGTAGAGCATGCGTGTAGGTTTTTTCAAGGATTTGCAATGTTCTATTGAGCCATTATTAGCTATTCACCTGCCGGGAGTATATTGGTTTGTTAGCTATCATTGAGTGGCCCATAATGGCTGATCAGTCAACTTCGGGAAGTTCTTCATCAGATTACCTTGTGCCAAGTAAATTTATCCCATCCTCTGCACTTGCTGTATGGGTCAATCTGTTCATAGAAGGGATTTTTCTTGAAATTGCATGATAAACTACATTACCTAGACGGCACAAACAAATAAGTAAATAAATATATAAATATAATACACCACACCTACATCCTGGCCTGACCAACCAAAATTTGCTTGCTACGGGGTTTGTAGGTGAAGACTACTTCTGCGATACTAGTAGTAATCCAAAGTATGATAATGAATATGGCTTGTGGGAGCCACAATCGGACCTCTCTAACTTGCTATGGGATGGTGAGGGTGTGGGCATCCAAGCCGATATCTGGCCGTAGTCAGGGCTGAATGCCACTCCTGGAGACAGCAAGGTATTGCTGCCACCAGAATCTGTCCCCGTTAGCCTCTTACTAGCCCGACACTGCCGTGTAAGCTCCTTCCCTGGGGATAAACGAACTAGCACAATCACGAATAAAGGTTACAGAACAAACTGAATATTCCGAGTGGAGTCTGGACTTAAACTAGGGAGGTTGCAGAACAACGTGGAGCGAGCCTTTGCATGAAGCTACAACAGTTGCCTCGAGAGGTAAAGGGTTTACTTCCAGCCAGAGTATTCGAGAAAATTGAATCCGCGTAATTGGATCTTATGAATAATGAATTAGAGCAATAGCCAGAACGTACCAAATACATACATACATACATACATACATACATACATACATGTGTCACAGAGCTGGTCTGGTGGCAAACAAGGTAAGTGTGCAATAATTGAGGTCACTTCCAGCAGCATCGTTATTATTATATTCTAGGGTCAATACAGATTTTGTCATGAAGCTTTGGCGGATTTTTTGGATGGCTTTGAAACATATGCAAATTTCAAGCAGCCGTAACTCACTGACAAATAGCAAACGGAAGATTTATTTTATGCGCACTTTTATTTTTGTGTAAACTGAAATTTCATGTACATTATAGCTATTAGCTAACTTCTGTATTAGCTATTTATATATATATATAATATATATATATATATATATTAAGTTACAATAATAAGTACAGTGTACATTAAAAGTTGAATAAATTAATTTAGCTATCACTGGTTTATGTGTCTTTGAATCGGCTCCTGACTGTTTGTAACCAAATATTGAACTCATAAATATTTTTTACCAAATAAAATGAGTGTTTAAGTTAACATTAGTGAATTGAGGGGTTGCACATTGAACTAATAATTTATATAAATGCATTGCTAGCTAAACCACCTTGGGTTGGAGAATTCAACCCAGACTTTCTGGTGCCAGAATGAAACTTTAGTGACAACAAAACAGTATTTCTCTCTAGGCTAACAATCATCCGATACATCACAGCCTTTTTTTTTATTCGAGAAATTCTTGTTTATTTCGCGATCATGCGCGTGCATATCCTTGCTCGCTGGCGCACCCCCAGGCACTTTCTTTCGAGTTCGGTAGAATAATGTTACCTTTTGTTTTCTGTGTTCTGTGGGTGTTAGGAACCGTCTGCTCAACAGATAAAGATAAAGAGTGCGATTTATCCTTTTCGTATCGGGCAAGTGCTATAAATATGATCAAGTGAATCTAGCATAAAATGCTAGCTACCCCAAATGTTTAGATTTTGCTGTAATGTGGCTTAACATGTCTGTAGCCAAGAAATGAGCCATGCAGCTTGCCTAGCTATAATTCCACCACTTAAATAATGTGCATGACAGGCCATGATGACTCTAGATAGTCTCATTAACCATAAATACATACAAATAAAACTAGGAGGAGAAAAACAACTTTCTTAGATTTTATGAGAGGCAATGAAAGACACATTTTGTTGTTGTGTATTAGAGACCCTAGCAATACTCTGCAAAAGATGCTCATTTTATGTTGCATAGTCAAAATGTTAGTTAAACAAGCAAGTCAAACTTATAGCTAAGTCTTCCCATCAAGCCAAACCTGAAGAGCAGCCCATCAAGTAATAAAGAACATTCACTTTCACTAATAGACCTTAAATGATTGTATTTAATTATAATATAATTTCTGATTTAATATATCATATTTTAAACATTATATATATACATGTATATGGCAAAGTTCAAAGTCCACGCCCAGAGGCTACTTTAAAATAGTAGCGCGGGTGCAAGAAATTTAGGAGAAAAGACTTTGAAATAATGCCAGGAAAAATAAAGGCAAAGAGCTACAAAGACATAAGAGGACAGTCCTTCACAGTTAGGTCTTACAAACTTAGCGGAGTTCATTTAAAAGTTACCTCTGTTAATGCACTGTTTGTCACAGCTTGCTTGCCATTTGTGTTGAAGCACATCACCAGTTATATTGTTTTATTACTGATAGTGTAATTGTTGTGTTGTCATCATTGTTATTATTATGGCAATGGCAACAAGAATAATTATAATTATAATGCAATTAAATAATGGAATACTTTACAATGCATACAATAATGCTATGTTGACATTAATTCTTTAAGAGAATCCTGTTGAGGTTGTGTACTGTCAGCTATTTTGAATAAGGTTATATAATTACACCAAAGCTTATTAAAGTGTAGTTTTGGAAGCATCACTGACAACAAAATAATTCCCATCTATAAGTACTGTCTGAGCTATGTTTTCTTACCTTTGCCAAGTAACAAATATTTCTCTTCCACTCATTGCCACCGGAAAAGAAGCAGGTAGTATCAATATTGTTATCAATAAGTTGGATGTGGAGAGACTAGTTTACATGGAGTCCGGGCATGCTCGCTCGCCGTGCGCGAGTTTTTCGCGAATTTAGTCTGGTCCGTGGGTCTGGACAGTGAGTCCGGTCCTGTCCGTGTTTTAGTCAGACCCACTCCGCGCGTCCAAATTCCTGTTCGCGTTTACGGTGCGAGAAGTTGTGAATATGTTACTTTCTACTCTCGGCGTTCTTACAGTGTTAGGAACAGTCTGTTCAACCAGTAAAGGTGAAAGTAAGTTTAGAATTGTATTGCTTTGTTGAGATTAAGTGCATTCTTTACTCGCCCTAAACATCACAATTAGCTATCTGTAAAATATTGGCCATTCCATTTTTCTAATTGAAATGCTATCTGATGCCATGATTTGCAAACCAATGTTTCTTCAACTTAGAAGCAACTATAATGAGTGCTATAACTTTAGTGAAAAAAAAATTCTTATGTAGAACTCCCAACTTACCTAAACTTAAAAGTTACCACCCAGTATGAGCAATTCATGACTCACCCTTTGATGATAACAGAAAACCTCCTTGGAACTGTCCTGCTAAGTGTTTATATAGCTGTAAGATAAGTCTAGAGTGGAGTAAGGCCCACCCAGACAGCCTCAACTCAACCGTAGTTTTCAATTATAGTGAATGTGGATTACGAGTAGATTATGCAGACCAATGTAAATGTCTAAGCTATGGGGACATACAAATTCAAGATGGTAAATGAGAGTGTGAAGATATGCAAATAAAGGGATTGATTGATATTGTTTACAATTCTACGTAAAGTGTTAATTAGTTGCTTGTTTGCTTGCGCAGTTTTAGTTGCTACAACATTCACCAAAGTTATCTTGAAACATTCTCAGTGTTTGTAGATAATGTTTATATTTATGTTAGATATCAAATTAACACTCAACGGGAGTGATTATGCTAACCACAGCGTAATTACATTGACAGATATTGGGAAGGATAAATACAATGCTTTAATTTGCTCCACTATAAATTTAAAAGATTGCTGTACTGGCATCAGTCGTGGTCGCTGGCGATATCCTTCTCGTAAGCCAGTCACAGGAAATATTACCAAAGTGGAACCATTCAGAAGGGACAGAGGACCTAATGTCACATACCTGTATCGTAGAGACAATTTACAAATGCCACCTTCTGGAATATATACATGTGAAATAGGAATAAAAAATTCTCCAGTAATCCAGCAACATATTTTTGTTGGCTTGTACAATGTTGATGAAGGTATAATTTACTTGTGATTCTACCTGTCGTAATTTATTATATAGCTACATATTGCAGGTGCTCCTTTTACAACATTGTTGACGTTTGACAATTTGACTGGAACTGTAGTTGGTATTTCTATGGGAGGTCCGGTCAGTCGAGTCACATGGAACAGGAATGGAATACAGTATAAGAATCACCAACAAATGATAAGTAGATCTTCAGCTACATATTACAACCTCCTCTCTATCAACAGCAGCAACCTGTCAGACTACACTGGCTTGTTTACCTGCACAGTCAGCAATAACAGAGGCAGCAACACTGCTTCAATGACTTTTAAAGGTTCAATATAATGTGAGTTAAAATGATTGTATTGTCACATGTTCTGCCTTTAAACAGCCATAGAAGTATTTCATGAAGAAAGTTACTCAGAATGTTCTATAGCTGACCTGCACTGCTACAGTGACATAACAGTCAGGAATATAACTTGGTATGCGGAGCAAAACAAACTAATGGAAAATACTTCAAATCAGCAACAACTTACTCTTCATATTCCAAAGGTCACTTCAGACCTCAACAACACTGAATACACTTGTGTGATTCACATTTTGTTGTTGCCACAAGAAATAGAAATAAGTGTAAACAAATCATTTATTCTGAAGGTTGCCATGGATTCTAAAATAGGTACAGTAGGGCTAAGCTTTCTTACAATGTTTACCTTTCAAGTCCAGTAAAAAATATATTTATTGTGGGGTGAACATTCTATTGTAGCTATATAGTAACTAGTTAACTATGCACAGAGCTACATATTTTGTGAACTCTCCACTGTACAATACAGTGACTTTACATTCAATATTGTTTGTTTTGTTTTTAGTTGTTATCAAGCAATAGTAATACTTACACAGTAATCTAACTTTAATTAGTTTTGTTTAGATAATTAGACTAACTTAGTTTTAGCTAATTGAAAAAGACGTTTTAACATGATACTTTCACTTTAAATTTTAGTTGTATAGTTAACTAAAATAACTATTTAATATTTTAATACTGAAGCATCACCTTAACTATCTTGAGCACTAAATTATTTTCTACAACAATGACAAAGCTACAACTTTCATTTATAGTCTACTAGATATATTAGAGATAGAAAGATCTAACAATAACAAGTAGCATACTCAGATACGCTTGTGAATACCATTTTATAAATGCTATATATGTGGCATGACCAATAGCAACCAGTCAAGTTTATATTATTGTTATACAGATTTATCGGTGGTTACCATAACAACTATTTGCTCATCAGTATTTGCTGCTGTCGCAATTGGAAGTTCCATTTTAGCTTTTTTCTTGAACAAAAAGAGGTAATAATAGAAACACCAATTCTAAAAGTGGGATACTTTATTTAAAAGATAGTATACATCTAACTTGATATCACTGTTATTTCAGGAAACATAAAACTATTCCAGCAGGCCATAATGCCAACCAAGAACAGGAAAAAATACCCACAGTTGCAGTTGCACCGACCTATAATACAATAGACGACCTTTTACCAATGCAAGCTGACCAGAAATACATGTACGAACTAATGGAGAATTTTACTAACGAAAATAATGATGCATCTCAAGACTACGAGGATATGGATTTCAAAAAGAACGCAAGCTACATCAGTGCAGCTCATAAATATACAGGAACAAAAGAATTGTCTGAACCAATGGAAAATTTTATTAAAGAAATAAGTGACGAATCTCAAGACTACGAGGATATGGATTTAAAAAAGAACGCAAGCTACATCAGTGCAGCTCATAAATATACAGGAACAAAAGAATTGTCTGAACCAATGGAAAATTTTATTAAAGAAATAAGTGACGAATCTCAAGACTACGAGGATATGGATTTCAAAAAGAACGCAAGCTACATCAGTGCAGCTCATAAATATACAGGAACAAAAGAATTGTCTGAACCAATGGAAACTTTTATTAAAGAAATAAGTGACGAATCTCAAGACTACGAGGATATGGATTTCAAAAAGAACGCAAGCTACATCAGTGCATCCCATAAACATACAGGAACAAAAGAAATGTCTGAATCACTGGATACGGCTACTTTCCTGTAAACTGTCCCATCCATTTAGAACTATACAAAGAAAGTGCAGAAAATCACACATGTCATTAATTTCAGGAAATGTGGTCAACATCAGGACGTGCAGGATTCATTGTTTTTGTGTATATACTGTCACACAAGTTAACAAAATCACATGATATTGGGTGGGTTAAATGAGTGTAACAAACAGCTTATTTGGTCCCCCAATGCTCCTGTAAAGACAGCAGTTATCTAACTGTGAGAATACAAAAACTAACTAGAAGAGTTTATTCAGGTGGAATAGTTTGAATGAGTAGCTTGTTCATAGACATTTTGTTGCTAAGAACTACTAATACTGCTATCAGCTAATGTGTAGGAGAAAGGATAAGAGTATTTTGGAAGTTAACCAATGGAGTATTCGTAGGTGCGCCATTAATATTTTCTGTGTGACAAGATAGTCTGGCATTTACCAACCCTTTACCTTTCTATAATATGGTGATATCAGTGTATAGAGGTGGGGATTCATTTTGACTCCTTCCTTCTTTTCACTAACCTTAATATCTTTATAGTAAATCTAGTGATTGGAGTTTGGTCTTACATTATGTAACTAGGAAGTATAAACTGATAAAGAGATGACATTGCCAGTTTGCTGAAAACTACAATTCAAATACTCAAGATTGAAAAACTGTTCTCATAATGGCATGAAATAACAAACTTGTGCTATTTCTTTTAGTATTAACTTAGCCTGTCCACACTGAGGATTTATATATTTCACTGCTAGCTACATTATAGAATATTATTAGTTATAGTATAGACATAATGCTGTAAATAAATAAATATGTTATTATGAAAAAAAGTAACACTTCAATCATTTGCTAACAAATCTAAAACCAAAACCATAGCTATCATTAGTTATACCATAAAATTAAGTTCATTTGAAATAAAAATCAGCCAATGACAAGCAGTTGTTTTCACAATGTTGGAGCACATTATTTTGGACTTATCTGCTTGCTCAATGTCGTATTGATCTGCTGATAAGGTACTACACTTTTGGACCAGGATATTGGTTTGGTTTTGGCTTCACAGTCTTCAGATCATGCTAGAGCAATGATATCATGCTGATGTGTGTAGGACAGAACTAACTCTATTACACTAATTACACTATTCACATCCTTAATTGTATAGATTGAATTTCTTGTTCCCTCAACTCTTATTCCTAATTGTATTGATTAAATTTCCTTTCCCTTGCTCTGTATGTACACTCATCATGCATGCCCATGCTTATAACTTATTGGTTTTTGTCTTTTTCTTGCAGTTTTTGATCTTGAGTTTTGTTATTGCATTTAGTTTGTTCTATCTCTCTGCTAGCTGACGGTCATCTGTCTGCTAGTCACTATTTTAATTAAACTTATTTATTGTAGTGGGATCCTTTGTTT
>WLWI01001675.1_pt1 | contig 19149 bp, 15 predicted proteins | sample 6701501 | NCBI WGS metagenome assembly WLWI01 (sample SAMN12718690, study PRJNA515312) | sponge metagenome | isolation source: marine sponge | host: Mycale hentscheli | place: New Zealand: South Island, Marlborough, Capsize Point | collected 2014-11-01
TAGGCTGCCCTCTCAGAGTGAACTTGTGGCCCTCAAATTGAAACGTAAGCTATCATATAAGGGCCATTATTTGTTTGATTATGTAACCCCCGAGAAAGTAATGAATGCACTTAAATGGTTAAAAAAATTAATAAATATAACTCATTGTATGCTGATGTGCAATTTGATGAAGAATGGTTAATGCATGCAGAACTTGATGATAATAATTTATATGCCAGTATAAATGCCACAGTGTGATGATACCATGACCTATGATACAGATAACTTTGATGCTATGACTGTCAGTAGTGAGTGTATTGTGTCAGCCAATAGTGAGTGTATTGTGTCAGCCAATAGTGAGAGTATTGTATCAGCCAATAGTGAGTGTATTGTGTCAGCCAATAGTGAGTGTATTGTATCAGCCAATAGTGAGTGTATTGTGTCAGCCAATAGTGAGTGTATTGTATCAGCCAATAGTGAGTGTATTGTGTCAGCCAATAGTGAGTGTATTGTGTCAGCCAATAGTGAGTGTATTGTATCAGCCAATAGTGAGTGTATTGTGTCAGCCAATAGTGAGTGTATTGTGTCAGCCAATAGTGAGTGTATTGTATCAGCCAATAGTGAGTGTATTGTATCAGCCAATAGTGAGTGCATTGTGTCAGCCAATAGTGAGTGTATTGTATCAGCCAATAGTGAGTGTATTGTATCAGCCAATAGTGAGTGTATCGTGTCAGCCAATAGTGAGTGTATTGTGTCAGCTAATAGTGAGTGTATTGCATGTCAGCCAATAGTGAGTGTATTGTGTCAGGCAATAGTGAGTGTATTGTGTCAGGCAATAGTGAGTGTATTGTGTCAGGCAATAGTGAGTGTATTGTGTCAGGCAATAGTGAGTGTATTGTGTCAGCCAATAGTGAGTGTATTGTATCAGCCAATAGTGAGTGTATTGTGTCAGCCAATAGTGAGTGTATTGTGTCAGGCAATAGTGAGTGTATTGTGTCAGCTAATAGTGAGTGTATTGTATCAGCCAATAGTGAGTGTATTGTGTCAGCCAATAGTGAGTGTATTGTGTCAGGCAATAGTGAGTGTATTGTGTCAGGCAATAGTGAGTGTATTGTGTCAGCTAATAGTGAGTGTATTGCATGTCAGCCAATAGTGAGTGTATTGTGTCAAGCAATAGTTAGTGTATTGTGTCAGGCAATAGTGAGTGTATAGTGTCAGCTAATAGTTAGTGTATTGCATGTCAGCCAATAGTGAGTGTATTGTATCAGCCAATAGTGAGTGTATTGTGTCAGCCAATAGTGAGTGTATTGTGTCAGCCAATAGTGAGTGTATTGTGTCAGCTAATAGTGAGTGTATTGCATGTCAGCCAATAGTGAGTGTATTGTGTCAGGCAATAGTGAGTGTATTGTGTCAGGCAATAGTGAGTGTATTGTGTCAGGCAATAGTGAGTGTATTGTGTCAGCCAATAGTGAGTGTATTGTGTCAGGCAATAGTGAGTGTATTGTGTCAGCTAATAGTGAGTGTATTGTATCAGCCAATAGTGAGTGTATTGTGTCAGCCAATAGTGAGTGTATTGTGTCAGCCAATAGTGAGTGTATTGTGTCAGCTAATAGTGAGTGTATTGTATCAGCCAATAGTGAGTGTATTGTGTCAGCCAATAGTGAGTGTATTATATCAGCCAATAGTGAGTGTATATTGTCAGGCAATAGTGGGTTTGTGTCAGCCAATAGTGAGTGTATTGTGTCAGCCAATAGTGAGTGTATTGTATCAGCCAATAGTGAGTGTATTGTGTCAGCCAATAGTGTATGTATTATATCAGCCAATAGTGAGTGTATATTGTCAGGCAATAGTGGGTTTGTGTCAGCCAATAGTGAGTGTATTGTGTCAGGCAATAGTGAGTGTATTGTATCAGACAATAGTGAGTGTATTGTGTCAGGCAATAGTGAGTGTATTGTATCAGCCAATAGTGAGTGTATTGTGTCAGGCAATAGTGAGTGTATTGTATCAGCCAATAGTTAGTGTATTGTGTCAGGCAATAGTGAGTGTATTGTGTCAGGCAATAGTGAGTGTATTATATCAGCCAATATTAAGTGTATTGCATCATCTAGTAGTGAGTGTATTCAGCCAATAGTGAGTGTATTGTGTCAGCCAATATTGAGTGTATTGTATCAGCCTATAGTGAGTGTATTGTATCAGCCATTATTATGTCAGCCAATAGTGAGCAAAACTTTTGCTATCAGCAGTTAGTAAATTTCATAATAAAGCTATTCCTGTAATTTGGAAGCTCTGTGTAGCCTGGCGCTGGTGCTACAGCAAAAATAGACCAAGCGGTCAGCAAAACTAATACATTTTCTATGGGACATAGTGTACAGTGATACCATCGGTGGGCGTGGCAGGATGTTACGTGATGTCATCATGCAAATCCCCTATTGAGACTGTAAGAAGATTGAATATTGTGAGATGTAGGGAGCCTCAAAGGAAATTTACTCACCATAACTCACGTACACAGCAAGTAATTGTTAAAGCATTGAGACACACTAGGGTTTAAGAACTGCTTACAAGGGAACTAATATTTGCCAAGATGTAAACTTTTCCACCATAGTTTTAATCACTTTTAAAAAGATGTGGCAAGTTATGGGATTATGTATAATTTTTGTTTTCCATTAAAAAAAAGCAAGGAAGACCTGTACATTTATAAATAAAACCTCTGCAGCTTCTTGGTTACAAAGCATGCTAAATTATCTTTTACTTCTGTTTAGTCGACACTTTCCTCTTGACTTCTTTTATTAGCTATTATATCACTTCTGTTCAAATGTGTCAAAATGCATTATGAAATAGTCGCACAATTTAAAGTTAGTTAGAAGTTCATTTAGATTTATCCAAAACACAATAATTAATTTTTTTCTACAGATTATGAAAGCATTATACACATCAGACCAGACATGAAGATGGTATTATTCAGTTACAAGAGTATTATTATAATTGTGTCCAGTTATATTTCAAGACATTATTTTTTTCACATCAACATTGGATGGAACTTTAAGTTCAAGACTCAAATTTTCAAAATGAAGTTTCTGGAAAGGCGGTAATCTGGCGTTTGTTTCAAAGTTGAATAGATTAGTGATACCCGTCATCACTACAACATAGGTCCTAAAGTCTTCCTTAGTCTTTTTCCAGACAGAAACAAAGCCCGCAGAGTCCATGACGGCTTTGCTTGATTGATTGACTGTCAGGAATTTTGCACTTTCCATCGTCCAGTAACTGGCAATGTCATAGCAGGTAGAAGCCAAGGAGGTAAGTACTTCAAGAAGATCAGTAACTTTTGAGGCAATCAACTACAAAATATAAAAGAGCAATGTATGAAGGGTTGAAATAAGAGAAAGGGAATATGCATGACACAAGGCAACATCTTGTACATAACCTTCCTGAATTACCTTAGCTTTACTTTCATTGCTCTTTGCTTGCTCCAACTTAGCACTGGCTTCTCGTAGTTTTTGATCTCCAAGTTCTTTTAGATGGTGTTTTTCACATACTGGCTCCTTGACTTTATGCCCAACATCCATGGCAACCATAGCTTTAGATTTACTTGCGGCTTTCGCAGAAGGACGCTTCTTTGCAGATGCTTCGCCCATGTCTTCGTCCGTGTCTTTGCTCGTGTCTTTGCATACTTTGGAAGACTTCCTTGCTTGTTCCTCAGCTGCTTGTTTAATCTCTAAAGCCTTCTCCAATGCTGCTTGAAACCTGGCGACCATTTCTTCAGATTCTTTAATAGCCCCAGTGCCTGTTTTGTGAAATTGTTCCGAAAGATTTGTAGCCCATATGCTGATAACTTGATAAGCTCTATTAAGATCCCCAGCCTGACCAATGAGCAACTTTGTAGTCGCTTCTGATTCAGATTCTGAGAAATATTCCAGATTTTCATAGTATAAAATGGCGCTGTCCAAAAACTGATCTGAAGAAACTCTAGCTAGCGTGCAAGTTGTGAGACCAAGCTCCCTGAAAGAAATGGCACACTTGTCCATCTCCTGGATTTCTTGATCGGAGAATAATTTGCTTGCCTGCAGGAGATCGTGGCACACCCTGAACTGATGCAGTGATTCAGCGAACAGAGCACCGGCGTCTTTAATGGCTTCCATCACACTAGAGTCACCTCCCCGAGCCATGGCAAATCGTGTGTTTGAATGTTCAGTTTGCCCTCGCCCGGTCTTTTATACGGGCCGCGACTAACTAGCTTCCTTTGACTTAATGCTTCTTCGGAGCGTGGACGAATTAGTTCGAGAAAATACTTTGTTGCCGAACTCATAAAAAGATTTTTCATAACATTCTTGTATTATATACCACACTCAAATTGGAAAGGTTGAATGTTGCCTTCCAAAAGAAGGGTCTCTTAAACTCAATTTGGCTATCAAACTTAATTTGGCTAACAAATATCTCTTATCCGTTGCAGTCAATTAGCAGCCTTGTAGAGTGTCCTTGCTAGCATTATAATCAGACAATACATTCTAACAATTGCCTTGAGTGTTTGCTATGTGGAATGTCCACTGGTTATAAGAGAAGTAAGCAAAAGAAATGGCAAATTTTAATTGAATCAATTGAATAAATTTCTTTCAGTGAAATTATTTTGCATGTGGGCTAAGAAATGAGCTTCAATTAATGGCCATGGCAGTTTTGGTAGGCATTAATATTAAAATAAACACAAATTTCATAGTACATATGTAAAGTTATATTAGTAATACTATAAGTAGTAATAGTAGTCACACAACAAAGTTATTGTAAAGACTGAATTGTGACAAAAATCAAAAGTACAAAAAACTTCTCTGCCACATAATGGTATATCTAATTACTCTTCTAGAGTTTCACAACTCTAAATATTTAATTTCAACTTACATTGATTAATTATTTTCATTGTTTAGATGCTGCAATTTGTCATTTAGACTACAATTTCATCGTTATAACTCACTTTGCTGCTATTAATTCATAAGACTAATGAGCTGTTAGGGTTAGTGAGTTGATCAATTGTGCTCAAAGTATTTGTAACTAGTTAATTGTTTTTGTTGTTGTTTTTGTCTTTGCAAGCCAAATAGCCTCCAGTATTAACTACAATTTATAATAAGATAATAGCTGCATATAATAACTATCTCTGTACACACATGTTTGAGTATTTTGAATTGATGACATGTCTAAAATAATATAAAAATAAGATTGAAAGCATTTTAAAAGGTCAATCCAATCAGAGTGTCTGGCGCAAGAAAGATACAGTGAGCAGACGGATATCAATAAGATGTGTAATGATAGGCAGCTATCATCGCCATCATGATGAATTTATTACTAGGTAGTGAGATTGTTCCAGAATGTGACTGAAGCAATAGTTAGTAATCTAAAACAAATATCACACACATAGTCACTACCTTGAGATCAATAATCATTGGTTACTGAAAGAACTGAAATGATGAATAGGAAATCCTATAATGTCTACACAGACAATCTATTAGTTGAGAGGAACTACTGCATACAATATATTACTACTTATGTCCTCCATATAAATACTAAATACCTATCTTGTAACAATAGACACTGTTTCAGTGTTATACAAAAGGAAGCCTCTCCATTCATTGTGTACAATGGGAATCCATACAAATATTCCCATTGAAACTACTTCTGTGTTGGGAGGAACCATCTCATGTTGCACAGCATATACTAATACTAATTTAATCTAGGATACACATCCTGATTTCTAACAAGTCGTTTTCTTTTTTTATCAGGTAACCGAGGATCTCTAGTTTGAGCAAGTTCTATTATTGCTCTGTCCAAGTTTCTTGACGTGTGTACTCCAACAAGTAACAGCTAGCAAATAGAAGTTCTATTATTTCCTACACAAATCTTGCAATTAAATTGCAATATCGGAAAAGTAATGTCAATAATGTCAATTCTACACATCAATTTAGTTGAAATGTTCTAAATGTTCCACAATGTCAGTGTGCATTGTGTTGGGGGTATTAAAGAATATATAATCTGGTAATTCATTTGTTGACGATGACCTAAAAGAAAACGCATCAAAGAGGAAGTGGATCAACAATGAAACATCAATCCTAGTTCTGTATACACTGTGATTCAGACAATGGCATGGGAAGGGGGAGGGTTCTGGGGGCTGGAGCCCCCCATAATTTTGGGGCACAATCTAAAGAAGCCCCATTTTACCAAAGCGGGTTGCTATAAAATACTGAGAACTTTATATTCTGGCATGATTTGTAACTACAGGTGAGTACAATGAATCTAAATGTGATGTCCAATGTAGTGATAATGATAATAATCAGTGCAATCTCTATATTCAAAATATGTTAACTCCTCCCCCACATTCTGGAATCTTTCTTCGAGGAAGAGAGGGAAAGGAGGAGGGGCTTGGAGAATCCCTGGCATGACCTTCGCATAATATAGAAATATTCGCACTAAGAGTTTAAAATAGCTCACTAATGACTCAACTCTATCCATACTTCATTAGAGCTTATCCAACTAGGAGAGTATCTCAATTCGTAGACTTATCAAGCATGGTTGCCTTTATCCTGTAAATGTCAAGAACATTTCCTCCTAAACTGGTGGCAAATATAATAACTATCCTTATAGAATTCTTTTCTTCACTTCATCTGCTGAAGCACTCACTCCATTATATTTTGTTTAACTATAATATGAACTTCATCTGATCCAACTTTACATGAGTCAGAGTGTCATATGGCCAGATATTTTACGAGCAGGCTAATTTATTTTCATGAGCCAGAGGCGAGTGAAAATAAAGCCTGAGAGTGAAATATCTTGCCATAACACTCTGACAAGTGTAATAACTGGTTTATTCCACACTAGATATCTTCACTACAGTAGTTAGTACTAGAGGAAGGGTAACTCACAGCCTAAAGTTGGTTGTAGGGGCTACCCACACCTCCCAACTGATATTTTAGCAGCTGCTCTAATCCTGTTGAACAGGGTAAAGAGCAGGGTACACCAGAGGAAGGTAGCTGTAAAACCTAGAAAATTGAAAAGTTTGGCCTGTTGCTATAACTACAGGGGTAATGAGCTTGCCAGCATAGCGTCAAATAACAGGAAATATCGTGAATTATTTCAAGGGTCATGTACCTAAAAATATCAATGTGAAGATATCTAGGGTGGAATAAATAATACATATTCCATCCTAGATATCATCACAATGATATTTTTAGGTACATGACCCATGAAATAACTCATGATATTTCACTGTTATTGCATACTGTACTGAGCAATAAGCTCATTACCCTTGTAGTTATAGCAACCAGCCAAGCTCTCTAGTTTTCCAAGATTTTACAGCTACCTTACCTTGAGTAGCCTACTCAACCAGTTAGAGCAGCTGCTTAAGTATCAGCTGGGGGTGTGGGTAGCCTCTACAACCAACCTTAGGCTGTGCTGTGAGTTACCAGTCTACTAGTTGCAGTTAAGATATATAGTGTGGAATAAACCACTTATTACACTCATCAGAGTGATATGGCTAGATATTTCACTCTCATGCTTTATTTTCACTCGCCTCTGGCTCTTGAAAATAGATTAGCCTGCTCTTGAAATATTTCACCATATCATACTCTGACTCATGCAATAAGTACTATATATATGTATATATATATATGTATATATATATATTAAAAATATGTCTACATTAGTCCTATATAGTGGGATTTAAAGTAGAAATTCATAAGGATACTTCAATGGAAAACTCTTACTTAAAAACATGGGTGTATCCGATGATCCGGCCACTCCGGCCATGGCCGGACCACTTTTTGAGACTTCATTTGTGTGCATGCGCCCAATTATTTGCAGGAAAGTATCGCTCGGTGAACGAGGCTGAATTTTAAGGGGAAGGTCGAAGAATCATGTAGCGTTTTTTAATCTCTAAGCCAGCCGCAGCCCCCACATCCTCAAAGGGCTGTTGTTACAGCTTGTAAGCCTGCCACCGAAATGTTGCCCAAGAGTCTGGAGCCCTTAGTACCCGATAAACCACACCAACAAGCAAACTTCAAATTTCCCCCACTGCTATTTGGAAAAAAGAAACCAGTCCATCGATCTTTTCAAGAAAATAGGTTCAAATTGTGACCTTGGCTACATTACAGTGAAGCAAAGGACCAAGTTCTTTGCTACTGTTGCAAAGCTTGGAAGATGAAATTAATTTCAGCTACAACCCTTGGATCAAGTGATGGTGCATTTGTGAGTTGTTTGAATTTATGACGAGCTATGTAATTAATTTGTAATATATATTGAACAGCTCCACAAAGGTTTTTCCAACTGGAAAGATGGGACTATTAGCTTTCGTCAGCATGAAAAGAGCAACTGTCACAAGATCGCATTTGATGCTCTGTATACTCTGCCAGCTAGAAAGTATTATGAGCCACTGATTTATTACTACAGGCAATTGATACAAGGTTTGATCAACCTGGGTATCAAGCTTACTGCTCCTTAGAAAATATTTTGCTAACAGCATAAAAAAGAAAAATTATTCTGATGAAATTAAAAAAAGTTTTTGAAATTTATGGAAGTGACCTAAATGAACACAATCTTATTGATCAGTTCCGTACTTTGGTCGTAAACTTTTCTGGTGAAATTCGTGACATCACAGACATTATCAAATATTTCCGGAGTCTTTCACCTGCAGAAAAAGAATTATTACCAGAAGTCATAATTGTGACCAAGCTTTTATTGGTAATGCCAGCAACTAACAGTACCAGTGAAAGATCTTTTAGTTGTATGCGTCGTGTTAAGACATACCTTCGCTCTACCATGACCCAACAAAGACTTAATAATTTAATGATTTTGCACGTACATAAAGAGCATACAGATAAACTTAATTTATGTGATGTAGCTAATGAACTTGTTAGTGTAAATGAATGTTGTCATGAAATATTTGGTACATTTTGAACACTATTTTATCAATTTCTTTCATCATAATGTATTTGTAAGCCATTCATGTGTATATAATAATTACAATCATTTCTTACCACACACAGTTTAATAACCACACCCATTTTTAAAACCACACCCATTGCCTGGCCTGACCAGTTAAAAATTGACGGATACGCCCATGAAAAAGGGAGGAACTTTAGGGGAAAACTTTATACACTATTCAAAATAGAGGACCACATGACATAGTTGTCAGATTTTACATGAATGATAGACGAGCTTTTTAAATAATTGTTTTGTCAAATTGCATATTAATAAACATTTAGGTGATTATTTGAAAAGTCATTATCAGATATAAGTATTCTAATACTTGCAATATGTGCTGCAAACTACAACTGACATCAGTCATACTCGAGGAGCTTATAAAGTGGTTCAAAACTATTGACATCACCATCATGAATGACATCTGCCTCCACCAACCAAATAGTAATTGTCTGTGGTCACTTGTGAGATAGTTAAGTTATGCAGTATGCTAATTTATCAATTACATGAAATTATATGACAAGTCACCTCTTACATTTATCCCAATAAATGTGTCAATTGATATTTTGTTGCATATTATAAATGTCAATATATTATTTTCTCCTGAGAATGTTATTGGACATTTACATGCTCTATTGATACACTGTAGGTAAAATCTTAACTTTACGCTTGGGTATGCTATCTTCCTCCTTTATCAATAGTAAATTCCTATAAAACAAAACATTATCTCACTGTTACATGCCCTAATACTTTTCTACTATAAAAGATATGCTGAAGCTCACAACCGCTACTGGTGGATCAATACAAGTCCCGTTGTCTCCTTTTCAAGCATTCATAGTAGGTAATCCTAACTATGTCAGGTGATTTTAATCCGCATGCTGGTGACTTAACAATCCAAGCATTACAAAGAAATGGAGAGTATTACAGTGAGGTTCTCTCCTTGTTTCAACAGAATCATGACCAATGCGTGAGCAGTGAATTTTTTCCACAAGAAACGATAACTGAAATTGATGCCTGCGGATTGAATTTTCGTAAATTGGGACTCGAAAGTATTAGTGTTGCCAAAGCTGTTTCTGCACAGTGGATAAGTAACGTTCTTATATTGTATAAATATATAGGAGATTATCCTATCGAAGACATAAAAAGCCAGTTAGTACTTCTTGGGGGCCAGGCCAAAGAACTAGGTAGACTTTTTCAAGTTCTTGAAGAATGGGCTCGATACGTTGCAGGACGCATTCACTCCCTTTATAAGCAAATTGAAGTCGATATTGAGGATTTTAAAGCAGCATTTTCCCGCGAGGTAGAAGATGCTGATTTAAAACTTTCACAGGCTCGAAATCTTGTACGAGAAAAAAAAGATGAACTTGAGGACAAAAAGGCTGAAGAAGATCGCTGGAAGTATTCTCTTTATGCATCAAGCATAGGTTATGCCTTGTTCTTCTTTGTAGGAGCAGGTGCAAATATTATTACAGGTATTGGGTATGGTGTTGCCAAGGCAGCTAAAAACTCTGCTCAGGATGCAGTTTATGAAGCTGAAACAAGTCGAAATGAAGCACAAAAAAAATTTGATGCAGCAACAACAAAAAAAGAGAAAGCAGAGGTAAGCGGTGTTTATAAATGTAGCTGTTATTAATTTTGTCACTTACATCAACTGCTTTATTTTTTCAGCAAATTGGAGAAACAGCTGGTAAATTAATTGGTGCTCTAAAAGGACTGGAATTTCTTTCCGAAACTATGGCCACATATTGGACAAGTCAGTCTGATAACTTCATAGCTGTAGGTGGAACCATGTCTGTAAATGAGGCAATGCTACCTAAAGTAATTCTGGAACTGAGAATAAGTCCACAAGCTATTGAAGATTGGGAAAAAACACAAGAAGGATTTGATAGTTACGTCACGGTGATGACTAGAATTGTGAACCTCTTTAACTTCTCAACTGATGCTCAGCCACCTACAATCCAAACAATTACAGCCGCTGAACTTTCATTTGAATTGAGTGCTCCAACTAGTATTGATGCAGCTTCAATAATGAATCCTACCTAGAAATAACAAAGCAGCAAGTTGTAACAATCTGACTATGATTTGCTGAACTGTTGATATAATCTGTACTTACTAGACTTGCAATCAGTGTAGCTTAGTGATTTCAGAACAATTGAAATGTTTATGCAATTAAACAAATAAATGTATAAGCAATTTGATTACTTGGTTAACACGTTTTACAGTTAACTTTACTATTGATTAAATAGTATGATTTTATTATGATGGTATTAAGCAAAACAGCCACACATACACTGAATATATATATATATGAATATATTGTACGCTGGATATTATCCTGGAGTATTTTGCATCACACAAGTTCAACATTTTCCTATATTGAACACGGTATATGAATGCTCCCACTCACCTGTGGGTAGCTCTAGACATATGTATTTTTAGATGTATGGCAGAGTTACCTCTGAATGAGTGGGCTTTAAAGTAAAACAGTTTTACTGATTTGGAAAAATATCCAAAGCACAATAAACAATTCATTACATTCCTGACACAATGTGAGGATGACATTTCACGTTCATGCTAGTATTTGCCTGTCTCTTCAGCTGTTAACTAGCGATGCGCTTGAGCACAAATGGCGAGCAAGCCTAAAACACACTATTGTTATAAATGATTGGGCAAAAAATGCCAGGGTCAAAGTATAAAAATGATATACGTACGTCCAAACATATAAACCAATATCCCAGATTTTCAATTGAATTACCCCTGATAATGTCTTGCTCGCTTCGCTTGCTCACCAATAACACCCACACATCCTCTTAAAATCCATGCATACGTGCGTAAGTACGTACGTACATATACACATACATACATACATACATACTTACAAACAAACAAACATACATACATACATACATAAACAAGTGGTGTGCTTGAGCACAAATGACGAGCGAGCCTAATAGTAACATAAAACTACAGTATTGTTACTATGCTTTAGCTTAGTTCATGCAAACACTATAATAGCAGTTGTGGGCCAGCCCACATTTACAGAAGATGGAAGTTAGAAGATGCATAGACTTTGCGCCATGCGCATGAACAGTTGAATAGTGGGTGTCTGTCATAGTATAACAGTTGCGTTTTAATTAGAACAGTTGGGTGTGGATCACCATTATGCATGTGTCCTGCAGGTGTTTATGTTACGTCCATATTTGGTCATTTGTGTGAGTCGTTGATTGCTTGTATCATTTTTGATTGGTCAGTATGGTGAGTGGACTTATAAAAACCCCTCACCACGTTTTGTGAAGTAGTTCAGTCCAACTTAGTTTTTTTATTAAAGCTCAAAGTGAGAACCCCAGCTCTCTAGCTGAACTCTGGTGGCAGCGCTTATTGCTGACCTCCAGTTTGTCGTGAGCGTTGCGCACTACGGAGCCAGGCCCACAGCAGTTATGACCTTTTATTTCAGCAAACAAATACAAAATCACTCTCTTATCTGAATAATGGTAACTTTTGTAGTATCAAACATCTGCCATTCTGATAATCTCAATTAACAGTAACTCTTGAACAAGCTCTCAGCTATGATAAAAAAAACAACCAATGTTATTATTTGTAATTTTAGCCAACAAATATGGAATTACTACTTACCTCAATTTCCTGAGTATTGGTAACTTCTGCAGTATCAAATTGAAGTTACTTTGACTATCTGAATTACCGTGAATTCTTGACAACAGCTCTCAGCTACAAATACAAAAGACAATCAATTTTAGCATGCAAAATTACTTTCTTACCTCATCTTCTTCAGCAGTGGTAACTGTTGTAGTACCAAATTTGAGCCATTCTGACTACTTGAATTTACCAGTCACTATTGACAACAAGCTCTTAGCTCCATAAAAGAAAGGCTAGAGTTATTTTTGTATATTTAACTAACAAAATAATATGGAATTAGTACTTACTTCAGCTTCCCTCGAGAAGTAGTGGCTTCCTTAGCATTAATACTACGGCATTCTGACTACCAATGGCTCTTGACAACCAACAATCGGCACTCCGTATCCCCCTAAAACAGAGAAGTTTTAAAATTAAGTCTGGAAAAGGGTCTTCAATGCCATAGTAACCGATAGAATCAACTCTTTGTTTCTTGAAAAGCAAGCGTTTTCGCAGGAATTTTCTCACACTTCGGAGCTTAAGTTTAAAGTAAGGCTTACTTAATGCTGTAGTTTCAGAATAAACTGGGGTCAAGCCTAAAAAGCCGTGTTTTTTGGAGGAAAAAATCCACGTGCGCGCGTTTAAAGGGCATACGTACTATCCATACATACATATAACATATACCCGATTTTGCATTATCCACCCCTAATACTGTCTCGCTCGCTCGCCAATTATTGGTTGTCGGCGAGCAAGCGTAACGAGCGAGACACTTACAGGGGTAACACAATTGAAAATCGGGAATGTTTGTGTATTTGTATATATGGACGTACGTATGTCAATTTGTACTTTGACCCTACATACTTTTGTGTTCACTCCGCGTTCGACCCCATCCCAAACTTCACTAAACAGAATCCTCCAGTTTAGCGACCATTACCCGTATCACCTTAGAAATTGAATTGTTTACCGCTTTGAATTGTTTTGCAGGTGCAGTTAAAACTCAAAAACTTATGGGAGCTCCATTTCTATTCGAGGTAGTGGCGGTGGTAAGTTAACACACTATTTGTCACAGTTATAAGCCCTACTCAACAGCATTTACTTGAAAATTCATTGTCCACTAGACGAACCACGAAGGTAAGTCTCTTGCGTAGGTATGGTCAGTTGTGTGCAAGTATTGTGGGTTACAACTACTATTAAAAATGTCACAAAGAAAACTTAAAATAACGTGACTTGATTTTGTTGCTTCTTTTTCAATTCAAACAGTTGCGTTAAACGGTTACTATGGCATTGAAACCACTTTACCACATATACTTAATTTAAAAACTCAACTTTATTTTAGTAGCTTGAGTGTTAGTTGTTAAAATCAATCATTTAACAATAGCGTAGTTTAAGGCTCGCTCGCCATTTGTGCTCAAGCACACCACTAGTCATAATCGCTAGTAACACACAAGCATACTACTAGTGATGCGCTCTAATAGCACAAAATAGCGAAGCGAGCGATGCATGTTCCCTGTAATTGCAGCTATTCCATGCATGCTTGGAGCTACGCTCGCTTCGCTGAATTATATAGATTGTAGCAATACATGTAACTATCAACAGTATTAACAGGTGTTATGGAGTAAATGCAACAAAGTGTTGGGTCTGACACGAGGGAAACTCAACCTATGACTTTTAAGCCTCCCATATTATATCTCAGTGGGGTAGAAAGGTGGCTACAAGGTGATTTCTCCCATGAGCTCTTTAAAACCACAAGCAAACATGCAATTGAATCCTCCCATACCAGAACATCTTGTGACGCAGCTGTTATAGTTGAGTAGCTCTGCTTGCTGTATTCTCCACTGGTGACTTAAGCCACATTGAGTAGCTCTTCTTGCTGTATTCCCCACTGGTGACTCAAGCCACATTGAGTAGCTCTGCTTGCTGTATTCCCCACTGGTGACTTAAGCCACATTGAGTAGCTCTGCTTGCTGTATTCCCCACTGGTGACTTAAGCCACATTGAGTAGCTCTGCTTGCTGTATTCCCCACTGGTGACTGCGCAGTCCAAAATGTTGCAACAGATTCAGTGGTTCTATTCATTCCATTAAGAATCTTCTCCAAATTTTCCGCTATTTTTTATGATCTGAAAAAAAAAACAATACAATTTTGATAACCAACAATGAATAGGAAGACAATGAAGCAATACTCGTATTCTGCTGTTTAAGGATTGGCTGTCAAATGATTTTCGTAATTCTGCAAGATCTCTGTCAACTTGACTTTGAACTGCTTTTCCAGACACAATGGCAACATTGCAGCTATAGATCTAGTAATTGTTGAAGTTATTGAAATTGGTATTACAGTAAGAAATGCTATAACTCCAGATTGTTCTAAGAATCCTTGTGATGCAATAGTAAAACTTTCTGTTTTTACAGTTCACCAGCTGAGTGTACACGCCCAGATAAATTCCTGGACCACTCTGCAATCACTTTGAAAACATAACTGAGTTTCTTGGCCTGCCTACCTAGCAACTCAAGCTGGCTGGTATTGTAGCTGTGCGTATCATTAGGGAGGTTATCGTAAAAGAGGATAACTTGGTCTATCCACCGACTGGATATACTATCCCAGAAGGGTCTATTGATAAAAGCCTAAGAACGAAAGATGCACAGTGATCTAATTATAGTCAGAGAACATGGCTTGTCTCAAACATAAGTCGTGATTTTGTTCAAATAAACTCAACACAGTGCTAAATGTTTCTCTACTCTTGCTTAGAAGGGTTAAGGCAGACTGAGAGACATCGTCACTGTGCGGATCCGGGCGTAACTCCAGTCGCTTATGGTTGGTTAGATTAGATGTAGATGTAGCTTGAAGGACCAGGTCCCCCACAATCAATTTTAGGGAGCATAGTTTGAAAGAAGAGCACAAGTTATAAGGAAAAGGTGATACAAAAATGACAGTGGGAAGAAAAGGGGTGGATATTGTCATAAATTGATGATACTTTCCAGAGGCGCAAAGCCTTTGGTAAGAGACAAGGGCATTTAAACAAAGATACAGCTATAACAGAAATGACAAACAACATAATAGCTATAATAAACACATTTGGGTGATGATTGTTCCTGGGAGATCAACTCCCATGGCTACAATGGTTCAGGAGCGTTCCTGAACAGTCACTAGCCATGGCAGATAAACTACTTCAAGCAAATTTGAGTATAACAAGAGGAGATTTCTGTGCTTCAGTTTGAGATTAGGAACTGCAAAGTTGTAGTATTTTATAGTTCACTGAGATGTAGTTAAAAATTTAGACAGAGGAAGAAAGGTATGTAGGGAAGCTACAGAGACGGGTGAGTCTGGGTCTTCCTAAGTAACGTGTGTAGCTACCACCACAGTTCTACCACAAGTTTCCCTCTCAACTGAGCACTTCACAGATAACTATATTGTAGAGGAGTCTTAGTGTGGCTGAGATAGAACTGAACTAAATGAGAATGATACAGAATCATATATGTGTATTGTGCAGGAAGTGAAGGAGCTAGGGCTCCACTAAGCTAATGTGAACTAGTAATAGTAATACAGTAACAAGACAATTAATGTTCAAGTTGGGAGAAGATGCATTGTTAGGTGGTACTTCTCCCACAGGTAGCTGCTATTAATATTAGCTGTGGTAGTGCTGCACAGTACTATCACTAGTTATATTAACACACAAGAGATAACTCAACTATTCCTCATGATGGAATGAGCTTAGGGCTAAAACTACAAAATTGTATTCCAAAACCATCAGGAATGAATGTGAATGGGATAATTAGCTACCTATGGTGACAAGTGAAACAATAGATCAGTCAAACCTATAACAACAGAAAACATAAAGGAAAGTAGAAACAGTTCCTTTATACAGGTTGTAAATAACTTGTTACTTCCATGTAGCCTAACGTCATTATTTACAACAGAAGTGTGGGGCCACGCCCTGCTCCTGAAGACAGGCATGCCAGCCAACACGGGCATGCCACACATGACGGGCATGCCTAACAGTAAGCCCTGAACTGAACTTGTTTACAGACTGTGTGTGCGTGAATGATGGAACTGTTGATTAATGTTGTATGTATATATGTGTGTGTATATGACATACATAGCAAGAGGCTATGAGTTTTGTAATCACCAATTATGCATGTATTAGAATTGTGGGTGTGTCTCGGCCTTCCTATAAAAGGCCGGTACGGACATGAGTCTTGAGTTCTTATATCATTTCAGTATCCTGTATGTGTTTTGTGCAAGTGATTGGATTAAAACCTAACTTACTGCTAATGACTGGGGAAGGCAGCCAATCAGGCTATTAAACAGGACTGGAAATAGAGGATGATGGTGGCAGCAAATTCCTGGACTGCAGGATGAGACCTAACCTCTTGAGACCTGTGACCCGACAAAAATGGTGGCAGCGGTGGGATCCTGAATTAATCCTCTCAATCTGGACGCTAAAGCTATCGAACACAAACTGAACCTCAACTCGGCCGAACCGACGTAGAACTCTATCAGCCGAGGTTCGACCAAATTCGATGTAAGACTCGTCTTCAGCCGAGACATAGAACAGAGCCTGGCACTTGGACTTAGAACTCTTTGTGTTGTATGTAATCTGTGTTGTTGCAAATTTTATTTTTGATTTTTCTGTGATCACCCTGTGTTATTTTTTGTACAGCTCAAGTCCATTTCCAAGGAATGTCCAGGATGCCTCAAAAGTCCAGTAAGGCGACCGGACTCAAGCAGGAGGAGCTGGAGCAGAGGCTACAGTTTGAGGAACTTCTGGCATTTGATGAGGCGGAAGAAGAGGAGTTTCCGGTAGAGGATGATGATGAGGACTTGGAGGAAGAGGTGAGGTTGAAGGGAGCGGCTGTAGGCAGAGCTAGTAGAAGTAGAGAAGGAGTGGATATGGGTGTTGGAGAGGAACGACCCCTAGGCAGGGCCAGAGTGGGCGAGTCTAGTGAATTTGGTGGATTGGTAGAGGCACTTAAGGCAGCTTTTGGCAAAAGTAGGAATGTAGATCCTTTCTCTTTATCTAAACTTCCCTCCATTGTAAAAGATAACATAATGGAAGTGGTAGAATCTAGGGTGTCCTACCAGGAACTCAAGTGGGCCTGTAAGAGGGTGGGGCCCAGCCTATGTGAATTAGAACAGAGTTTTTCCCCCAAAGACGTAGGTCTACTCAGGATAGAGTGGAGAGGGCAAAGGTTATAATCAGGCTTGTAGAATGGGCCAACCCTAATAGAAATTATTTTAAATTGTTCCTGGCTAGAGGCTTGCTTTGTAGCGAGCTAAGTTCCACTGAGTGTGGGTTGGTATCCAATTCATCTGTAACTACTATGTATGGGGGCTGGTAGAAGCAGCTTGTCTCCTCAAGCAGACAGGACAGGACTACTAGGAGTAGGGAGGACCGTAAGGTGAGAAGTCAACCCAAGTGTTTCTTGTACCATAAGCCTGGGCATAAGTCCTTTGACTGCCCTGACAAGGGCAAATCCAGTGAGCCTTCTAAGGGTGCCGGTGTAAAACCTGGCCAGCCCTCAGCAAAGAAAGTCAACTTGGCCAGGGCAGGTCAAGCAGTGGCATCGTTGCAGGGAGCAGTCAATGGCACACTGTGGGTGTGGCCACAAGAAAGAAAGAGAAGAAGTGAGAAGAAAGAAAAGAGCAAGAGGAACCTATATATATGTGTGTGTCATTAGTCATGTAAATTATTATTTTATTATTAGCAGCTTGTTGAGTTTGTGTGTGTTTAGCTATTTCGGTTGTGCCCCGGATGTCCGGTGGATCATCTTTTCATTGTGTACGTGCATGCGTGGCCAAAACGGACATAAAAGCCCGGCCACGCATGTGCATCATCAACAGAATTAAAATTCTGAACTAAAGTGGAGGGCTCTGGTGGCGGCGGCTCCTGGGGATTTACTGGCGCGTATGAGTAACTTCTCTTGTGCCTACAATCTCCGGCGACTACCAAACGGTTTCCTTACCTACAACTGGTGGCAGCGGTGGGATGGACTGGATTAAGACCCTCTCCTACTTTGCCTGCTTGCATCATCGATTGGATCTGTTTCATTTCTGCGCTCGCTTGACCACCAGCCGTTGCACCTGTCATGGTTGCCATATTCTTAATCATCTCGTTCATGTGGGTCATGAATGTGTTAAAACCCATGGGCCCAGGCTCACCTACCACACCCTCAACCCAGGGCAGGCCTGTAGACACTGGGGGGGCTTTGGGGGCTAAAGCCCCCCCAGAATTTTCCCCAAATTAAATTTATTGATTGATAAAACAATGAATTTATAGATTAATATAAAATAAAATTATGATTTTTCAAGTCCAAATATACGTAGCCGAGTTTCACATCGTCCTATGAACTCATTTAATAAAGGAATCATTGGTAATTCATCAGTTTTTTCTCTATAAACATTAAGTACCAAGCACCAGTTAAGTCGAGACTGGCTCATGGTAGATCTGAGCCACGATTTCAATCAACGAAGTGTACTGAAGCTTCGTTCGCTTACTGCGTTGGTAGCAGGTAAGACTAAAATTAGTGTAGCCACCTTTAAAACTTCAGAAAAAAACTCCCTTTCAATACTGTTCAAAGTTTTAAGGTAAGCA
>WLWI01001676.1_pt1 | contig 19149 bp, 8 predicted proteins | sample 6701501 | NCBI WGS metagenome assembly WLWI01 (sample SAMN12718690, study PRJNA515312) | sponge metagenome | isolation source: marine sponge | host: Mycale hentscheli | place: New Zealand: South Island, Marlborough, Capsize Point | collected 2014-11-01
AACATTGCGTACATCTGATAAACTAATATTTAAACTTTCTGCAATCTCATTGCATTCTTTAAGTGTCATCACATGCCTTTCTTTTGATCGCAGAACAATACTAAACATCAACCAGGAGCAAGGAATGTGAACTTTACCTAGATTCTTCTTTATGCAATTCTCGAAAGTTTCTCTTGCTTTGTTGATTTCCTCTATAGTTCCTTTCTTGTTGTCCAGTGCTAATGTTGGGAATTCTTCTGAGGCATACTCGACAATGTCTTGGTGGTAAAACTCCGTTTGTTCAATTTTTTTTTTAAGAATTTGATCCCTTTCTCTAAATTGTGACAGAGACACCTTGTCTCTAAATGTTCCCACAAATATAGCTTTAGTAACTATGTCGGCTTTCTCTAAGTCAGCATTAGAGGCTTGATTTGAGGTCAATTTGTCACTCATATTCTTCATGCATGCTATACTAGCTAGAGTTTGAAAGGTAACTTCTTCTAGAGTAACTATAGAGTCTTCTTTCTTAGTAGAAACTCCCTCTTCATTGGTGCAATACATTTTAAAAACACTGTCCCAGGAATCAGTGAGTCGACTGAAAATAAGATGTAAAGAAGCCCCCATTAGAAATCGAGACATGAGGTCTAGAAATTCAGTTTGGCCTCCATAATCAGTTGTTATCAAGTATATAGTGTCTTTTAGTAAATACTTTACTTTCTCTTCATTGTGCTCTGCTACAGCTTCAATATATGTTGGATAAATTTCAAGTACATTTAATGCATATGATTCTTTAAACTTCTCATGAGCTGAAATTGCTGAGGATTGAGCTGGTGTTAAGTATTTCACAGCTTCTTCAAATAAAACTTTGTAAACATCATCAGAAGATTCGGCATCTGAAACCTCTTCAGTCATAGGTACATCTATTTTGATTTGGAATTGTGGTTTAGCATCTAATCAACATAATTAGTCATTAAGTTAGTATAGTGTGACTGAGTTAGGGACTTGTTCAATTGCCTATTATTGTACATGGTGTTGCATTTGAATCGTAATAATAGAAATTAACCACAAAATGGCACTTTAAAGTTGCAATGTCAAAAAAATAACTTAAATTTGACAATAGCTAATTTGTACACATTATCAGAATTGTTGTGCCAATCTTTTTCAAACCCTAGCCACTGATAAATGCTCATTTAGAAAAATCACAATAATGCCCCATAAAATTCCCTTAAAATTCTAGTAAATTAATGGAAGACAATTGCAGTGTGTATTGCAACTGTATGTTAATTGTGCCTTCTAATGAATCCATTTGTTTGATATGCTAGCACTTATTTCAGCTAAATAACTATTAAATTGTTCATTTTAACCGAAATTATTTAATTCAGAAAATTGAAACGGTATATAATTATTGAGCTTGCACATTTATTAAGTAATATTTTACTTTTTTAAACTATCGTTTTCAATATCCAAAATATCTCAAGTACTTTGCACAATAAAAAGAAAATTTACTTCAGTGTGTTTCAAATTTTAATTGATATAGAGTTATATTATTATAGTGTTTAATGATTACAAAAGTCACTGTAGTCATATCATATTTCATTTATTGAACAAATTTTATAGCTTTAATAATTCAATTTTTTCATTCAAATTATCCGAAATGAAACTAAGTTTAATTATTCTGATTACTGGAGACGCATGGTTAAGTATCACACTTCAATTGTGAATTAAGAGCCACTCAATTTACTTCACGACCCATTACTGGAATAAAGCTTAAGTTCTAAATGATAAAATTGGTTGTAATTTAAAGGCGACTATTATGATAATTATAATGTTTTACCATGATGAATTGGTATATTTTCTACTTACTTTCTACAGCTTCTTGTATAACATCATTAAGAATTGAAGTTTCACCCACAATGTTCTTCTTGGTCCATTGCCCCTGCTGTGCAAATCCAAATGACTTACTGATACTCTGAATGAATAGCTGCCTTCTCTCAGCTACTCCAGTGCTTGGCTCATTAATTTTCATGTTAGATTGATCAATATTTATAAAATCTCCAAGTAGTCGACGTAGAGTTGAACTTTTACCAGATCTTGGTAGACCAACAAAATTCATTCGTCCTACACATAGGTCCACACATATCTGTTTTTGTATGGCTTCTTGACAAGCTTTCTCTAATTCTTTATCTATTGAATGACACAAGTATGCTAGTTAGTGATATTAATAGATATACTTGTGATATACTTTAGCCCAAATGGCTAGCGAGCCATTGTCCACAGTAATTTAAACAACATGGTAGCTAAAATACAATATGACTACAATTAGTGTCCTGTATGTCCATTGGAAAATGCAGGATCTACTTACACATCCATGTCATTATAAATCTCCAATACACTTTTACTAGACATCGCTTTAGGAGTGGGTGGGAGGAGTGAAAATTGCAGCACAAACATAATACTCTCATAACAAATTATTTTGACTCACTATGTGGAAGTCTCAATTCCTATTGTTGTACACGGTATTTCATTTAAATCGTAATAATAGTAATTAGCTATAAAATAGTATGTTAATTTATCGTTGCGATTTCAAATGAACTATTTCATTTGACAATAACTAAGTAATTTGTAGTAATTGTCAAAATTGTTGTGCCAATCTTTTTCAAATCCTAACCACTGATAAATGCTCATTTTGAAAAATCACAATGGAGCCCCATGTTCAGGGGTGTAAATCCCTGAGCTCAAGAAGGACCACCCAACAGTGTTGTGAAGTAGATAGCTAAGAGTAGCTATGGAAAGTTAAGTAAGTTAGGCTTAAGTTGGTATAATTCAAACATAGACAGAACAGCACTTGAACAAAACCAAAAATTGCAGGCATATGCATGAAAAACCACACACACTAAACAAACACACAAACACACAATAAATGAAGTGTGAGAGTCCAGCTCAGTCCACATGCACCAGACAGTGCACAGTAGAGTGCAGGTATCAATGGCGGTTGTGTGGGGAACCCACACACCCCATAAAACTCCTTTACAATTCTATTTAATTCATGGAAGACAATTGCAGTGAGTATTGCATACTGTAATAGTGCATTCTAATGAGTCAATCATTTGATTTGCTAGCACTCATTTCAGCTGAATAACTATTACATTTTTAACATTATTCAATTTAGGACCCTAAACCAGAACATTATTATAATTTGAGCTTGCAAGCTCATTAATTAATATTTAGACTATCATTTCATCATGCAAAAGAATCCAAGTACTTTAAACAATAAAAAGGAAAATTTAATTCAGTTTTGCAATTTTTAATTGACATGGAAAATACATTGCTAATTTCATTTCCATTATCAATATTAAAGTAGGCTTGACCAGGTGGTAGAGATACATTATATCTACCACACCTTGACTAACTACTATTCCATCATTAACCTCATTTAAACTCGTTTAAATTATGTTTTAAGAATAAATGAACCGTGCAATGTCTTCCTAAACTGGGTGAATACGAGCGAAACATTAATTTCAATCAACTTACATAAGCATAAAGCTGATTTATTATAAACACATAGTCTATAGCAGTTTTGTAACAGTATTGCTGTAGTTAAGTTCCATACAAGCGTAACGACCTATTAAGTATTCTTGGCAATGTTTATTAGAGACAGAATTCTTACTTCTTGTTCAGAGCTAAGAAAAATCAGTTTTGCTACCTTCAAAATGACTGAAACTAGAGTCATGTGCTTTATTTACTGGGGAGGGATGACCAGAACCTTTAGCTTCCTGAGCAATATCCACAATATTCTTTCTGAAAAAGTTGCTTGACACAGCCATCTCTGCCAAAATGCTGGTAAACAAAGTTGAGTAAACAAGATCTAAAATAGTTAGAGCACGTGTGTAGCTACTGGCAAATTTTGTGCGTGAAAGCCCAAGGACCACAGTTCCCAGGGGTTGAGTACTCTAGATCTACCAGTAGCTATGCCATTATGATCTAACTATTACATATTACGTTAAATTAAAATCTAATATCCTCAATGCAGTGCAAAGATTAAGGCTCATAATTGATGTGTTTTCATTATTCTGTTGTTTGTGTATAACACATTATAATACATATAAAATTAGCATGTGGTAATTACTAAAGACTTTGAAGTTTTGTTGTTTTTGGAAAAAACAACCAAATAGTAAGAAAAGAGGAATAATCAACTAGATATGCATCTGATTCAATTATAACAAAAAATTGGTGATAAATCTCAAATAACCTAAACTTTTTACTACAATACTATAATTAAAATGGTCCAGTAAAAAATACTACATAATATTTGGCAAAGGCAAATATAATTGTAATTGAAAAACAAGTCAATGAAGGATAATAATTATGGAGCACTTAGCTTATTCTAGCAGCAATACTTGAATATGCTGTGGTAACATTTTTACTGTATTTTAAGTGCTGAAGAAGCAAACATCAAATAATCCGTTGATTAATAAATGGCATCTGTGCATCAACCTAGACCCAATTAATTTGTATTTTTAGACACTACATGAACTAATTTGGCAGTTTCTTAAAAGTTTAAGTACCATTAATTATTCATATCTTCACATAATTATTATCATTAGCTATCAATGATGACTCACTGCTCCACCAGTTGACCAATGACATTACTCAGAATCAAGAACATATCATTATGTTTCAAATATCAAACTGAGGTATAATGTATAGTTATAAATGTATTATTCTACTTACACCTTTATAATGCCTGATACATTAAATCATGTCAACAACTTGTAATTATAATATTACCTTTTAGTAGTTTCTTTGCTATTAGTCTATCTTTATTTCTCAACTCTGAAGAATGTATAATTTCAGATACTTTCCATTTAGTGGAGGAGGTTACTTTTTCTATAATATAAAATGTAATATTATGCCTTAGTTAAATTTCATTCTACAAATTTAATAAAATTATTTATTAGTTATAGCTATCACTACTCTATAGTACTATTCCTACATTCCAAAGTAATAAAAACTCAAATCAACAATGTAAGTAGTAAAAATAATGTATTAGGCTAGAAATTATTCAACTGTGCGGAAATAATAAATAAAGTAATACACGTAAATTATGTGAATTATTTTCTCATGCACTGAAATGATTCAGTGAATAAAATAACACACATGCCATCAGACTATAGTATGAAAATATTAATGAAATAATCATGTATTTGTAGCTCATATTTTGTTTGATGATTTATAGTACCTTGCTTGATTTCCATAAAAACTATTTTACAAAGTTTTGTGAGTGGGAGACATAAACAGTTGTGGTCTTAAATTGTAAAGATATTAATAGATTGCCTTTTTTTGAGAAACTGTTACAGTCAAGTATGCTTTGACAAATGTTACTACCCAATTATATAACATCAGCTATTTTTTCTAATTGGCAACATGAACTCAAACATGTAAAATGTAATGATATTTGAGAATGAAATTGTATATTCTTTATGTAACGACTAAAATATTATTATTAGTGTAAACAATATTTTGCTGGAGAACGATAAAGGCTAAATTACAATGAGACAATGTTTATAAGACAGAACTTCAAATATATCACCATACCTCAGCTAAAAAGTAAACTATTTTATAAAAATAAGTAAACTAACCAATTCTTAATATTGTAGTGTCTGAGAGGTAACTATAGTGCTGTTCATATCCTCCATATAGCACTACTTCAGTGAGTTCAGAAGAAATAAAAAAAGCAGCTGCACAGTGACTATCTCTAGGCTGTGGTAATTCGGCTATCTGAAGTGGCAAATATTGAACAAATAGAATGAATAGTAAATGTATGAACTTAGTTGTTCGGTATAGTTAAAATTGCACTTCAATATTTTATACATCCTGATTAAGATTAATCATTTACTAATGAGACATTTACTGATTTACAATGTTAAATTAGATAGTGGTCTGAAATAAACAACATCAAATTTTCCTAACATGGTATGATAGATGTAGTTATAATTTGTTACAATAAAAATAGCTTTAGAGCATTAATTCAATTATTGCATCCCAAGTTAATTGCAGTCTAATATTACATATCAACGTAATCAATCTTCAATGAAGCTGAAGACGATTTCTATAAAAATACTTTCCTATATTTTCAAGGTGCAAGTGTTCACTCTGAGAACACTATTCAATGACTGAGTTCTATCCTACATGTGAGCTACTTGTGTGACTCACTCTTCACTTATATATTCATGTATAATAATTGTTAATGATTAAAAACATAATTTATTTGCTCAAGAGCTAAATTCAATCAGTATTATTTATAAACCGTTCTTTTTTTTAAATAAAAAATTACTAAAATCTTGCTGTTCTACTAGTAACTGCTCATCATCTGTACTCATATCATCTAAAATTGAACGGTCTGTCACAGTATCTGAAAAATAGTCGAGAGAATCTCTTGATAATAATTGCTGACCCATGAAAGCAGCGTAACTTCTTCTGTTTCTCCATTTTGTTCACCGAATACATCGTCACTATCGTCTCTATCCAGGACACACGCCAGGACCTCGTCTCGTGATAGCCTCGCCATTTCTTTACTCAAACTTTGAACTTTCAGGAAGTATTACCATTAGTTACCGTTGACATAATTATTCTATATTAAGAACAGTACTAAAATAGTCATTTCTAAAGCTTTTAAGCTTTGTTGCGTGTCGATAGCATGAACGGTTGATTTTTTATACTTTTTTAACACAGCCATACTGCTGAGCACCATATTGCGCTTATGGCAGTGAAAGGGTTAAAGTAGGCCAAGCTTGGCTTACTTTTAATATTATCTGTTTCATCACTGGCACTCACCATTTGAAATTATTGAAGTGTAGCTATCTCCTCAACTTGGATCAGGAATAATTTTTACATAACCAGGAATTCTATACTAGATATAACACCTGAAAAAAATTGTTGGAACTGATCAATTTCATGGTGACCATTTTTTTTTTTCACAATTTCCCTGAGTTTCTCAAAGTTGCCAAATTGGCAATCATATATCTGTAAAAATACTTCATAGGACTCCAGATTACTTTGTGTATTATGCCAACATGGCTACTCACTAGAATATCAGAAGTTGCCTTCCATCCAGTTCCACACACATTTCTTCTACATGGAGCTACTGGAATTTTTTGAGGACATTTACTGTGCATTTTTGACAACAGAACATGCAGTCTTAAGATAGTTGAATGCAAAGTTTTTCGTAGTTTTATAAAACTCAGCTAGTCACTTGTTTCTATCTTGCACTCCTAAAAGTATCACTCAATATGACTATTCAAGCAATATGTACTAGCTAATACATACTTGTGAAGTGCAATTCACCATCTGGTAGCTTATGAAGCTTACTTGCTGCATAGAAACACTAGATCCTTGTTCTGGATAAGCTTTGCTGGTTATTTTTCTGTTCTCCCTTGCACATAAGATTTTATTGCTACCTAAACATCTAACTTTCAAGATAAACTTGAGCATAGATATAAATTACAAACTTTTTTTTCTTCAAGGAAGTACCATGTTAAACTAGACTATAACGCAGCACAAACAAAGTGACGGAAATTACCATATAAGGAAGTAATGTGCACAAACAGGAACTCAGCTGATAAAACTTGATATTATTATAACTGCTATGTCAGAGAAGAACTATTTCCATTGAGAAGCTACTATGGCTTAATACTTGAGTAAATGGTAGCTGAGATGATTTATTTGATTTTAAATTACTAAAAATTAAAAGGTGCATTTTATAATTTAATCATCGAGAAATTCTCAAGTTGACCTGATTTAGTTTAAAAAATTACTTTATATACATAAACTAGGTTGGCCTAAAAATCTGTCTTTCTAGCCCGAACTAGTATTATGGATGATGGATCTAGTATACCAGAAGATGCAGAAGATATTTATGCCTTCAGAAACGATTCAACAACAAAGAGAACGATGCTATGTGAAGAAATGTAGGTGTTTGACTACAGCTTTAGGAGACAAAGCAGTTATGAAGATCTGCATGAACTCAAATTAGCTGCATACAGTTTAGTATAAGATATGGAAAAAAAATCCTAGAACATGTCCAATCACTGATAACACCTCACTATTAATGATGTATGTATATATCTACATGTACATGTTACTATTCCTAAATATGTACAGTCACTGATAACATCTCACTATCAATAGACAGTGTCTTTACATGTACATGCCATTTTTCTAGGGAAAGTGCTGAGCCTATACTTCATGACAATTAAGCTACTAGTGATAGCTAACGAAAAATAAAGTTAACTGAAATGAAACAAGTAAATCAATTAGTAATTAAATTATAATGTAATTACAATCTTAATTCATTTATATACGAATAAATATATGTAATTATTCAAACAAACTTATAATACAAATGTTTTTATTACTAAAACATACTAAATCAAGTTAAAAGTTATATAACACCTTGTACAAATCTTGTAAATTGAACAGCTAATTTAAGTAAGAATTATAATTAGATTACCAGTTCCGAAACATGAAAATAAAATGTTCATTTTAACAAACATCAACTAGCCGCTAACAAATTGTTAGCTAATGATACATAATGCGGTCCAATCAATGTAAATACAGCGTAATATAGTGTAGCTCTTCTTCTTTCTAACAAGATAAATCTTGTGTCTCTTTCCTGAACCTCGTGATAGAAATGATCCAGAGGATTTTAAAATGGCTTTAGAATAATGACTGTAGTAAATTTGAGCAGAATTGTTTCAACCTACACAGACAGCTGTGATTTTTATACCATTCTGTAACATTATAAATGCTCTACGAAATTATACAAAAATTTTTACTATCAAACAAGCTTGCCTCTACACTCTAGAAACCTAACATTTATAAGCTTGAAGAGACAGAGATGTCAAAATATGCAGATTGAGGATGAGCAGCATAAGATGTATTCTTCAAATGACAAAGAATCAGATAAGATTGTTTTGCTTTAGATAACTCTAAATGCAGAAGCAAGACCCTCTGATAGTAAATTTTGATCTTAGTATAATGTTATAGAGTATTTATAATGCTAAAGAATGGTATAAAATTCACAGCTATCTGTGCGGGGAAAAAATTCTACCCAAATTTAACTCAGCCATTATTCTAAAGCCATTTTAGGAGATCTCAAGAAACACTTTTACCACTAGCTTCCGGAGAGTTCCCCAGGCAACACACTTATATTGTTAGAGCTACTCTATCCAGACAGTGTAAATATAAAGCCTCAAAGTGCTCAGAATTTAACCTACACCTTGCAAAAGGTAAAGAAATGTTGTGGTTAAAAATTGTACAATGGAATGTACTCATGTAGTACTTCATGTATGTGCATTAAATGTATTGTTTTGAACTGCTGGATTGTGGACTGAACGAAATAATTTGATTTCATACATGAAATTGTGTAATAATTATAAAGAGATTAGTTAATATACTTCATTAGATCTATGAAAAGTATAACTTAACTTAAACTATTAACTAGTTCTAAAAATAGAATTGACTGAAACGGTCAAAGTTCTTTACAGGTGAACTTTTAGCCACCAATTATCAGGGAATCATACATGATCCAATAACAATAATTATTAGGAACTACTAAAGTAATTTTAGTTTAAACTATAAACATTATTTTTCCTTTCATAGATTATTTTTTATGTTCATCAGTTTAGTTAATTTACTTCTACAAAGCTATTATTATTTGAGCTATACTATAATTATATGATCTTACCTGTTGCCAACTCTGTGCTTGTACATCAAGACACCAAACATCACTTAAAGTCTTGTCATCATCTCCACAAACTATTAACAACTGTGGATTGTTGTTGTTATAATCAAGACAAACAGCGGCATGATAACTTCTTGGAGATGGTTGTGGTGCTCCACACACAAGCTTAGTAAAACGCTATTAGTACGAGAATATAAGTACAATCAAACAAAATATTTAACAATATTATATATATAGATGAACTGAAACACTTCTTCATGCCTAATTAAATATAATAACAATATCCTAAAGTTTCAGCTGCATTTTAAAAGCCATTCAATTAAGTTAGTAACATGTACTGTGTTTTGCTGCCACCTGAGTAAGTCCAATCACAGTATATACAGTGCTTAGAAGATATTTTAATTTCTTGTAGTTTTACTAACTAAACTTGAATTGATCTGCCTGAATAGAACAAAAATAATGTGCAGTAATGATAAGAATGTGCAATAATATAAAGTACAACAAAATGAACAATAATTGGCGAGCGAGCGTAGCGAGCGAGACACTTACAGGGGTAACACAATATGCAGTGCTTAGAAGAGATTTTTATTTCTCGTAGTTTTAAACTAACTAAAGCAATCAAGCAGTCTATGCTTGAATTGATCTGCCTGAATATAATAAAAATAATGTGCAGTAATTATGATAAGAATGTGCAATGATATAAAATACAACAAAATGAACAATAATCATAATACATCCGTTATACATTTCTGGTTTCATGGCAACATGTGTGTTGCTGTCAGGATGGTTTCCTGACAACATGCATCATATATTGCTATAATAATGTAAGATCATTGAAGTGTTCCATTAATAAATTAAAAAAATAATATTATTCCACCCTAGATATCTTCACAATGATATTATGTTTAGGCACATGACCTGTGAAATAGCTCATGATATTTCACACTGTTGCTGTACTGCCAGGCTCATTACCCTCGCAGTTATAGCAACAGGCTGAACTTGTCAATTTTCTTGGTTTTTTAAGCTACCTTCCTCTTGTGTAGCTACTCAACCCATGTTAGAATAGCTGTTAAGGGGGGGGGGGGCTACTAACTACAGTAGTGAAGATATATAGTGTGGAATAAACCACATAATTACACTCAGCAGAGTGATATGGCTTGATATTTCATTCCCTCTGGCTCTTGAAAATAAATAGCCAGGTCATGAAATATTTCACCATATCAAACTATGACTCATGTAATAAGTACTATATACTAGAAATGTACTACAACATGCACTAAATAGATTTTTTTCAAGACTTTTATGCCTCTTTCCTACATAAACATAAATCTACTTATCCCATGTAAGCAGCTTAAGCTAAAAATATTGTTTGAACCTAAGTACAACAAATATTCTCTGCAAGTGCAGCTGCCTAGAGACCTATATATATATACTTCATGTATTTGTACTTTGTACAGTGTACTCTCTCCCTCCCTGTTTTTTTTAATGTTTTTGCTGCTTAGTAATGGCCAGTTGCAACTTACTAGTCTCTTCAATGAGAACTCATCCTGGTCAATGAGAATTTATACACTGAATTATAAAACATAATTGCTTTTTTTATTTAGTTCCATATAACGTATTAATAAATGGACACTCCACTAAATTACTTGTTATTTTAAAAAAGTGGCCGATTTGCCATAGTTGTTATGTTCCATGAAATCCCCTCCATCTTAACAAACTCACTAGATAGAAACTTGCAATAAAGAAATAAAAATACTTTTGACAGCCCATGCTGCAACTATCTTTAGTCTGAACTAAGATAGTGTGAATACTAAATAGATTATTATTTCTAGTCCTCTCTCAGTATGCAATTCATATAAACACTGAGTCTGCAGCACAGAAAATTTAAAGCTTTTGCATATACAGCCATGTGCTAATTCTTTTCAAATGTATTTATTTTACATACATAAATATGTACTGCCAGTACATATGTACTGGCAGATGAATGCTATCGTTTTATATTTTATTGCTTAATTTCTGCACATATACATCTTGACTAACCTCTTATTATTAATACAATTACAATGATTGAGAGATTACAACAATTCTTACCATCTGTGCCAAGTCTATGAGGTAAGTGTCATTGAATACACAAGTACCATCAAATCCACCAAACAAGACCGCATGTGTAGGACTAATGCAGGTGACTGTAAAAGCACATCTAGGAGAAGGTCTACTTCCAATGATCGAGGGAGAAGACCATGTGCCTAAATAAAAATAGCAATGCAATATTAAGTTATTTTAAGATATCTATTTTATGAAGACTTCAAATGTCATTTACAAAAACTTAGAGCTGCCTTATGTGTAGTAATTATTATACATGTTATAATTCTAAAGTATCGTATTATTGATTGTTCGTAGTAATTTACTAGTGATCAAATTTGTGGGTTGATATTATTGGAATAATAAGAATGACTTACATTATGTTAGTACAAGTACAAACAATGAATGCATGATTTTATAGGAACACTGTATATAGCCAAAAATTATTAATCTTAATAACTTCAAAGACTTTATCTGATAATATGTATGTAATAAATAACAAACATAAATAATTTAGTATTTAGCTGTGCGTTATATAAAAAAATTTGCTTCAAACTAATACAAAATTTTAAATTATTTACTTTTTGAGAAAAACGTATGTCCACTATTTTAACAAATTTGCTCTATTACTGTTGATAGACACAGTGACATATAAATTGCTTTATTGTCTCTATATACACAAAGCAAGTACTACATAGTGGTGCCCATTGTTTGAATAAATAGTAAATGAGTCATCCTAGAAGCAATATTAAAAACAAGAATACATAATGGGCATGTTTAAACTAATGTCATCCCATTCTACCACTACAAATAAATTCTTAAATAAACCAAATCCCTAGTTCTAAAATCACTAATACATACTCAATATAATCATAACCTGAGATAGAAATTATTCTAGTTTCTATTTATGTAGGAAAGAAATGATTGAACAGTCATTACAGTTCATTGCTAAAGACAGATGTTAGCACTGTAACTTTGAATTAATCACGTCTGATTATTATCTTTATGTTAATTCCTGATAAATATTTACAATGTAAAAGGGTAATAGTTCCTCTATGTCTGAAACCATTAAATTTTATTGATATCTACACGACAAAATTAAGTATAGCACAAATATATAAAACCATTGTGTTATAATTATTCCATGATAATTTCAATAATAGTTTACATTAAATCTACAAATAACTCTAAAGAAATTATATCTGTAATACTTTATTAATGTTCACTGTATTTGAATAATTATGTATAAACTAAGTTGTGACAAAATAATTGAAATACAATTTGTAACTTACCTTGGGAAATATGGTACTTATGAATCTCATTTGTCCAGCCACGACCATCTTGACTATGTTTATACTTAGTAAATTGTGATCCAGACTGCAGTTCACCTAATGGCATGCCAAAGCCTCCAATGACGATTAACGAATCACTATAAAATATCATTTGACACTCAGATTTCCTCATGGGTCCACTATCATGTGGTGAGAGTTGCTTCCATGTCATAGATCTGGTGTCTAGCTGATGTAATGAAGCATGGAATGATGTACCATCTCCACCACCAAACAAGTAGAGAACATGACCTGAATAAGATGTTGCACAGCCATATATTCCAGGAGGTGGAGTACCAGGTGTTGGAAGTTCTTTCCAGGATTCTGTAGAGCACTCATAGATTTGAATTACGGTTCTCAGTTGTCTTTTATTCTCATCAAAGTTATCAACATGACCTCCATAAACGAACAGATGTTCAGAACTTGCCGAAGCAGAAGTAAGTTGTCGAGGTGAAGGTTCATAGTTACTGAGAGGCTGATCTATGATAAAATTATAGTGTAAATTGTATAAATAAAATTTAATTTTATAGATACACAAATTTATATAATTTCACTGCAGAATTAATGTAAAGGTGTAATACATGTTTTGCTGATATGTTAATTACTGAAATAATTATTTTATTAATTGAAATGTTTTCTTATGTAATTTTAATTCGTTTAGAATGTTTCATATTTATTTCATGTTTTATTCATATTTTGTCATTAATGTTTTAGTTAGTATTTAGCTGTTTAATAAATTATATGACAGTATATACCATAATGGAAAATATTGTTTGACTGTCAATCCTTCAGTCATCTCAGGCTGCTGCTAACATTAAAGTACAAAAGCAGCTGTCAACATAATGCTATTAAGTGGAATATACTTGTACTCATAATGAATGCAATGCTAAGAATGATTGTATGTAATTCATTAAAAATGAATAATAATAATAAATATACATCGGGTTAATCATGCTTCAGATAGGTTGTTGGAAAAAATTAAGGGAATATGATTTGCATATTAATAAGTAAAATAATAGTTAATGATTAATATCTTATTGTTTAACTGAATTTAGTCAGAAATATAACCAATTTAAAGTGGGTAATTTGGCTACTAAAGTTGTGTTACTACATGTTCCAGTGTCTGTATACTAATCTGCACCAATGTTGTACATGTTAAGTATGAATAACTTTATAATTCTATTTAAAGCTCTGATGAACATTTATTTTCATAATTTCTTTCTCAGCCTTCTTTTACTAATTAGATATATTCTTCCTGGGTTCAATTCCAAGTTGTGACCAAATATTTTTTAATTCTGTATTGTTTAGAAACCCTGTGAAAGTAAGACAATAAATCTAATGAGTAAAAGGAAGCTGAGAAAGAAATTATAAAGTGATAAATTAGTGGAGTAAAACAAGTCAACGAATTAAAAAAATCTTTGAAAAAAGAGAATTTTCGTTTGTATGTTGAGAGTGAGACTGTAGCATAGCAGTACCCCTTAACAGTATAAACACACAATTAGAGTGTTTGATTGTCGGATGAATTACAACAACCAGCCAACAAACAAACACTCCAATTCTTTCAATTCCTGGTGGCGACCAAATATTTTTAATGTTATATTGTTTAAAAAGCCTGTGAAAGTGAGAGAATACATCTAATTTACATTTCAATTGAAATATAATAAAGAAAACCAGAAATTTATCTTCACCTAATATATTGATTGCCTTACAAGTGGCTGTAGTTATGGTTGACTCCATTTCAACATCACACTGGATAGAGGTTAATTTATCTTTATTATAGGGGCCAGGATTGGCTTCTACATCTCCACATAGTAATAATAGTTTCTGTTTTAGTGAAGTAGTTCTGGAATGAATTTCTTTTAAGATATTTATTGAACTATTCCAAATGAACCAGATCAATGGTAGAGATAACAATTCTACTTTATTATTTGTCTTTCGTGGCTTTATTACAGTACAGAGTTTGGAATATTGAGATTTAGTTTTCCTTCTGAAAATCCAGATCATTGTGATGGCTATTAACAGATATTGAGTGTTAGAGAAACATTGAGGTTGATTGATATATGAACAACGAGTCTCCCAGAGCGTTGATCTGTATAGTCTTCTGTTTGTACTTTCCCAGTGTGGAGCTGGATAACGATGGCGACCCATGCTATATCTGTAAATTTGATAACATATTTATATTTTAAGAAATTATAACTACATCCTATCATGTTAGGAAAAATAATTTGGTGCTGTTTATATCAGACCACTATCTATTTTAACATTGTAGTTGTAATTCCATAAATGTCTTATTTGTAAATGATTTATCTTAATCAACATGTGTAAAATATTGAAGTGTATTTTTAACTAAACTAAACCAATCAGTTCAAACATTTACTATTCCTTTGATTTATTCAATGTTAATTCTAGACTGAACTTCACAACCCTGTATTAGTGAAAAATAATAATAATAATTTAATGTAATGAACCAGCAACAATAGGCATTGGTTGCTGATGGCTGATTAATAATTGTGAGGCAACTTTACTCCCAATTGAATTGATATATATTTCATGAAATTTTTTGACAGAAACGAACACTGTATTTTGAACCAAGTTTTTAGAAAAGTGGAAGCATTCGTGAGCTTTATGCAATCCACAACTATTGGTGGATTAGTTAAGTAATGTCTTTGCAGATCATGCAAAGTAAACAGATACAAAGTTCAATTTCCAAGACAAATGATGGAAAAAGGACAATACCGTTGCGGACCATCGCTAAGTGATAAATGTGGGATGGTCCTGGAGGTTTCATGACAGTTGGCAAGTATGTAATTATTAAACTTTACTGACTCAAAGTCTCTATGAAACTTTCTAGTGAAAACTAATACTGAGAAAAAGCTCATGGTCTAGCTAGTGTATTATCACCCAAACCTTGAATTTAACCTTAGTCATGCGGGCCAGATATTCCTTCCTCTTCCAGTCATGTACAGCAAGAAAATGGATAAGTACTTACCAGCTTCATTGGAATGCAACAAATGAAGCATGGACCAGTAGTGTAATTTAATCATGAACTAATGGATGTCTACATGAACTGTCTGCCAGGAAGGTCTTTGCTTAGGGAAATTTGCTTAAAACAATTGTGAAGAGCTTGTTGGAACACCGTTATCAAGGGACTTTGAGCTGTGAGTGGAGAACTTAAAGCTATCTTCTGAGAGGAGAGTGTGAGTTTGCTGCTTGTAAATTCTGAGAGTGCAAATAAAAGTATAGGATAGCCTTCTGCTGCTCTTTCATGTTTTATGTGCATCTTTATACTCCATATGATACGGTTTGTAGGGCTTATTTCAGATTTCAGTCACCACCACTTCCAGTGCAGTGAAGATTTAATGCTCAATCATTTCATATAATCAGTTTGAGGTTAGTCATGTGACTGGTACAAACTACAGAAATTCCTGTAGTGAACCTGAAAACTTTTAAGGCTGTCCCCAGTCCATTTCCAGGCAAGTGGTTAGTGAAATAATATGATCCACACGGTAATTGAAAATATGCACAAGTCTCTTTCATTATTTGCATACTAAACAACCCTCCAAGCAACTAATCAAGTGTCATTAATTTAGCTGACGAGCTGTGAAAATAAAATTGGAATAATTATCTTCACCGTTTGAAAGTTTAAAACTGTGTATTAGTCCTTCAAAGCTAGTTCTATCCCTGCTTATCTTAACTGGGTAAACTCACAAGATCCAGGTGGAGTCAGACAACGCGCGAAGAAACTCTAGCGATGATGAGATCGGAAGATGGTTCAAGGTGGCTTAGTACCTCAGCCCCACCCTTCTCTTCCTTTATTCTCACTGAGTAGTCTGCAGTCTGTACAATGTCCTTTTCTTATCATCTTGTTAATAATCGTGATATCATTTTTTTACTCAAATGTGTCTGTTGTGAATTGTGACTACATTGTATAATATAGCACTAAAAGGGCAAACCCTCAGCACTATTATACACTAACTAGCTAGCTATTACAATATCATTCACAGACCAACATATTAATTATTGGCATCTCGCTTTGTCGATATGAATCTCCAGCGCAATGAAAACATTAGACATAAATGTTGTCTTCATGGAAGAAGCTAAACTCTCACTGCTAACTCTTAGCGTACACAAGCTGGGAAACAATGTTGTCGTCAGTATCTTAACAGAAGACAAAACAGTAAATAAATAAACAAGAAAAAACACAGCGTACAAGGTGAGTATTTAACAAGCATGAAAATGGAAGCAGTCACAGTAAGAGCTAGCAACAGTAGCTAATAGTATTGATTAATGTGATCACTGTTATATTCATAGTTATTTGTTCTATATTAATGCCAATAATAAAGTAGAAGGTTGATTATAATTTAGTGAAGAAATTATAAGCTAATTATAATACATTTTACTTATAATTCTGCTCATAATAGTGTGGTCATCACTATGGCACCATAAATGGGAAAAAATATTGTAGTACTCTAATGCACCATAATGCCATACGTGGAAAATAGTATTGTAGTACTCTGTACTCTACAATGTAATCATAGGCCGCTACGTACATTTGTTCTTAGTTTACTTTTCATAGCACTTTATGTGATACGAGTTCAGCCATTTTGACTGAGCACTTGCTAACAGGGTTAAAAACAGTAATGCTAAACAATTAGAAATTTACCTGGTGATTATTGCTTCTCAGTTCTACATGGACAAAGTTGAAGGCGGTCTTATTTTGAAGGGGATATTGAAACCAGTGAGAGGGAAAAGGTAATGACCACAGTAACATACTGCAAATATAGCCCCAGATAATGCTCTACCTACTCGAGGAAGAATGTTCAGTGACTATTGGAGCTCAATAAGTCAAAACTACAAGTTATGTTTAGACCTAAATAGATACAAGTATATATGAAGCTCAAGAAACAGAGATATATTAAGAGAATTATGATAATCCAGTTTTAGTGGGCAAGTCATAGTAAGTAATTTGAAAGGATACAGCAAAATATTACCACATGCACTTATAAATATTTACTTAGTAGTATGGCAATTTTCCGTACAGAAATATATCCTGTATTTCTGCTTACAAGAAAATGCCACATATAGAATAATGTTAGAAGAGAATAGAAATCTCACAGAAAAGGAGAATCAAATGGTTATGCTAACTACCCAGTGGCTTCAATATATTGATAGAAGTTATTGCATTAAAATTTTTCTTAAATAATCAATAATTAATGAATAAATTTCTATAATAATCCACTCTCCCACTGTACACAGTGTCTCCATTTTTATCACACTTAGTTACAGTTTGCTAAAACTGGCACTAAAGAAAGCTGTTGTTTTGGGGCTGATTAAGGCTGTGAACGAATACTTTGTAACACTTGTAATATTCTTGGAATAACTATTCTTATAATGCAATCTTTTAAAATGTGCTCTCAGCTACTTAAACTTATGAGTGTGGTTCTATGTGCAATAATGGCAAGGTCATGGACTGCTGGCCGACTTTCGTTTTTTATCCATGAAACTGACCAACTGTTGCTCAATTAACTCTAGGTTTTAGTTGTAGCAGCTCATAAGTAGTAGTATTTTTAATTCCTATACACATATACAGTCAGGTGTAATGTTTGACACAAGAAAAATCACATCAGTTCAACAATTCTTACATCCTATTGCATCACCATCCCTTTATTATACCCCCTTCTCTACTCGCCATCATATTTGTTATGTAATTACCTATTAGCTCCGTTATCAGCCACACCCACACTACAAGCGATAACGACAATGAACAATGTCAGCCAAACTGTATTGCAACTCAGAATATTCCAGATAGATACTTGCTTTTGACTAACCCTAGACACAACAAAAATGAAATAAAATTAGGTGTTTGCTATTTACTGATTTTGATAAATATAATATATATCGCATTTTTGTAAATTTTATAATAACAAACATGCAATGAAGAAGTCACTGAATCAAACTCAACACTAAACTGAGTGCTAACAGGTTTTTAAAGCATTGTCAGATTAATTTATATTTGGG
>WLWI01001678.1_pt1 | contig 19118 bp, 8 predicted proteins | sample 6701501 | NCBI WGS metagenome assembly WLWI01 (sample SAMN12718690, study PRJNA515312) | sponge metagenome | isolation source: marine sponge | host: Mycale hentscheli | place: New Zealand: South Island, Marlborough, Capsize Point | collected 2014-11-01
AATTCAAGGCCTTTTCTCATGAAGCAGCAATGGTCCAGGTGGGACTTCGGGTGCCCACACCACTTGCTGTGAGGAAAGGTCTGTTCTCCTGCGAGTTCCTAGCCCAGCTCCAGGAGCTTTGCTTGCACGGCTCACAGTGCTTGCTTAGTGCACAGACATCCTGGCTATGCCAGGTGCACGTGACCGCCTAGCGGCAACAAGAGAATTTGCATTTGCATGTGTGTGTGATCAGGAGAGTACTGTTATTGCTGTTTGTGGGGATGAATATCCGACCAACTGAATTATTCGACCAACTGAATTATTAACCAATTTATATTATACACTGTTCTTGAAACGTTCCCCATTTCCTCATTCCATTTAGTGTTCAGAATAATCAACATTAATTGTGAACAGTATGGATAAAAATGACTAGTTATATTAAACTGTGCTCACTTATATAAGAAATTTCATTCTACATTCTGGAGTATACAGCATGATGAAAGATTCATATGTTTACAAAGTGTGTCACTGACTTACGTGAGTAGCTTACTAGCTAACTTGACAATATTCATTAAATGTTTGCATTTCAACTTAAATTGATTGATGTGTTTGTTATGGTTGCAGTGTGAAAGAGAGAAACAAATCTAACATTGGATTGTTCTGGAAGTTTACAAGGAAGAATCAAGAGGTCAATAGCAAGTTGCAAATAATACGTAGTTTACCAATATCCAATTATAATATGAGTTGTATATAGTCAGTTGTTGTAGTTTGTTGTTGTTGTTTTTCAATTTGTGCTTTGTATAAGTGTGTGTGTGTGTGTGTGTGTGTGTCAGCAAGCTGATGTACAGTGTGCTTATTATTATTAAGTTGAGGTGTCAGTCAATTCAATGCTAAAATTATATTTGGGCCTATTATTGTACATACATTTTTCCCTAGATTCCTGGTTTTGCTCGCAAGTCTGACACTAGGTCTTGGTCGTACTCTACTGAGGCAATGCTGCTGCTCGAACACTTCCTGGCCAAGTTTCCTGTTATGTTCAACTTCCTGGTCAACTCCCCTTCGCAAGATAGATACTATGAGTCTCAGCTCTTCCCCAATCCAGATGGGTGAGAACAAAGTTGCTCTACTGTACATATGCACCATTACATTCTCTCCCTGTGTGTGCATTTGTTTGCTTGTTTTGTGTGTGTTTGTGCATAATATGATGCATCTAATTGAGAAATTAAGATTAACAGCACATATAGTACAATGCAATGATCATGTGCACCAACTAGGGTTAACATGAAATATATGGTAGTATCCTAAATATCTCTTTGAAACCTTGGATTGCCATGTACTCCACATGCCACTACCACCTTTTCAACTCCAGCACTACTATTTCACAATACCTACTAAATTCAAAACACTACTATTTCACAATACCTACTAAATTCAAAGTTGTTGTTTTTTGTGTGTTTTATTTTATTTTTTTATTTTTTTCCATGTAATACATTTTGTTATTGTTCGTTTATTTTATCTGCACTACTGACATACTAAGATGCTGATTTTACTAGTTCATCTTTTTATGATATTTAAGACACTATTAAGTTACCCACTTGTTGGATTGCTGTGTTGCAGTCCTGAGAATCTGACAGCACTGAAGGACTGGATCAAGCAGCTTCCCTCCCAGGGCATAGACAGTGTGGACTGTGGCAGTGACCTACTGGATGCACCTCAGGTTGATGCCATAGAGAAGGCAATCAAAGATACTCCTGTCAAGGTGGGGTAGAAACAAACATGGATGATGGCCTAGCTTTGTTGTTGTTTATATGTATGGTTCCTGTTGTTGTTGTTTTTTGTTGTTGTTGTTGATTTTGTTTGTTTGTTTTGTTTTTGTTATTCTTTGTCTTCATAATTAGATAAAGAAAATCCGTATGCGAGTTAAGCCTTCAGCTTTATTCAAGGTAAGTATTTAACAAGCCTTGTTGGTTAAAGGATTAGTTACTTTTCCATCTTGTTAGTTTTGAGTTGTTCTGTTTATTGACTGCAGCCGACTCCTCACCAAGGCAATCTGTTGCCTGATCCTCGGGCAACCTACCTGTTGTACGATCGCGTGGTGAATGTGTCCATGAGCAATGCCGTGCCTTTTGGTCTCAGAGGTACCATCATCGGGATTCTTGGAGGTGAGTGTTGCCAATGAAAACCATGAAGCCAGAGGCTAGAGTTGTGTGCATCGAGAGTATAAACTTTGTTATATTATATTATTTACAATAATGTCGAAATCCAACCTTTAGCTTTGTACGTTTGTTAACTATTCCAAGGGATTTTGTGAGTGGAGATTCAGTACAACCCCTCTTATTTTTGTGCCTATGAGATAGTGCTTACAACTATTTGAGGTGTACTATTTGGGAATGGATGGAATTATTTTAATGATACTACTAATTGGTTCATCCACCCTCTTCATCAAAACTTAGTGAGATAGTACATCTGATGGAACTTGTTATTATGAACTAACAAATACTATCTTTGATGCAGTAACATTGCAAACATTTGTCAGTAAATTAAAAACAATTTTTTTTTGTGTGTGTAATATTTTTATTCCTTCCTCTTTCCTCTGCTACAGATCAATCTGAAGGAGGCAACAACACTATATATGAGATCCTTTTTGATGAGGAATTCTTGGGCGGACTGACACTTCGTTCCTCCCCCAACCGTGCCTACCGGCTCCCAGCCTCCTGTCTCCTCAACCTGTCCTTTGGGAAGAGGTTATATGACTCTGAGCAAGTGCAGAAGAATTCTTCTCAGTACAAGTCAGCTGCAGACTACTCAACTGTGGCATCCGAGAGTGGACCCTGGAGTCAAATAAACCACGTAGAGAACTACGCTGAGGATTATTTAAGTAATCCACGACGTGACAACAGGCATGTGGGGCGTGGCCACATGCCATTGGTGGGTGCGGGACCGGGTGTCTCTCCTGGAAAAGGGTGTCCTCCTGCTTCAGGCATTACAAAGCAATATGACAGGTATGTAAATGCTGACTACAAAGTTTTGTTTTTTCCCAAAAGGAAGCTAAATATAAAATAAAGCAGAAATCAGAACATTCAATAATATTACATGTTTACTTTATGTATATTTATACATGTACATTGGACGCAAAAAGAAAGTTTCAATTCCTTTGGGAGAAGTGGCGATGAACAGTATGCTGTTTAGTAAAACATGGCTGTTTAGTAAAACATGGCTGTTTAGTAAAATATGACCTTTTAGTTTGACCACTTTACCATTTTAATCGTTCCTGTTTACCGTAGGTCTCACTGTAAGAACTAAAGAAATTGTTTATCTAATAAAACATTCCGACTTTTGTTTACAGGCTCCCGTGGCTGAACTTTTGTGTTAAAATTTTTTGAAGACGTCCAATTCTAAGGTGTTTTCACATAGACTTGTAAGTTTAGTCACCACATGATATCGATGTTTTCTAGAGGTTAGAGCCCTCACGGGCTTAAAAATGTTTTACTGTTAGAAGTCTAACGGTAGCTAGCACAAGGCCTACGAAATGCGGACTTAGTTAAGACAGTATGCCTGTTGAAACTTCAGTTGGAAAGCTTTATTGAATCAAATTAAGTTGCTGTTTAGTCAAAACGATATGGAACGCTACGGTAAATAAACAACTGTTTTACAGCTGTATTACTGAACAAAAAATCTGAAACTTTTTAGTGCCTACCGTATATATATGTGTGAGTGGGTCTAGGAAAAGGGACCTTATGGCGCAAACCGAAAAAAGTTGAGTTTTTTATGCTAATAAAAAGCTACAATTTATCTCAACTTAGTGCTAAAATACTGGAGGGTAAAACCTTCGACACGTAGAGAAACTGGCAGTTGAACTGGGCTGTATTCAGCAAAACAATTGAACCAGAAATCGAGAAAACATAAATTGAATTGCCACTTCTGGTATAATTAACATTTTCGTATACTTAATGGCATACTCCACATACGCAATAATATCGTGCAGCAGCTTTTTAATGGTGATTAACGAAGTTTTGCGTGGAGTTCTTTCTTAGTGTCTCACGGCCAGTCTTGTCTGAATCCTTGGCTACTCTATTGAATGTAGTGTAGTGGTAAATTTTCAGCCAGAGGTAAGCTGTAGAGTGCATGCAATAGTCTCAAAGCTATGCCGTTTTTTTTTTTGTTTTTTTTTTTTTGTTGTTGTTGTTGTTGTTTTTTTAGCTGCTAGTTTGAAAATCCGCCCATTCCCCGTTTATTGTATTTCGCAAACAAGAGAGAATAAAAAGTAGCTTGTCTTTTCATGGCACGCTTCACTTTCAAGTTGTTTTGACATTTGAAATTTGGCATAGACGTAGAGTAAGGGTCATTAAGACTAATTCTGCAAAAAAAAAAAAAAAAAATGGAGAAAGAAAGACTTTTTCCGGTGACTTACTTCTGTATCTCAATTTCAATTATTGCGCCGTAAGGTCCCTTTTCCCAGTTGTCTTACAAAGTAGACTAGGTTTTGTACATTTCAACTGTTGACTATTTGTAATTTAGAGCAATAAAGCTACCTCAGTAGTAATAGTTGGTGTGTGTGTTTTTAGGACTCCTCCTGGTCGTCCAGGTCCACAGGAACAGCGATCTAGTATTTCATCCATCAAGAACAGGATGGATGGCTCCCAATCTCACTCCTCTCCACGTGCTACTTCACACCCTGCCTCTGCTATCAAACTAAAAACCTCGCCCACAAAGAAACACCTTGATGAGGATAAGGATAGACAATTTGAAACAGCCACTTCAGGACCGTTGGACAGGCGTGTTTCTAAAAGTAAGAAAGCAAAGAAGACAGGATCAGCATCTCCAGCTAATATGAAACAATTGCAGCAGAGCAGCGAACATAGTAAGGTAGCTGAATCGGGGACTCCAGAGAAAAGTGATCAGTTTTCTGCAGCACTTGATGCTCTGTCCAAAATTAATTTGAGTGACATGCCTTCACCGACCTCCAAGTCTTCTCCAGCACCAGTGAAGCTACTCAGCCGATCTATGGAACCAGAAGATAGCAAAGATGCTAGTGCAAGCAAGATCGAGAAATCTGTTAAAGTCGCTGCACAGAATAAATTGGGTTCCGCAAACAGCAATATAGACACATCCAGCGATAGAACAGACAGGGAACTGTCTCCCTCTGTAAGTGCCATGTTTGAAGCTGTGAAGAGTGGTAGTCATGTAAGTGCTAGCAAACAGCAGCCACTTTTAGATCACCCTGACACTGCCGCTCTAAAGAGCATGCTCAACATAGCTTCTTCACTGGAGCAGACGCCCTATGCAAGAGGAAGAGGGAAAATTTCATCGTCATCTCCAGGGATACTAGCTGAACAGACACCTCGTGGTTCCGGACTACTTCACACTCCTCCGTATCAAGGAGTTAGTCCTCGTACTCCTATAAGCCCCCAGACTCCTCCGTTACTCGGCAATTACCCGCATGGCTCCCGACCGATTCACGCCACCCCACCGTCACAACTGCCTGACTCTGTGGCAAAGTTGTTTCGCCCTCCTCGAGGAAATATGGCACATACTACTGGCAGGGGGGAGAGAGATCAGGGTCAGCAACGGCCGCCATTGATCCACAGACATCCCTTTCAGCCACCACGCAGGCCTCAGAATCCTTATCCAGGTAAAGGATATATTCTACCAATATTCCGTAGACTTGTTTGTTATATCATAGTCTCTGTTACATATACAATACTTCGTCTTATTTTTCCACCCAATAGCTTTATGCTCCACTTTCTGATTTAAGCCCTTCCCTTCACTAAAATATAATTATAATAATAGATTTTTACTCTTCAGTTAATAGTGTTTGAGCCAGTGAACCAATATAATATATTGCTTGATAGTGATACAGAAAGTGCTGGGAATCTCGAACTATGTCATTTTATAATATAGTTTAACTTAGTCTTAAAAGGTCTTATAAACTCGACCCTGAACTTTTGTGTGAATTTTTTATTCTGTAGTCAGATATAATGACTTATCAGAAAGTTTGCCGAGCATCTGGATATAGAAGATTTTTTTAAGTTGGTAGTCATTACTCATAGAAATGGCTTTTTTAACAAAAACTGTGTCCCTTACTAAATTTAACTGCAGTAGTTAATGTGTAGAAGTGTAAAAAACAGTGCTGGTGTATAATATAGGCTTCAATACAAATATCATGATTTCTTTAGAAACCACATATTTATCCAAAGGTATGGTAACTCTCAGAACAGTTGCTTCAGGGTTTTTCTTTACCTCAGACCACAAATGGACACTTGCCTAACAAATTGTTAAGGATGTCCTTCAGACCACTATATTTGAGCAAATGAGTGTGAAATAGTGTATCAGTGAATAAAATGTAGTTGGTTGTAGTAAAAATAAATCTTAAGTTGTGTTTTCTTTCGTATCCTATCATATTGTTACTATATTTCAGGCTATGGATATCCCAGTTACCCATCACCTCCAATTTTGCCGTTTCCACCTAGCCCCAATAAGTAAGTTTTTTTGTTTATTTTTGTGGTATCTAGTGTTGTTATTGTTTGTTGTTGTTGGTGTTTGTTTTTTTAGTAACATCCATCAACTTATGATGACAGCACAATCACTTGGCCTTCCTCCAGTGGAGATATCAACCAAAAGAACAGATAAAGTTAGTGGGTGTATGTGTGGTTACTAGGAGCATTATATTACGAATCTCTACTTACTTATGTAGTTTATTTTCATGTAGACATGCGTTTGTTGCCGAGATAATTCCAATGATTGAAGGGATTGAATTTATTTTAATTTTATTATTATAATATTGCAAATTTTCTCAGTTTTGGCAGTCAATAATATATGTTTAATAAAATTTAACCCGAAATTTCCATTTCTTGCCGAACTCCTCAAGTTGGTGATCCAAATGTTGAGGTAAGTTTTTATTAAACATATTGGCTGTGATAACTGAAAATATTTGCTATTATTATATTTCAGATGAGAATAATTGAATCATTGAAAGTAGTATGTTGTTGTTGTTGTTGTTGTGTTTACATAAGATATGATTGCAGGGTTTCATAGGAGTGGCAGTAGTGGCAGGAGTGCCTCACCAAGGTGCCCCATGCTCCAGTGAAGATGAGGCAGCTCAGAGTGCGGCGGCCATAGCTAACATCAACATAAAGTCGGTGAGCGTAGTATTTTAATTATAACTGCGGCAAGAAGTCGAAACGTCGGGTTAAGTTTTAATTAACAATATTATTGGCTGTTATAGTGAGAAAAATTGCTATTATTAAATATACATATATATAATATTTTTATCAATACTTTTCCAATATGATATGTAGTAGCACAGGTAACCATGTATAATTTATGTGGTTCGTAGGTTCAAATGCCCTCACAACCACTCCTGTATTACCCTCCTTACCAGATGGGCTCCTTTCCATCAGGTGGACCAGGGATTAGATATTCTCCTCAGTATCTACCTCAGGGACCTAGACCAAGCAATCGCTTCGTGCCACTGCAGGTGAAAATTATAGTTCTGTTAACAAAAGTAATGATAATGATAATGATGATGATGATAATAAAGACGTTGCGTTCTTTTTTTTTTTCTGTAGGCTCAGCGTAAAACGAAGTCTACATCTGCAAAGTCACCCAATGTCAGTAATATTCCTAGTACTGACGGGAACATTGTGGATCCTGCTGCTTCATCAGTTCAAGTTGCTCCTCCTAGCAATCCCGCATCTATTACAGCATCAATCTCACCTTCGAAGCAACAGGCTCCTCCTACTAACACTGCGACTGTTGATAATGTGGCTTTGGCTGAAGGTGGTGATACTACTGCCACAGAAAACAGGATTGATTCAGATTTGACCCCAACGAAGACACCGGACAGACCAGGTCTAGAGTCAGCCGATCAGGATTCAACTCCAACTAAGACTACAGATACGGTGCAGCAGAGTGATCAGGATATGACTCCAGAAAGAATATCAAAGAGAAAAGGTCTGGAGCAAGCTTATGTAAACCTTGCCACTGTAAAAGATGTTCCTCAGCTAAATATTCTTCAAAATAAGACAAGCACGGTCATCTCTGAAAGCAAGCCTACAGATGATGCAAAGGAAGGAGTAGCTGATTCTATTGTAGCAGACAATAAAATGACCAACATAGTGCAACCAACATCTGGTGTAAATGCAAGTACAGAAGTCACCAACATCGCTTCTGCTGTTGATCAAGTTAATAGTACTGGTGAAACAGAGGTTCGAGAATCACTGCATGACGCAAGTATAAGTCCTAAATTGCAGTCAGAAAATATTGCGGATGAGCTTGTTAAAGAAGGTCATCAAGGGACTGCTATTTCAGGAAAGGATTCTATTGGTGGTGTACAAACTGTTACTGCTGAGGGGGAAGAAACCACTAGCAATGAGGAAGTACTTTTGGATCAAATTCAAAAGCAGAGCCTAGAAACAGCTGGAAGTATACAACGATTGCTTCATACAATTAAAGTGGTTAACAGCCCTATTCTCCTTCCTGCTGACGGGGCCCTCACTGAACCTGTGTGTGAAACTAACGCAGACAAGGCACCTCTTAAAGGACAGGAGTCCGTAGGGGATGCAGTGATTCAGGCAGCACTAACGTCTGGTTCAGAGGACATTAGCAATGCTAATCTGATAGAGGAGGTCTACCAGCCTAGCAACTCTGCTCAGGTGGATGACAGTGATGTAGTTGTGGTTGGAGAGATAGTTGGGGGAACCTCGGTCTCAGGAAAGGATCCTCTCCATGGTTTGACTAGCTCTGTGGCAGACCTTGACATTCAAGAAATTGAACCCATTGCGCCAGTGGCTGATCAGGGTACAGTTGATCCTGACAATTTCGCAAAAAATGGAACTGAAAAAGTTTCTACAGAGGCAGAGTCTCATCACTCTTCAGCTCAATCAGCTTCCATAAAGCGGCCGAAAATCCAGTTGGCAGCTTCATTTAAACAGTGAAAAAAAATTCTGAGCACTTTAAAGTTTTTTTTTTATTATTATTTTTTTTATGAACTCATTATTTCAAGTTTAGCTTATTATTATTGTATTTTTCCAGGTCAATCTGGCTGGTATAAAAAAGTTGAGGGTTTATGAGAGTGATACATTGATTTTCATGTTTCAGTCAACTAAAACAAACCCCCTTAGTTTTGGGATAGTTTGGTAAGAAAAACTAAAACTAAGAGCTGCATAGAGCCTAATAGACTAAAACTAAATAATTTAGAAGACAGCAAAACCCTATGACAACCAGAAGTAATGGTGGATGGATGAAAAACTAAAAATAAGTTTACAAAGTTAAGGAAAAAAAATTACAATAAATAAATTAATTGAATTATACAGTCCCACGTTGAAACACTCCTCACCACTCTCTCTCCTGCCCAACTTCTTCAAAAAATGTCTAGGTCTTGCCAAATACTCCACTGATCTCTACTGCTACTATTATGACCGAATGAGTGACTGGCAGACCAGCATAATTTCACACATTCATATCTTCTACTTGAGAAGCCACCTCAACTGCTGCCATTGTAGCGTGCTTAGAGTGAGCAGGAGCATACGTGTCAGGGCAGGTTATAGCGCCTCAGACTTGAGAGTCTTCGACCACATTCCCATGACAACTATGGTAACACCATCTGCAGGTGTCTTGCCATCAGACCTCAATATTAAGGCTGAGTGACAATGAAGTCTACTGTCACCAGCCACTTTGTTGTGCAGCTCAGAGCATGTTTTCCCCAACTTCTGTTATACAGTAGTGACATGGATGCAGTCCATAAATCGGAATACCCAAGTGTAAACCCACAGCAATTTTGAGGTACTCATCATCCTACATGCGTAGACCCAGAGAATTGCCAAAGCATGCAGCCAATGCTTCTTCTCTTAGCAGCTAGCCAGACTCACTTTACCTCTTCCAAGTTGTTTCATAAACTACTTGTGAGCTTATGTGGTCCCATGACTTTTTGGTTTGTATGCTGCTACACCTTCTGGTCTTTGTTGGTATGGGAGAATAATAATGTTGAAGGTCTTCATTTAAGGTACTCTGTTGTCTATTGTTAGTTTGTCTGTATAAGTGTGTAATTGTGGGTGTGGTTTCAGGACAGATCTACTGTACATAGTGTATCAGAAGATTGTAAGCTCCACATTCAGGCAGCCATCGTTAGAGTCATGTAGGCTAGGAAGCAGCTGCAACACAATCAATTCATACAAGAGGTAAAAATAATAACACCAATTATGAACAACAACTGGATTAATACAAACAACAAAAGTAAATTAAACCATAACAGCCTGTATGAGCAAGAGGTCAAGTGTGTGTGTGTGTGTGTGTGTGTGTGTGTGCGTGTGTGTGTGTGTGTGTGTGTGTATGTGGTTGGCTGGCTCAGCACCGCCCTGGACAGGGACCAGAATGAGATGGCGAGATTGTGTCAGAAAATATTTGAAAAAGTTTAATATTGATGAGAGGATAGGTGGTATCAGTTGGCATAGGACAGGAGTGGTTGGAGGAGAAGTTGCAGGACAGGACTTGAGGATGTGACTGAGGCTAGAGTGGCAGAGGATGAGAGAAGGACACATGTGGAAGACAGTATTGAGAACAGTGGTAGCAGTACAGCTACAGATAAGCCATACCAGTGTGTGAGAGAGAGCATTCAGACGACGAAAGTAAGACGACACAGATATGTGTCACTACTCATCAGAAACAGTAATAACTGTGATTTAGTCTGTCACTTGTGGCAGAGAAGCATCATCCGATGGGTGGCTTCCTTTCAAGGTCAAGGTCAAGGTGTGTGTATGTGTGTGCATGCATGTGTGTGTATGTGTGTGTGTATACATGCAGACCATCTCCCAAGTGAAGAATCGTTTCTCACATGCACACATTTCACCAAGCTCTAAATCAATATGGATATGGATCATGAATAGCAGGATATTACTTAATGCGTTTATTTATATTTTTTACTATGCAGGGCAATTTCAAGGGCTGTACAAAACCAAATCATCATATCAGCTCTATCTTACACAAGCTATAAATCCCCATTCATACTGTCCCATATTAAATTTAGTCTGTCACAAGTGGCATTGGTTACCAGTAACAGTAGCGAATCCTTTCTTCCTCACAGGAAGCTCACTCTCTCTGTTCTGATGCAACACATGTGGTTTTCCAGATGTTAATGATAGCCAAGTATAAAAGATTATGAATAAATGGCAGATCTTCCATCCTATGACATGAACTGTGCAGTATTCCATAGCTACTCAGGGCTACATACACTAGCTATGAAAGGAAGTAATAATTATAATATAGGTGATAAAGTCAGTCAACACCTGATAAGGCACATATTCACACACGTACATACACACACAATCGTATTCAAGAATTCGACGTTCCTGTAAGTCTTCAGTACTTGATGCAGTTCCTGGTAGCGTACTGTGTGCAAATGGAGGCACTGGTGTATTCCCAGAAGGAGATCATCTTGCTGAGTCCAGACCCATCTGCCAAGTTCCTCATGTTGCAGTAGTTGGTGCTCTTGTCAAGAACTGCATACCACGTCTCTGACGTGGAGTAACCCTAAACCAAAAGAAACAAATATTACGACATTTTACAAACATTATGTAGAGGAATCCAGTATGCTCCCAGTGTTATGGACAGACATTCTTATTGCCGAGTTTATGTTCTTTTGTTTCTGTTACGCATGCGTTGTTCATTTATGTTGATGTCATTCTGATTTTTGTATCAACTCCGTTATTGTCCGAACTCTAAGCTCGTATACTTTCATTCCTTGTTTTAGTGAACGAGTGTGCAATAATTAAAGACAAAGATTCTTTTAACAATTTGATGTGTTGTTGAAGTTACAACACCTAATTCCCACTTTATGAAATTCTCCTGGTTTCTGTGGTTATGGCCAGATTTTCACCCAGTAATTTTCCCAGTTTTTAATTTTTTCCAAAGCAGTCACAGGTTAATTAATAGCAATACAATTCCTGCAGTGGACATACATAGCTAAACACAAAATTTTAATATTTTATTGTTGATATAGCTATAGTAACTTCTCGTAGTAGTAATGAAATTTGTTTCTGACACCCTGGGCTTTTCTAGTGAAAGTTGTGATTCAAAAAAAATAATAATAATAATAAAATCATCATTGCACCATCTCATTATTATCAGTCTAAAGAAGTTTTAAATGTAGGTGTGTTGGTGGGTGTAGTACGCAGGGCAAAAACTTGAATCCTATAGTCACATACACAGGAAATTTCATGTTTCTCCACTTTTCTGGTAGAGCATAGGGCTAAATGTCCTATAATGCAGGGCATTTAGCCATATGCTTGGGAAAGGTGGTAAAAGTATGAAAAGTCCTAAATATGTGACTACAGGAAATTCAAGCTTTGCCATGTGGTATATCTCGGTTATTGTTCAGTAAAATTGGCAGATACAATCATTGCATAGGGTCAACAACACGGTGGAATGATATGTCTATAATTACTGTCTTCATATTATATGATTAATTCATTATAATACCACAAATTTCTATAGTGTGTAAGTTCACACAATTGCAATGTCCCAATCTGACGGAAAGAGTGAGTGAGTCTTTATGTAGTTGCATGCAAGTTACCTTGATAGAGCAGCCCGTGCTAGTAACAGTCAGAGTGAACTTGAGGTCGTCGACATAGTGATGCTTTGGAGTAGTGTGAGTACCAGTTATTTCTGTATCACTGCCTGATTTGAGCTACAGCAACACAACAACTCTAAACAATTGTGTACAGAAATTGAAATAGGCACATGCTATGGTGAAAATTCATAAAACTTTACTGGAGCATCTTAGTGGTAAAACTTCAAATTGTTGCCTGTCAAAATTAGTCAATAGCACTCACATTGTAGAGACATTTCTCAGAGTTACTGTCAGTGCACATGCTCTCTGTGGTCATATTCCAAACTTTCATCTGATGCTGCAACATCATGCTCACGTTGCCACAGGCAAGATTCACCGTCCTAAAGGGAACAGCCATGGTTATATAGCTACAGATAGTAGTCTGGCTGCATTTCATTGAAGTTTGCCAGGTAGCAGCATAGCTCACCAGGTTAGCTTGCAAGAGGCGTGGACGGGATAGGACGCTCCGGGCCCTGCTAGCAAAGCCAATATAATAGCAGCAGCATACACAAACACTGACTTCATTTTAGATCTCTCCCTTCCTCGATCTCTATCAAATTTGACACATCGATTGCGGCAGAGTAACTTCTATTGTCCGCACGTCGGGAAAAGGGAGAGGTGTGGCTAAAGGCGTAGTCATTTAATTAGTAGAAGTCGGTTTAACTACAGATAGATATCCAAACTAGCTACAAGCTATCCTTTTAAAGTTAGGCACTGTAATAATTCAGCAGCTTTAATATATCTCTCGCTCCACTTCATTTCCCGTTCCTCGTTTGTTTATTCCAGGTTCATTTCTTGTTCTGTTCATTTTTTCGTTCCGTTCATTTCTCGTTTTCATTTCGCGTTTTGTTTTTATCCTGTTCAGATCCTTTCCCGCTCCGTTCATTTTCGTTTCACGTTCACAGTTCATTGTCGTTCAGTTCATTTCTCGTTCCATTCATTTATCGTTAATTCATCATCTTTCGCTCCGTTCGTTTCTCTCACCGTTTCTTTCTCGCTACGTTCAGTTCTCGTTCCTTTCATTTATCGTTCGGTTCATTTCTCGCTCCGTTCTGTCCTTTTTTCGCTCCCCACGGTAATTTATCATAATTCTTATATTTCCTTATACACTGTTTCCTTTGTTTTGTTCATTTTATGCTCATTGCCAGCTAATTTATAGGTAGCATTTGTTGGAGCGAGCGAGCAAGATCGGCATGATGGTGGAGCAAGCTAGCAAGGGACGTACATAGGCCAGATGGCACAAACTGTAAACAATTTATTATTACTTCACACATGACTGAACACGAGGACAAACATGCATTTACACTTCATTTACACACATTATCTTTATGTAAACACCTGCCCTTAGATTGAGCTAAGGTATATAGTGGACTGACCCAAACTCAGTCCAGTTCAGTTGTTGTACATGTAGTTGCAGTTGTGGTGGTTCAAGTCACTCTGCTTTTCAGTTCTTAACTCTTCTATCCATGGCACTGGAACTCTACTTTATCGCATCACATCTCTTTTTCATTATATATTTTTTCTTGAATACTATTCGACTTTCTATTCATTTACTCATTGTTATTATCCCAGAAAATCATATTATTCCAATATAGATACTGTATGATTGCAGAGACAAGTTGAGGAGTCATAAAGTCAGTTCTTACCAGTCACTACCATTGTATTAAATATGGAAAATTCAATGTATAATCTTCCTAAAACAGTGATAAAATGGGGAAAAACCTGTTCCATTGCAGCTGAAGATGTTTAAATTGGCTAATGAGAACAATTTTTGTACAATTTTATCAATGTGGGAAGTCATTTGCATTCCTTTTCCACCGCACAACTGGGTCCTCAGTGGGAGAAATATCTTCAGTTGCAGCGAAATACTTTGATAGTCCAAGTTTCAATTGGTCAATTGCTAATGTGTCGGGAAAGAAAAACAAAGGTGCAGCCTTCACACTCACACGGCATTCTTTTCTTATTTGTACCAAATTTATTAGTGACGCCACACCTTCAGCAAGGTGATCAGCAACCTGTACCCTTATTATTCTCCTAAAAATTCTCTCATTATTCTAGAATTATTCTAATTGATGTCTATTATTAAAAAACAAAACAAAACAAAAAACCCAAGCAACAAAACATGCTAGCATTATTGGTAGGGCCTACCTCTCACCCACCCTATCCAAAGCCTCAAATTTATGTACTATGGACTATAATTGACATCACCCAAGGATTACATTTACCCTCTTGTTATCGTGAGAAGTGTGGGTCCTATATTGCTCCCACAACACTGGTGTTGGAGAGTAGCATGACCTCTTCAGTCAAGATAACTCCCGGGTCATTGGACACTGTATGTCAGCTACAACTCAAGGAGAGTGAGCCTTTAGTGTTACATAACCCCTTCCCTCCCTCCTCCAAGTGTATTGCTTCAGTACAATGGCAGCAGAGGAGTACTAAGCGTACCACCATCAAATCTCTCAAAAAACATGTCATATTCATTAACTTATAATATCATAGCTATCCTAGACATGTTTTGGGAGATGTACAAAAGATTAAATGTCATCCCAAAATGTAGCTATACAAGACACACCACACAGAATTTCTTCTACACTAATGGAGTCCGGTATGTTTAGAATACCTTGAATGAGTGTTAGGTGACTATTGTGGAACTTGCTACTTAAGGACTGCAGAATGATATATAATGTGCTTTGTAGTTGGCCAAGATTTCTCCTTTTCTTGTCAAAAACATTTCTGTGGTACTAAGTCATTCATAAGCTTTTAAACTCTCACTTCCAAGGTTTGGGACAATGCACTTCAAGTAGCATCCATATTTTTTATCCACAAATCTAACTTAAACCATTAATTTCAGACTTATCCGGTTTGTCAGCATCGTATGACATTGAGAATGTGAGGCACTCCTAGATATATACCAATAATAAACTAACTAGTGGAAGGTACTTCTTCCTATGTCAATGAGCAACCTTCATCCCACTTTCATTGCCTTAATACCGCAGTGTACAAGAAACAATGTATATAGACTCCAGCCTTAGAGGTCACACCCTTACAACGTGAACCCACACTTGACTCTATACAGCTTGAATTGTCAAAGAAAGGTGTTGATGAGGACGAGGCATGCATAAATACATTTATTCTAAAAATAGAAATAGTTCATCTGTAATAATGTGGTGATGGATTCACCACAGAGAACAGTCAGAACTAATCTAAATGTGCAGGTCCTTACTTGCAGCTGCTAGTCAATGTGCAGGAAATAACTTGCAGCTGCTTGTCAATGTGCAGGTACTTACTTGCAAGTGCTGCCAGTATAGAGCTATAGACATCTAATTTTCGCCCAATTTCTCCTTTATTATCCGTCTCGCTTCTACAAGCTAGTTTTTTTTTTGGAGCCAGTCATTTTCTTGTTTAGTATGATCATATCTATCACCTGACTAAGTTTGGTGCTTGTAAACATATTGCTATTATTTTGCCCTAAAAGACCTCACTAAAATAGGTTAGTGTCAGAAAATTTAGCAAACTTTATGCACAATAGCTATACTACATTCGCATGCACATTATATAGAACTTTAATTGTATACTTAGCTGCTTTATTTACATTAAAATAACAAAATTCAGGTTTGAATCCACTCTTCACCACCAATACTGCTGATGACACAAGCAATAAAAATGACTGGCTTAAATGTGGCTTTTAAAAGTGACTAGTAAAATTGAAATCATTTATCAATTCTAAATTCATTTTCTATTTCAGATTTGTACTGGTCCAGTCCACCTTCCAGTCTATGTACTGTCTTATCTTTGCAGAGCCATACCTCTGTTGTGCACAGCTGGATCAGGTGCTGGTCATGTGACACCAATACAACTCCACCCTAAGAATAAAAATTAACTTCTTTGTACATAAGACAGTATTTGCATCACAGTCCAAATTTAAAATCACATAATCAATGTTCATACATACCTTAAAGGTCTTGAGTGCTCTTCCTAAAGCATCAACTGTTTCCACATCCAGGTGGTTAGTTGGTTCATCAAGAATGAGGAAGTTAGGCCTGGAATAACACGCATAAACACACAACACTCCATTGGAAGAGGTGCCCAATCCACTTAACAATTATATAACTAATCAGCTAAAAAATAAATGAATGAAGGTAGCTGATAAAAGCCCTCCAGCAACAATAACATACTTACCTGGACGTCGCCAGCAAAGCAAAAGCCAATCTACTCTTTTGTCCTCCAGAGAGGGACACAATAGGTCTCAGTGCTAAGTCCCCACTGATGTGGAAGGAACCTAACTGATGTCTGTACTCCTCCTCCTTTTTACCTAATACGAAGAAAAAAAGTATTTCTTTTGATTATACAATGGAAAGAGTGTAAACAATGCAAGTGATTTTTTTTCCTTTTCAATTTAATACTATGGCTTATAAATAAGCAAAATAATATAATTCTTGTAATGTGAGATGATATACGTACTGACCTGGATATTTGGATTGAATCAATTCCAATGCAGACACATTGAGATCAAGTTGATCTACATGATGCTGAGTGAAATATGCGATCTTCAAATTTCTGGTAACATTAACAGGAAATAAATACAATCACCACTCTTCCAATAAACAAGTAATAATCGCATTTATTGTGTACTGAATCAGCCTATTGAGTGCCTTTATATAGAAAATGTATTGAATTGGAAAGTATCGTACGACCGCAACATTCCGCAGTAAAGGGGAAGTCCGGAGTTATTGCGTTGGGTTATTGCGTCCCCCTAAGCTTTATTTTTACGCTTATTGCGTCCCATTACCTAAGCTTTATTTTTACGCTTATTGCGTCCCATTAGGGTCTGCTAATTCTATAATACCATTCTGTGCCAATTACATTAATTAGGTTAAATAAAATAGCTTCATATGAACACAGAGACTTTTATTACTAGCTATGAGTAGCTGTTAAGATGAGCTAAACTCAGAATCTCATAAGATGCTATATGGTTGTAAAGGTCTTTAGTCAAATGCCTATCCAAACTTTTTTGAATGGAAGTAAGAGTGCTCGGTTCATACAGACAACTGCTTGCACTCCGTACCTTACAATAGAATAGACCGAGAAGTTTGTCTAATTCTTTTTGGTGGAATATTCTCAATTGTTCGCTTTTCATTTATCCCTTTGCACTAATGATACCATGTTCTCAAGTCAGATAGTGTTTTCTTTTGAGTAATACAGTTTTTTGTTAGATGACGATACTTCTTGCCTTTCACGTTCCCTTTCTACTCCATCTTGAATAGTAGAGAAAAGATTATCAATGACTTCATCAGAAAAAGAAAAAAAAGGAAAAAAAGAATCGAAAGACTTCTTGGCAGCATCCATTACACTAGCCACTCGGTTTCTATGCCGTTTGCGCATGATCAGTACACAATAAATAGAATAATCATTGGATACCGCGGGAATATCACTCGTCTGTTGGTGGCATTTACACACAGTATTCAATGATTAATCTATATTGCAACACATAAAAAATTGTACAGTTAGTGAAATTCCACTGATTCCGCCCTCCACTAACTAACCTGTGAGCTGTCCTGTAACCCTCTGAAGGACTGAGTTCACCAGTGAGTAGCTTTACCAACGTTGTTTTACCAGTACCATTCTCTCCCACCTGACAACAAAAATATACATAGCAGAATATGGAGAGCAATTGTGATGCAGTTGGTGAGCTTGTCACACACATACACACACACAAGCAACGGCACTAAGTTAGAACAGTGACTCAGTGAAAGAGCAGTTAATGTCCTTCCTTTATTACTTCACAAATCATAATGCTATTTAAAAAATATATAGTAAAAGAAATCCACTCACAAGTACAGATATGTACAGTAGTCATGAATTTAAAATGTTCACCAAACTGCTTGGTGTGATAACTTACCAAAGCTATTCTGGACTCCATGTCAGCAGAGATATTGGTCTTTCGAAGTACATCAGTTCCTTGTTCATACCCGAAAGATATCTATAAGAAATATGTCAAATAATTATGTATAAATAAATTTTCAAACAGCACTAATGAAAAGTATAAACACATATTCGTTGGGTTTATTGGTACACGACTGAGCTGCTGGAGCTGCCATTATTGGTCCATGGTAAGGTTCAGATATACGACTATACCAGAAGATCATATTATAAGCGGAGGGGATGGATGAATAGGCTGAAAGAAAATACACTAATAGTAGAGTATAGAAGTTTAAGAACTACAATGAAAGTGTCGAGGGTAAAGGGTGGAAAAAATTGAGGGTAGAGGGTGAAAAGTTTGGAGGGTGAAGGGTAAAAAGTGTGGAGGGTGAAAAGAGTGGAGAGTAAAGGTTAAAAGTGTGGAGGTAAAGAGTGAAAGTGTGACAATGTGGAGGGTAAAGGTGAAAGTGTGGAGGGTCAAGGTGAAACTGTGGAAGTAAGGGTGGAAAGTTAGACGGGTAAGGGCAGAAAGTGTGGTGGGTAAGGGCAGATAGTGAGGAGGGTAAAGGTGAAAGTGTGGAGGGTAAAGGGTGAAAAGTGTGGAGGGTAAAGGGTG
>WLWI01001680.1_pt1 | contig 19113 bp, 9 predicted proteins | sample 6701501 | NCBI WGS metagenome assembly WLWI01 (sample SAMN12718690, study PRJNA515312) | sponge metagenome | isolation source: marine sponge | host: Mycale hentscheli | place: New Zealand: South Island, Marlborough, Capsize Point | collected 2014-11-01
TAAGAAGTATCCAAGGCATTTTTTATGAGATTGCATGTTTTTATCGCATCTCCACAAGCTAAATTAAGTGCATGCCCGTAACAATGTGTATAAATGGCTTTAGGTTCCTCTTGCTGTACAAGAGCAGCAAGACCCCTTTTAGCTCCTGACATGGCTGATGCTCCATCAAAGCACTGGCCTCTCAGCTTATGAATTGATAAATTCAGCCTCGTCAATACATCACGAACAATGGCAAATAAAACTGCTGATGTTGTTGAATCCACTTGATGAAGACCTATAAACTCTTCGTTGGCTTCAAATTTTTTGTCAATCCATCTTAGGCAAATCACAACTTGTTCTTTGTTTGATACGTCTGTTGTCTCATCTATCATTAAAGAACAAAAAGGAGCATCATGAATCGAATGTACCACTTGACGAAGTACAGATAGTGCCATCAACTTAAGGATCTCATTTTGAATTTCTGGAGATGTATATTTATCAGTTTTTTTCTTCAACCAATCTTTGACTCTTGAATCTTCCTCAGACCTCAACTTCATCAACTGCATGTAGTTGGAATCAGCTTCATCACCATGTCCTCTTAATGGTAGACCTTGACGCCCTAAAAACCTTATATTTGACAGAATTTTTAAAAAGCATTGCCGTCTCTCCATTTTGTCTTTTGCCAGTTTAGCAGAGAGTATCTCCGCTACATCAGTAGATTTCACCGTTACCACCTTAAGAACTGCTTCTTTGTGGCAATTGCTAGATTCATGTTGAACATACTTCACAGTGGCATCCTTCCAGTTGTAGAACCCCTTGGATATAAATGCTTCATCTGCATTGTTGCACCAATTCAATTTTTTCTGCTTCTTCGCCTCAGCACAGTGGAAACATAGCACTACATCCCTGCTCTCTATATAGTGAAGCCAAGGCCATCTGTCAAACCATGAAGCTTGAAAGCTTCTCATTACAGGCACTTTTTTCCCAAAGCTTCTTTTAGGAAAATCAAAAGATTTAGGTTGATGCGGTTGAAGTTCCATGGCTAACAACCAGAGAGTCAAATAAATACTACTCCACGTCTAGCTACGACAAGAATAAGTAGATCGAGTTGAAACTACCAAACTAGAAAAATACTCGCCAAACCACGCGTTAGCGGTCTACTCTTTACCATACCGATGAGCTTTTTACTGCCAACGACGCTTTACCAAATCAAGGACGGGTCTAAGAAGTGCAGCGGCCAAAGCCGCTCCAGCCGCTGCAGTTCCTACGCCACTTGTATATATATTCACTATTTGCTAAAACTGCCTTGTTACTATTCATCATTAAAAGTCTTAGACATTCAAATTTGTTTGTTGCCTTTTTTTTATATTGTACAAAGTAAATTTATTTGCTACTTTCCTATTGTGTGTACAGCTTTGATTCAAAAAGGTCAGGTCTCCAGTTAACTATGTAATTTACTTGCATAGAAAATGCAATAAATTAATTAATTTGTCAAAAAGTAGAAAATGCAATCATAATTTTTCCGGTATGAATTGTCAATAATGAGTTACAAATGAACATTATATATAACATATATATATTTATTCCACCCTAGATATCTTCACAATGATATTTTTAGGTATGTGACCGTGAGATATCCCATGATATCTCATGGCAGTTATCTCATGGCTGTACTGTGCAAGCTCATTAGAGTAGTTATAGCAACTGGGGGCCTGGCCCTGGCCTGGTGTACAAGTTTTCTGAGTTTTTACAGCTACCTTTACTCTAGTGGAGCCTATCCAGCCAAGTTAGAGCAGCTGCTATATATCAGCTGGGGTTGTGGGGAGCCCCTAGTGAGTTTTGTTAACTTTACACTTGAGTTACCAAAAAAACTACTTCAGTGAAGATATCTAATGTGGAATAAACCACTTATTACACTCGTCAGAGTGTATGGCTAGACATTTCACCATATCACACTCTGACTCATGTAATAAGTATTATATATATACCCTTGTGTATCAGTAATGACAACGATGACGATGTATGCATTTATGAACAATTCATTAGCTGGGCTGAGTTGGTAAAGCATCATCATTATCTGAATGTTAAAGCTTCATCATTATCTGAATAATAAAGCATCAAGCTTTCCCCACTCTATGGGGGGAAATGCATCATTTCAAATGGGGTTTGGACCAAAGACCCTCAACTTTACTTATAGTAAAACTGTCTGGAACAAGCAGCATAGTGATTCTTAGAGTGCCTTATTAACAATTGTAGAGAAAGACAAAAGATAAGGGAATCCATGAGTTGAAGAAGAAAGCCTGAGATGGCTCAGGAAGAGACAAAAGTGGGATAGGGAAACCATGGATAAAAGTACCTTATTCCCAATTTGCAGAAGTTAGTACATCAAGTGCCACAGTGCGGTAAGGGTATTTGCTAGTATATATAAAATTGGTGTGTTGCTTTTTTTAAGTTACTCAACTGCCTACTTCCTGGGTGGAATTTTTAAATGGAATAATTGTTTTCCATAAACCATCCTGGCAGTCTTTGACTAGAACCTCATTAGTATGAAAAGAATAAGCATTAGCTGTAATTGTGTCTTTGTAGCTGGAGTGGAGTAGGTATTCAATAAGTTACATAGATTCAGAGGTTGCCAAACCTTAAAACTATAGAGGATCTGACATCAATTCTTGCATTGTGTTCTTGAATGAGGCTAAATGCCACTCCCTCAATATACTTTATATAAAAAGCCAGCCCGTGCCCTGTCTTGGTTATAAGCACTTTATATTTTAAGCATCTCTTAATCAAATTCTAGCAATCATCAACCACACAGATGAGTTCATTGAATAAATGTTCTTTCCTATTAATTCTGCTAGCTGTTGCTGCTCAAGGTATTTCTAATCTAATATTTTCATCTAACATTACAAATGGTATATTATTTAGATGGAATCAGCCTTCCTAGTGGCACTTACGTCAGGTGGGGAAAAAAGACATGTCCCACTGAAGTTGGAACTGAAATTATATACAAAGGATTTACAGGAGCTAGCAGGTGGAATGAGAGTGGGGGAGGGGCTAACTACTTGTGCATGCCCGAGAGTCCAGAGTACAACTCTGACTTAAACTACAGGGAAGGCATTGACGGCTCCTCTACCATTTATGGCGTGGAATACGAAGTCCCGGTTCAAGGCACACACGACGACAACGCCCCATGCGCCCTGTGCTTGACACCGAACCGGCCCACTGTAATCATGATACCGGCAAGGTTCACTTGCCCTCAGAGCTGGACCATCGAGTACTACGGCTACCTCATGTCCCAATCAAAGGCACACTCTCGTACCATGTTCGTGTGTGTGGATCACAACATAGACAATTTTGCAGAATATAAAGGAGAGAACTCTTTGGCTAACTTTTACAATGTTGAAGCAAGCTGCCACGGTCTTCCATGCGGCCCTTACAACTACAATAACAATAAAGAACTCAACTGTGTCGTCTGCACCAAGTAATAGCTCAGAACTTTAATATGTATACATGCAATGTACATATCTAGCTAGACATCTAGATCTACACTCAAATATATATGTGGTTGTTGTTATTTTATTATTTCACCTACAACAAGTATGATAGACTTAAATTAAGACAAGGAAATCTCGACCATGATCCATATCTGCAGAATAAGTGACTTTATGTTGAGTGTATGTGGCATAAAGATAGCACTCACAATCGAAATACATGTAGTACCATCTACAAGATTAGAATGCTTGGATAAGACATGAAACACACAAAGTGGAGGATTCCTTCATGAACAATTAAAGTCAACTGCAAAAGCCTGCCTGTGAACCTAATAATCATATCTAAAACTGAATTGAGTAGTATGCTAAACAGTACATAAAATAAATCAGTACATAGTAAAAAACAACAACACAGTATAGCGTGATTTAGCCTAGAGACTACAATATAGTCCCTAATTAAACTATCTTAATTGATGGGAAATAAACATCTGTTCTTACCTTATCAAGTTGACCTGCTGCAATAAATACAACACATACACACATGGTGTGTATATATCCTAAGTTTAGGAATTTATCATGACTTCTTGACGTAAACAAGTAGTAGTCTAAACAAAATGGTAAACAAGACAAAATGAAATGCAGTCTACCAATTTCTGAAATTTCACAACTACAACAAACTATATACGAGAACAATAGTAAACTTTATCAATCTGTTTGTCAATCTATCTGCCATTATGAAATAAAAAGGCTATTAATAATTGTCATGAGGTGGCAGGTAGTCATTATAGATAGAACACATAATTTGGACCACATTTTTTGCACTGTACCATACAATTCTTATATTACACGATTCAAGTTTTAGAGCTCGATGGTGGCTAAGAATAAAAAGGAAGACAAGTTAAGGGTGAATTCAAGTATTTGTAGAATGAAACAAGCATGGAATTTGTGATTTCAAAAGAGAGAAAGTTGTAATATTGATGCCTCTATACTAAGGTAGGAGGTATATAAATAATTAGTTAATATTCTGAATAGTCAACGTTATAAAATTATTGTATTACAACTATCTAAGAGAAGTTCTTGTAAACAATTGTTTGAGTGATAGTGAACCAAAATTAGATTATATAGTTAATGAGTCAAGTTTATATAATTTGGATTTCCACTGAAATAATCAGTGGCTATGTGTGTGCATGTGTATACTATATAGTGTAAGTATTTCCTCATTAAGTCGTTATTGCCAATACACGATGTCAAGTTGGCGAGCTACCTGCAGTCTCAGCATAATAATTTAGTTTGTACTACCAGTTACTACGAAGATCCATAAAATTCACTCTTAAATAAACTTTGATTGTTACCGCATGTTAAATCTCGTAAACAGGCCATATTTGAGGGATGGGGGTGAGGGAAGTTTGTTCAAGTGTTTAATAAAGGGTACTAATCTAAAATAGCTTAATGCAACAGTACTAAACAGTGTAAAAATAAAATTTCCCAAATATAATTTTTCTCATGCTATAAAAATGGCTTAACAAATGCCCTAACAAGTTGTGCATTCCTCCATTAAAGAATGGGTCCCTCAAAACTTTTTGCACTCCTTGTGTTGAGATTTCTGGTCTACATTCAAGGTAAGTGCTATCACTGCTATAGCCTGAAGACTAGATCTATGTTCTATATCTACATGTGAATGGACAGAACCTAAAGATCAGTGAAAAAAATACATCTAAAGTATTTGTACAACTTTTGAGAGGAAGAGACGGAAGAGATGGACAACCTGGACCTGCTGGATTAGTTGGACCTCCTGGACCTGCTGGTCCTCCAGGACAAGCTGATGGATCACCTGGATCTCAAGGGCCTTCCGGTCCAGCAGGGCCTTCTGGTCCAGCAGGACCTCCTGGACCTCCTGAACCACTGGGATCCCGAGGAAGAGAGGGACCTAAAGATAAAGAAGGTCCTCTAGGTCCACAGGGTGGAGGACTGACCTACATCAGGTGGGACAACAGTTCTTGTCCTAGTAATGTCTCGGAAACAGAAATGGTCTATTCTGGCATTGCTGGTGGATCCCACTACAGACATGCTGGAGGGGGATCCAATTATCTCTGTATGCCCAAAGACCCTCAATACAAATCAAGTCTTTCATACCGATAACAAGTAGATCATCATAGTGAAATACATGGAGGGGAGTACAAATTTCCACTTCAGGGGACTCACAATCACAATGCTCCTTGTGCTGTGTGCCATGTCTCTACCAGATCTGCATTACTCCTCATACCGGTTAATTATAGCTCTCCAGATTATTGGACAATGGAATACTATGGATATCTCATGTCTGAGCATCAAACTCATAAACGTACACATTTTGTGTGCGTGGATCACGGCATGGAGGGACTAGCTGGTAGCCATGCTGACACTCACGGTGCACTCTTCTATCATGTACAAGCTACCTGCAATGGTCTTCCATGTCCTCCTTACAACACTAACAAAGAACTCAATTGTGTTGTCTGTGCAAAATAACCTATTATAGGGACATACTCGTGTGAAACTGATAATCACCTTCATTATATTGTGTTTTTGTTTGTATGCATAAGAACTTATAGTGTGAAAATGACCTTCAGTTTGTACTGATTGAGACTTCATCTATGCTGCTCCTACTAACTTGATACTGACAGTAGCATTGCTCAGGTTTATAAAAGAGTAGGTTACACCACGAGTGTATTAAATTAAATTAAGTAACATACTATTTATGTTACACAGCCACTTGCTAAACAGTTTACTACAAACACGAATTATTACTAGTATGAAAAAACCAAGCTTGCAGTATTATCTGTATACATAAAGCTACATGCCTTGCAAAACAATTTATTACATAAAGAAACTATTAATAATTTATTACATAAAGAAACTATTAAACTAAACTATGTAACAAAAACTCCAGTCGTGCCATTGACTATACATAATTAAGCATCTTATATTTAGTGACTAGTCAAAATATGTTAACATTGTGACCACAAATCAGTTAGAGGGGGATAAAAGGCATGTACATTCTGATGTTGCAATTGAGGCCTGCATCGCAGCCCATCTTTGCTGAGATCAGCAGTCGACAGAGTGAATGAATGAATGACAAAAAATAGGATAAGTACTGTAACCCTAATGCGCATGCATGTTGAGTGTTATACATCTACCATTTCTCAAATTCACTCCGGCATTCTTTAGCTTCCACTAGATTACTATAAATGATCAAGTAATGGACTCCTAGTCTTTGATAAGTATACCTGCCAAGGTGACCATAATTAAGTCTGGGTGGTGGTGGATGGAGCTAATTGTTAGAATTTTCCAGTAATAATTGTGTAAAAAAGCTCTTGGCAGACATATGTACTGGCTTTCAGACATAATGGCTTTGTATGCATTAGCTTAACTAGCCATTCAAAGTAAAAAATTTCGTTGATATTTAGCTTACAAAAAGAACCCAAATTACAGTCTTGGCAACTGGTATTATAGTAAAATAGTAATACTTATAAATTTGCTATATATAGGCCTTAATCTTTTATCACAACAAGAAAAAGTGCCTATCTTTTTCAACATTACACAGATGGTTCTCTTAAATATGTTTATATTTCTCATGATTCTGCTGGCTCTTGCTGCTGAAGGTAATTTCTGTCAATAATGTTTCAAAATAACTTAAGAGGCCAAATTCCAAATAACCATGTCAAAACAGCATCAGATGTTTCGTTAGTTTGAAATGCCAGTAAAAATAGGCATCCTCATGATTCTCGATCATTTTTTCTTATTATTGACTTTGTTATTTAAATAGGAATAGGCTTTCATTAATTTAGCTATCTTATACAGCATAAAACTGGCTTACTTCTAAAGCTTTAGTGAATAGAACAGTATTGTAAGATTATTATATGCATCTATAATCAATGCAGATGGGTGTGGCCAGAACCTCAAGGTCAGTGAGAACAACTCTTCTATTTGTACAGCTACTGAGAGGAAGAGATGGATGAGATGGATCAACTGGACTCGTTGGACCAAAAGGACCAGCTGGTTCAATTGGCCCAGTAGGGCCTACTGGACCACCTGGACCTGTTGGATCAACAGGAAAAACTGGACCTCCAGGAAAAAAGGGTAAAAAAGGTCCTCCAGGTCTACGGGGTGGTGGACTAATTTACGTTCGGTGGGGTAAGAGTTCTTGCCCAAGCAATGTCTCAGGAACAGAAATGGCTTACTCTGGTATAGCCTCCGGTTCCTACTATACACATAATGGAGGAGGATCAAACTACCTGTGCATGCCCAAGGATCCTGAATACAAGCCTGGTGTTCGATACTCAATGTCAAGTACCAGTTACAGCACACTATATGGAACAGAGTACCAATATTCAATACAGAAAAATGACCATCACAATGTCCCTTGTGCTGTATGCCACGTCTCTACCAGATCTGCATTGCTCCTCATACCAGCTAAATACAGTTGTCCTGCCAAGTGGACGATGGAATACTATGGATACCTCATGTCTAATCGGGTAAATTACAGACGAACAAAGTTTGAGTGTGTAGATCACAACATGGAGTCCTTGCCAGAAACTCAAATTGATACCAATGGTGCCCTCTTTTATCATGTTAAAGCCACCTGCAATGGTCTTCCTTGTGGGCCTTACAACACCAATAAAGAACTCAACTGTGTTGTCTGCACTAAATGAATACTCACCGAGTGCACAAGGAATTCAAATGAACAGCAATGAACTACTTTGTATTCTTGTCATGTCTTTCTTAGTTTAGGTGTTTGTAAATGACCAATGAGCAAATCAGATTCACTAAAAAAAACAAGCAGATGTAATATTTCAAACAAGTTATTGCAGCAGTCAATGAGTCCTGTGCCACAAGGCCCATCAAAAACTTTGACATTTTTTCATTCTTTTTTTATTTTTGTTGACAACAACAAACTAAACAAGTATAATTCAGTTTTCTCCTCCAAAAAAATAATAATTAAAGTGTAATATCATTATGCAAACAGCATTAATACTTTACCTGATCAGCCTCCAAATTTAATGGAGGCCACCATTATTGTACTGATGTTAATTCTGAGCAATGTTGTCATGACCACACTTTAGATGTAACTTAAACACTGCACGAATCTAATGCAGCATTATCATCACCGTAGTCATTTATCTACTCCTTAACACAATACGAACAACAGAAAAGTCACTACACTGTGTTTAGCCATAGTACAGCTGTAATTTAGTTGATTGTATGACAAGTATTACAAATCTGGTAAGGTGTGCCACAATGATAGGAACGTTTAGTAGGTTTTTTCTCCAAGCATTAATTTGAGTATAGCCACACATTGAACTTGTTCACCTATGTACCTGGTCATTTAATTCATGATAATTAATTTTTACCAATAAATCATGTTATTGTTTTGGTTGTTAATGTTGTTTTACTAAACTTATATCAAATTATTAGTCTTGCATGCTTAAAAAAATATCATCACTTGGAGTCTACCTTTGGACTCCTTGCTTTAGCTGCTCAAGTTCTCACGAACTCAACTTTTGCTATGTTTGGCACCACACACTACATACTGTAGTCACTTAAGCAGATGACCAACCAGTATAATGTAGCATTGTCTAAATTTAGTTATTCGCTTAAGTCTATCATAATGGTTGTACGGCTGTAGGAAAAAATAAAATAAAATAAATAAAAACAGCAGCATTACAAATAAATTCAAGAGTATATCTAGATAAATGTATTAGAACCCGTTGCTATATTGTTACTAGGTGTACTAACTTGGTAAGTGTGCACTATTTTTTGCCTTTAGGTTTATGAACTGTGCATACTAACAACCCTTGGGGTATTGCTATTTTTGAGTTTTAGTTTAATAGAATAGGCTGGATAAAGCAGGGAGCAGGTTATGTGAGGCCGGATATGGGAGGGTCTACTACTCTCTCATATCCAACTATACGGGACCAGCCCTATCATATAACTCTCCTGCGGCTCTGGTACCACAGGAATTTACCATAGCTAGCTGCTTTACTGCTTACTGCAGAGCAGCCCAGGTAGAGTTAGATCTGGAGATAACAGCTGGCAGCTACAAATGCTAAAGTAAACTTGCTAAAGTAAACTTTCTGGCGCGCTTCAATTGAATTTTAATTGAATTTTAATTTTGGGCCGGAAACACGGAAGAATTCGCTTGACACCGAAAATGCTGATAAACAAAGTTGCTAGTGGAAACTGGGCAGGCCTCTGGGTAAACGGGATCTAAAATAGTTAGAGCATGCGCTTAGGTACTGGTGGATTTAGTGCACTAAATGCACCAGTACCCAAGCGCTTATGCTCTAACTATTACATAGCTACTAGGCCAGTTTCTTACACTACCCTCGTAGCTAACTATCATTTATTTTGTTAATAATTTAGTATGTGCACTTCAGGGAAGCTATTAGTTTTAATGTGAATAATCTTATACAAAAGTAGGTATCACGTAGCAATTTAGATGTGATTATGAGTCTATCACAATCAAACAGGTGACCACCTTAAATATAAATCAGCTATACAACACATAAAGGGTGGAGGCTTCTCATAACTATGGATATATTTTTATTCATAAACTAGGTTATTTTAAGGTGACTTTTGAGGATGTAGAATTTAACATTACATGTTCTTATCCAAAATGGATTTGTTCTTTGCTAATATAGAAGTGAGAGGGTCATAGAACGCATTAAACAAGAATCTTGTTCATTCCATTTCACCTTGAAGTGAAGAGTTCTCTGAGTAGCGAATAGCCTTCAAAATATACTGCTTGGAAAAGTTATTTTAGATCTGGGTAGAGTAATAAGACTCCAACTATAACTGTAAGCCAAAGTTCCTCACAGCTTGTGTAAAATTAAATTATGTAAGACATGCCATAATAATGTTTGTTTATTACAATTTCAACATATCAGAAATTGTTATTTAAACACAGATAAGAATAAATACAAGATTTGTTTCAAGAAGTGTCAAAATTGCGTGTCTTTAATTAATAGGATTGAATTAGCGCAGTTTTATATGAAACTTTTATTAGTTAGAATATAGATTAGCTATGTGCTATTCCAGATGTTTAGAATTCACTTATTTTGGATATATATCTAAGAAACAGCATGTGCAAATGATTCCTGTGTAATTTTGAAATAGGTCGGAATTGTGATCATAACCTCTTTGCTGGCTCCAAGCTTATCACAGTGTAAGTCCTACATTTACTGATCTACAAAATTATATTGGCATTACTCCTTGATTAAACTCACCACTGACTTATACACTGATACAGTCACATTGTTATTACTCGTGAGATGTAATATGTATGCAATGATAATAAATAAGGAAAAATTGGTAATATGAATTTGTTCATCTATGTAAAAAAAGATGAATGGTATGGTTTTGAGAGACAATAATAAATAGTATGAGATTTTTTTAAGAAATCATAGACAATATCAATGTGTTTTTGCAAAACATAATAGAGTGTACTTGAAGTTAAAACTTAGCAATATGTTCAGCAACTTAGGTCAAGAAAATTTCAATAGGTTATAATCACATTTGAGGTAGCTATTATTGACTTCATGCAAAGATTGTAATGATTGATCTAGATATGTAATTCTTATTGTTAAAAATAAGACATACACTTAAATAAAGAATTTTACATTTCACTGAAAGATGTCCAAGAAAATTGTTAATACATACTAAATTATTCAGTATTCAGATATTATGATTGTAATCTGGTAAAATGTGGTGTTGAGCCCTTGCCACGTCCACACAAATAGCGAATAATATAATTAATAGCTTAAATCCTGTAGTTTCTTCATTTACAAAATATTTTAGTAATAACTATCGAGACAATATTAGGCCTTAAACTGGGGTGTCCATGCAGCGCCTTCTATTTAACTGAGTTCTTCAAGCTCCACATTTTTAACAGTGTATATATGGCTATAAACTACAGGTTAAAAGAGTGCTGTGAGAAAGTAGTCATAAAAAGTGTATATTCAAATTATAAATGCAGGGGCAAATTGTTTAAATAAATCATTAACAACAGATACTTTTATAGATTGTCTAAATTGTGATCAATAACTGTATAGTTTTATCATGTAAAATGTGCATATAATATGTGCTCTATATGACAATGAACAGTTTATCCAGGTTCCTATTCAGTGAATCCTGCTGCTATATCAGAGAGAGGGTCATCTGCCACTGGACATTGTTCTAATGTGTCAGATTCTGGTAGAGTATGTAATACTCCACGTACTAGTGTTTTATTTGATGGTGTTATTCCCACACTAACTGGACTAGATGGAGACTTGTGGGCAACTCAACTACTAACACTCAACACATCTACATCGTCTGCTTCTATCACATTTGACTTTAACACAGTATTTGATACAAATGGAGTTACAACATACACTGGAGTAGAGCTTATTGAAATAGTCATGTTTAACTGTCTCCCCACAGGAGTCTTCAGTATTCAAGTTCTTGGTGATAATAATGATATAGGAACTATTAATATACAACAATCCTGTAATAATCTTGTGAGAGGTTGTAATATGGCATTGTCCAGTTTAGCTAGAATTATTACTATGGTATTTGATACATCACTGCAACCATACATTGCTGAAATATCATTCATTAGTAGCTCAGCTCGTCAATGCACACTGCCTATTGGAGAATTACCAAACACTGTTTTGGACACCATCACAACTATGTTGTACATTGGTATGTAATCTGGATAGCAAATATTTTTTTAGTTGGTTATGGTAGCACAATGTTCTAACAAAAGCAAATAATATTTGCTGAAAATTAAAAATGCCTTTGTAATTTTAGTCGTCAACGAATATGTGCATTACTTAGGAATAGCTTGTACTTAGACATATTAGATCCCGTTGCTATATTGTTACTAGGTGTACTAACTTGGTAAGTGTGCACTATTTTTTGCCTTTAGGTATCTGAACTGTGCATATACTAACCACCCTTGGGGTATTGCTATTTTTGAGTTTTAGTTTAATAGAATAAAGCGGGAGCCGGTTATATGAGGCCCTGATATGATATGTGAGGGTCTACTACCCTCTCATATCCGACCTATATGGGACCAGTTCTACATGGGACCAGCCCTAGTTCGGATAACTCTCCTGGCTCATACCACAGGAATTTACCATAGCTATCTGCTTAACTGCTTACGCAGAGCAGCCCACGGTAGAGTTTAGATCTGGAGATAACAGCTGGCGGCAGCTACAATGCTAAGTAAACTTGCCGGTGTGCTTCAATTGAATTTTAATTGAATTTTAATTTTGGGCCGGAAATTCGGAAATTCGGAAATTCGCTTGACACCGCCATTTCTGCGAAAATGCTGGTAAACAAAGTTGCTAGTGGAAACTGGGCATGGGTAAACGGGATCTAAAATAGTTAGAGCATGCGCTTATGCTCTAACTATTACATAATGCCTAACTAATACAATTTGATTAATATAAATTCGTAAATGTGTACTTAGATACTTCAGATACTGATCATTTGACTACAGGTAAGAAATATAACAAAACATACTTTATTCATGTACTGATTTTAAATGATATTAAAAAATTAACCATGTTTCATGAGAGTAAAATTGTGTATTTTTGTATCCAATTATTATTAGTAACACAATAATGCCTATTTTCATAGAACAGAGAAATAACCCACACGTCATAACATTTTGAATTTTTGTATAATGAAGAGTACATGCCAGCATAACTTTAATTCTAAAGAGATTATAAAATTGAAAATAGTTTAACAATGAAAAATGTTAACTTAAAATGTAGAATACTTGATTTTTAGTGAACTATGAAAGGCAAGCCACCTATCTACCTCAGCTATTCAATTAATACTAATATAAATTTAATTTGAAAAGCTATTTAAAGGAAAGTATGTATAATAATGTTATGTTGATTATTTGTTTAGATGACGAGGCCTTAGATATAAACAATTCAGTTATCAGCACTACAGTTAATGTAATTTTAAATATCAGCCAGCATGAGTATTGCTTAGGAATAGCTTGTACTCAGACATAATAATGCCTAACTAATACAATTTGATGAATAAACATTTGTATTTAGATACTTCAGCTACTGATCATTTGACTACTGGTAAGAAATACAACAAAAACATACTATATTTATGTACTAATATATTAAACATTAACAACAATTTGATGAGAATCATATTGTATATTTTTCATTTGTTGTCTCCAAGTGTTATTAGTAACACAATAATGCCTTTTGTCATAAAATAGAAATATGATACCTCACACGTAGTAACATTTTGAATAATTTTTAATAAAAAGAAAATACTATCTTAACTTTTATTATGATGGTTATAAAATACAAAATGTTTATGGCAGTTCTTATAAACTCTTAATAATGAAAAAATAATAATGTAGAATATACTTGTTGTTTTTTAGTAAACTATCAAATACAAGCCACCTATAAACCTTAGCCATTCAATTAATACTAGTGTAAATGTAATTTAAAGAGCAAGCTACTTAAAGTAAAATTTGTATCATAATATTTTTTGTGTTCATATTTGTTTAGATGATGATGGTTCGAATGTAAACATTTCTGTGATCAGCACTACAGTTAATGCTACACCAAATCCTTCTACACAAAATGAGACACGTGTGACCAGCAAAGAAAGAGTAGCAGAATCAGATGTAGTCTCCCAGTTAGGTATAAAATTGTTTGTTGAACTTGGGTTTATCAAGTAGATGATAATGTTAAACAAATTTCGAAATAATTATACACACTATTATAGGTTGTACATTACTTTAAAATCAGTATAGCATTAATATCTAATTATACCATCATTGACAATCAAACAACAATACATAATCCCTCATATCTTACAAACTAAATTAATTGAAATATTATTATCGTTATGGCTAATACATATAATAGCACAATGGAGAAAACAATAAACTTAATATAATTATATTATAATTTATTTGCAGCTGCAGCGAGTGTTACTTCATTCATAGTAGGAAATATCACTGGAGCTATTGGATGCATACTTATACTACTATTAATCTATTATATTACCAACAAAGCACATTTCAAGTCTACTCATAGAAAATCTAATAATACAACTAACCAAGTTTTATACGATGAAATAAATACTAGCAAGGAAGTGAAATCTGCACAGGATGTTGAGCTACAAAGTAATTCTGCCTATGGCCAATTGAGCTGAGTAACTTATAGTGGCCACAGCATATGCAACATAATCATTAGTAGTTAGTTGTCAATAGAACTTTGCAACATATTATTATTGTGTCATTATTTTCTGTGATTGTATCAATTAAAAATAGATTAATGTATAAATTGATTGTAAGTTTGTCTACAGTATATATATACTATTTATAGTCAATCTAGATTAAATGATTGTGTTTATAAATGCCTACTCTATGCATGTACAGTATGTACAATTCAAACTCTCAAATAATTAAAGCAAAATCCACAAATTGTAATAAGTGACACCACTACAATTAGTAATCCAACACAGAATAGTGATCCAACAAGAAGAAAGGGGGTTACTGGTGCTAACACTAAGTGCTGTGCCTAATAAAGCTTTTTGCAATAATTATATAAAATTGTGAATGTATCTGTACGGATTAATATTGAACCCTATTACCCTCAGTGCAATAGTTCTGAAAGACTACATATTGACTGATTAGTTCAAGAAAAATAACAAATAACTGATGAATAATTTCTATTACTTTTTTATTTGTTTGACATTTTTGTATCTTTACAAAACTCCCATTAGATTTCGTTTTAATAATGTTAATGTGACTACAAGCAAAATGGCTACATAATGGATTTTTGATCAATAACGAAACAGTAAAGTTTTGTTTTTGCAAAATGGTCAGTTAATAAACAAAACTTTGAGAACTTTCTGTTTTTACAAAATGTTACTTCAATAACAAAACATAGCAGTTAGTAAAGTGTCTATTTTTACAGAGCAGCAGTAAAGTTGTTGTTTTTACATAAAATGGTCACTGTGACTATAACAATCACTTAGAGGCAATGGTCTCAAAAAGGAATTGGTGTATTTTGAGTTCCTACTAAAAATTAGTTCTTGTGGTGTTCAATAAAGCACATCTATTAGAAATGGGGAGCAATTAGCACTAAAATTGGCACAAATTATCTAAACATATTCCTGTAGAGGTTCAGAGGCAATCTATCAGCCAGCATACTAAATAATATTGTGATATTGTAGGAGGTTCAGTGGTGTAGTTCACAAAATAGAGTTTAAAAATATTTTCAAAAATGATACACATATTATTTTGTAGTGCTCTTATATGTTTTATGTATGACAAAATTAAATTTAATAAAATCTCCACTTCTGCCCTTTAAGTTGCGAACTAGTTGAACAGTTGATGAGTCCAGGCAAGTCCATTCAGCAGCAGGGTTTTATTTTACGTGTGATAAGACATCTCTTAGATGATGTTTTAGACATCAGAATTTGCTGACAGCAAAAAGGGGGAAAGAAGGACATTTGTTTTGACATTCAGAAATATAGTTATGCTTATGGTTTTCGTGAATAAAAGTTCTTTTGCAATACTACACAATGTCCCAACTATTAGCATTCACTTCACTAGTAGTTTAACTATCCATTCCATTCATTCTCAGTCTTCCAGCGGAATACTATTATGATGACTCAGGGCCATACCGAGTGCGTGGTTAAAATTCTTTATTTTCCTGAACGTACTGCCACTTCCAAATTATTGCTACGGATCTTTAACGTCTCAGTTTGTATATTAGTCCTGCCTTTCTTCGCGCAGCCCACGATGTATACTCAAGTAAGTTAAAGGTTCTCATTTTCTTAATGTTGTGAGTAGCTAGTTAACTGTTCCGAGTGATTTAGCAAGCTACAGCTAAGAAGCGGAAGATCGCTACTAGGCCGTGAAGTGACATTTCTTATACCACCCTCGTAGCTAACTACCATTTGTTTTGTTAATAATTTAGTATGTGTACTTCAGGTATGCTATTAGTTATTCTTTTTGTTAGTGAATAATCTTATTTTATCTCACATGTAAGAATTTAGATGTGATTATGAGGCTTTCACAATAAGACAGGTAAACGGTGGAGGCTTCTCAAAACTATGGAGTTTTTTATTCATAAATTAACTAGGTGGTTATAAGGTGTCATTTGAGGAGGTAGAATATAGCACTACATATTTCTTATCCAAAATGGATTTGTTTTTTCATAATATCAAAATGAGAGGGTCATAGAACGCATTGAACTAGAAGGTTGCTCATTCCATTCCACCTTGAAATGAAGAGTTCAATCAATAGTGTGCGTTAGATGAGATGGAGGTAATAAACAAGTTTGAGCCAATTAAAATACATATACTCTTAATTTTGTATAGTGCCACCTTCATTAAGATTAGAAAAGATCACTAGGCATCACAGTAAAAATCCTCAACACAATAAAAATGTAGATAACTTTACCAAACCATTAATTTGGCATTTACAATGTACTAGCCATCAAAATGTACTGCTTGCGAATGTTATTATAGATAGTAATAAAGCTTCAACTATAACTACATTCAAATAGCTCCTCACAGCTGTTGTGTAAGATTAGATTAAGATGCCATAATAATGTTAGTGAATCATCATAAAAAGTTTAGGAGAATATATCAGAGATTGTTACTTATACACAGATAAGCAGTTTGTTTAGGAATGATCAAGTTTAAATACAAATATATGGGATTCATTTGAAGTTACAGAATAGCGTGTCTTTAATTAATAGGATTGAATTAGTACAGTTTTATAATACGGAACTATTATTAGCTACAATACAGTAGACCCTCAGTTATCCGAACACCTCAGGACTGAGGGTTGTTCGGATATTTGAAAGGTTCGGATATTCGAAATAAGTCATTTTGAATGGAGTCTTAATATCTTACCTATTTAATGCACAACAAAATTCCAATGAATATCATTATAATTCCCAAAAATGGTGTTCGGATTAGCGAGAGTTCGGATAAATGGGGTTCGGATAACTAAGGGTCTACTGTATATAGATTATCTATGTGCTGTTCCAGATGTTATTATATAATTTACTTAATTTAGATATATAGCTATATCTTAGAAACAGCATGTGCAAATGATTCCAAATTCCTGTGTAATTTTAAAAAAAATTGGAATTGAAAAACCTCTTCGCTGGCTCCAAGCTTATCACAGAGTAAGTCCTACATTTGCAGACATACAAAATTCTATTAAGACATACCATTGGGATTACTGTTTGATTAAACTCACCACTGGACTTACCTTAACTGTTACAGTCACATTGTTATTATTGCTCTTGGGTAGTAGTGTGTATGCAATGTCAATAATTATGGTAAATATGTAGTATAAATTTGTTAATCGTTGTAAAAAGAGATGAATGGTATACATTTTGGAGACAATAGTTAATAGTATGAGAAATATGAAGAAATAATAGACAAGATCAATATGTTTTTGCCAAATGTAATAGATTTTAATTCAAGCTAAAACTTTGCAATAATATGTTCAGTAGCTTAGGTCAATAAAATTTCAATAGGTGAAAATAATCACATGTTTGAGGTAGCCAATAGACCTAGTATTATAGGCTTCATGTAAAGTTTCTGATGATTGATCTAGATATGTAATTCTTATTGTTAAAAATAAGCACATTCACCTAAATAACAAAGAATTTTACATTTCACTGAAATATGTCCAACAAAAGTGTTGAAACATAATACAAAAAGTATTCAGTATTCAAATTTTATGTTTGTACCCTGGTAAAACAGGGTGTTGAAAAATACCTCAGGAGGGTTTACCAGGAGGCACTGTCTGAACACCCCACTTTGAGCCCTTACAACTTCCACACCAATAGAGAATAATATTATAGTTAATAGCTTATGTCATGTGGTTTCTTCATTTTAAATATCTTTAGTAATAACTATTGAGACAATAAGCTTTAAACTGGGGTGTCCATGCAGTTTAACACTAAAACTGAATTCTTCAAGCTCCTCAGTTTTAACTGTGTATTTATTGCTACCTACAATAAATCACAGGTTAAAGGAGCAATGTTGAAAGTAGTAGTAAAAGATTTATAATCAAAGATTATTATAAACTCACGGGAAAATTATTGCAATAAATCATTAATAATAAATGTTTTTATAGATTGTCTAAAGTGTGATCAATAACTATAATGTTATCATGTTAGAGTGTGCATAATTATGTGCTCTAAATAACACTGAACAGTATATCCAGGTTCCTATTCAGTGAATCCTGCTGCTATATCAGAGAAAGAGTCATCTGCCACTGGACATTGTTCTGATGTGTCAGATTCTGGTAGAGTATGTAATACTCCACGTAGTAGTGTTTTGTTTGATGGTATTCCCACACTAACTGGACTAGATGGAAACATGTGGGCAACTCAACTACTAACACTCAACACATCTACATCTTCTAGTACTAGTGATGTGCTTGAGCACAAATGGCGAGCGAGCCTAAAGACTATACTGTTTTTATATGAATGATTTTGACTTCTAACACTGAAGCTACTGAAAATACGATCCAGTTTTTACATTTAGCATACAGGGTAAAGGGATTTCAGTGCCATAGTAACAACTCTCTGCAACTGCTTGGAAA
>WLWI01001681.1_pt1 | contig 19112 bp, 8 predicted proteins | sample 6701501 | NCBI WGS metagenome assembly WLWI01 (sample SAMN12718690, study PRJNA515312) | sponge metagenome | isolation source: marine sponge | host: Mycale hentscheli | place: New Zealand: South Island, Marlborough, Capsize Point | collected 2014-11-01
TGTAATTCGAGAACGAGAGAGAATAAAAAGTAGCTTGTCTTTCCACGGCACGCTTGGGGTCTTTTAAGTTGTTTTGTCATTTGAAATTTGGCATAGACATAGAGTAAGGGTCACTAAGACTAATTCTACAAAAAACAAAAATAGGAGAAAGACAGAATTTTTCCGATGACTTACCTCCGGAGCCTATATCTCAATTTCAATTTTTGCGCCATAAGGTCCCTTTTCCCAGACCCGCTCACATATACATATACACATTGTGTATATGTATATTATTATGTTATTTCTTTGTTACATTATCTGCTATTGTAAAAGATGTAATATGTAGCTATGTGCTTCAGCAAAAATGGCAAGCGAGCTATTCTAGACAAGTAATTCTAAAAATAAAATAATATAAATCTATCTATCTAAATAAACAGCCTCCTGGCAAATAGCATTAAATTGCTAAAACATGGCTGAAATTTCTTATGGAAAACAGTTTCAATATCATAGTAATTACTCATGGCAACTTTTTAGGACTTAAAATCATAGAAACTAGTGGTGTACTGGTGCACAAATGGCGAGCGAGCCTGCCTTCTTAAGTCAACTTAAATTACAATGTTGTTATATTCATTACTTTATCAAAAGAAGCTTCTATTCCATACTTAACCCTTTCACCGGTATAACCGCCATATGGCGGTCGAGGTACCCATCGACACAAAAAGAATTATAAATAATGAACCGCTCACGCTATCGACTTGTTTTAAACACCAAAATAGAGCTAAAGCTTAGCTTTATTGCATATAATTTTTATTAACGCGCAGGTATAAGGTAACTAAGGAAACCGTGACGTAGTATTCCGTCGAATTTTATTAGCCTAATCAGCAGTAGCCTGGCTTCGCGCGGACGGTGTTATTAGTTTGTTGTTCGACGATTAGTTCGTTGTTCGACGGTGAGTTTGGATTATCTAAAGCGGAGAACGATGGAGGGAACTTGCAAGAGAGCAGTACATATATTTTTGCTTTCATTGGATCGCCAACAGTTACTTCTAGGGAAGTGGAAGCTTTAGAAGATGCTGTGCATTCTTCTGATGATAGCACTTGCAATGGATCTGAATCTTCAGATGCTGAAGGTGAGTCATAAACACTGGGAATGTCTTAGATAGCTGTGCTTAGCAATGCAATGATAGTTAGTTCTAGGTTTAGCTAATAGAGCATAGTAAGCTAGGTTATGCAGTTTACATATTAGCTGCAATGATAGCAACAAACACTGATTCAACACTAGCTAATGATAGCTATCACAGCTAACTCAATATTAGAGATCAATGTGTGATTTAGAAGTACATTTTATCAAGAAGAATGTTCAGGCAAAAAACATAAGTAATTCAAATAATTTTTATGTTTGCAATTTGTAGTTGTAAACAATACAAGTGAAGATGAAATATCTTCAAATTCAAGTGGACGTGCAAGCAGTTCAGATGAAATCAGTTGTCATGGACCCGACATGTGGACGTGGATGAGGTGGACATAGACGAGGTAGACGTGCATGTTCTTCTATTTGAAAGAAAATAAATACATCTCGTCCTGGAAACTGACACAAATCTCGTATTCAATGTTTAATTTGTTATGATTTTTTAAATCTATTTACATATTTTCTTTTTAAAAATCTACCGGTGAAAGGGTTAATGTGATAGTTTTCTCAAAGACAATTCTGCATTCACTATGACCTGCTAAAACTATTTTTTACCTCTTTCAAGTTTAGACAAGTAATGAAAAAAAATAAGAAAAAAATACTCTAAATTGGTATAAAAAAACAATACTAACATTTAGCATACATTATTGTGTGCATTATTTTCAAACATAAAGATTATTTTCATTTTAGTTAAGTAACCAATTCACTTTAACAGTTATTAACTTACTGAATTATTGTAGTGATATAAAACTGATAAGCAGAACTCAAAGGCCAATGTCAACATAATTGAGCTAGCGAGCTAAGCTAACTCCTAGATGAAATTTCTACATGTCATATATCACTGGGTTAAGCTATGGGTGGGGCTAACACCTGTCATTAACCCTCGCGTGCCACGACAGGGCTATAGTAGTCTGCTTGTCATTCATTCATACACTCTGTCAACAGCAGATCTAGAATATGGCGGACTTTTGTGCATTGAGAGAAGAGGAACTCCGACTAGATGACGATTTAGTTCCTTTAATTTGCCACTTTTTCTTTATTTTGGCTTAGTTTTAGAGAAAACAATAGAAAAGGCAGACTACGGTGAGTGCTGCTATACGGCCACTCCAATTCAATCGTTTAGCTGCCATTTAGAATTACGCACGCTCACGTGAGCATACAAATTTTACTGCGTCCGGTTCAGATTTGTTGCTTGCATTCTGTAGTTCTAGTGCTCAGCTTCTTTTGTCCAGTGTTGGGCAGTCTCTGCTGCTGGAGATGTGCTTCTTTGCTTCTTTGATAAACTGTAAGTATGCCTGCTCTCCAAAAAAATGTGCCCTAAGTGTTTGTGTAGTGTGCATGTCAGAAAGTCGAAATGGTAGTTAAAATTTATATTAATAAATTTGAAGAACTTGGTTATTCAATTATAGTGACTTCTTTCGCAAATTGTTGCATTTTTTTAACAAATACTGGGGGTTTGCACTCTTACAGTTGACAGCACTTTCTGGCATTTTAGAATGATTTTAGAAGCAGTTCAGCTGGATACTTATTTTGCTCTATGATGCTGATCATTCCCTCTATAAATTAAAACTATAAAATATTTAAGTTTTTTCTTAGAAGGTCCAGTGTCTTAGCAATTGGTATAATATTATAAAATATAAAAGGCAGATTTCTTTATCAAAATTTTTACAATGTGGCCGGTAGAAATACTTTGATGTTGAAGCCATTGGTTTCCCTTTATATGCCATGGACTTCACAGCAATTAGAAGATACACAAAAACATACACTCAATCCATACTCATTTTGATAGCTTAGGGTCTCATAGATCAACAATGAGCGTACAAATGATATTTGTACAGAAGCAAGAAGCTGTAGATGGTCCTATTCATATCAAGCCAGACAGCGTCTCTTCTTCTCAAGCTAAAGGGCAAGATGTACCTTCCACCTCCCAAGATCAGCCTTCCACCACCTCCACACATCAAGCAGAAGCATCAAAGGAGCTGCTCGCAACAAAACAGCCCACAAATACCAGTCAAACCTCTCCCGTATCATCTGCTGCAGCATCTGATCCAACAACAGCCCAGCCCAAAGCCACACAGTTTCCTTATGATACAAAGCAACCTGGATTTCCAATCTTCTACACCCTCAGCCCCAACCAACCACCATTTGGAGCTAACATTCTCACTCCAGTCTTTCAACCTGGTGCAGTACCTTCTTTGATTCCTCAAAGTACTCCATTACCATTAGAGAAATCTGACATCGCAGACTCTGGAAAAACACCCAGGAACACTGAGTGTAAGAAATAACAATAATAAATAATATAGTTCAGTCATTCTCGGCTGAAATAATTATAACAATAGCAAATTTTCTCATTCAAACAGCCAAAATATGTTAATTAAAACTTAACCCGACCATTCAACTTCTTGCCAAAGTCCTCTTCAAAAAGGACAAGAGGACTTCAGCAAGAATTTGAAATGTTGGGTTAAGTTTTAATTGACAACATAATATTGGCTGTTAGAATGAAAAATTTGCTATTATTATTGTGAAATGGAATTTTCTTGGGTCCATCTATGCCTGAAAATTCCATGACATATAGTGACCCTCCTTATATGTCATTCTCCTGAAGAAATTTTTATATTAGTATTCTATTTGTACAGCTCTTGGCACTTCACCTGAGGCTAAAGTGGTAGTGAAGGAGAACAAGTCTGTTTGTACTACCTCAATGATATCCCATGCCACCACCCAAACTCCAGTCCATGTGCAGACACAAACTGACAGATCTGCGGTAAGTTGGCCAACTCACTGCAAACATTACTGAAATTAAAAGTAAAGTAATCCTATAAACATAGTGTACTGAAGTCTTATGGAAATCCATTAGATACCTTGATTCATATATTCAGGGGCGTAGGCAGGGAGGTTCAGGGGGTTCACGTGAACCCCCTTTCAAATTAATGATATTCATGAATCAATCCTTCAAAAAATTATATAGCTCAGTTAGCTATGTGCATATTTTTTCCTCAAATTTAACCACTAAACTAGCATGGAGCACAAAAATGATAATAGCTAGGTGCATTCTAGAGTGGTCAGTATGCATTCCTCAAGGTGGTAAAACTTTGCTGAATGTTTGTGTTACAAGATGGGTTGAAAATATTGATGGATGGGAGCGTTTTTCACAATATCCTCCTTTTCTAATTGAGATGTGAAGTAATTATATATGGCAATAGTGAGTTTGAAAGTTACAATGATGGGTGGAATGCTGAGGACAAGAAAAACTCTTTAGCACATCTGAAAGCATTAGAGTCATTTGAATTTGTTTATTCTTTAGTTACTCTTTTTAGGTCCCTTCTTTATGTTTAAAAGTGCTGTAATTAGTTTGCAAGGACCATCCAATGACCTTATCTCTGGCATAAGTAAAGTTAAGGAGTGTTGTAGAGATCTAAAGCAAGAAAGAGAAAATATTGAGCAATACTCCCTACGCATCTTTCAGCATTTTTCACGGTTAGCAAATAAGTCTCAAATATCAATTTCAATGCCTAACTCAGAGACAACAGCATCGTTTTAACCCTCGAAGTAGCTCAGTAGAAGAATACTTTAAGCAGACTATAGCAATCCCTTTTCTTGACTATCTGATTACCAGTATTGCTACTAGGTTTGATAAACATACTACATAAGTAGCTGCTTTACAAAGCCTCTTGCCTGCAACTTGTAAACAACTTCATCACTTGATGATATTCAACCCACTATTGCCTTCTATTCTGAGGATCTCCCCAATGTTGAGATTATTGATGAAGAGCTTGATCATTGGAAATCAAAATGGTTGCATATCCCTCAAAATGATCGCCCTAAATCCTTGTGAGACATTGAAAGAATGCGATGCAAATGCTCTGCCTAACATTTTCACATTATTGAAACTATTTGCCACTCTTCCCTTAAGTTCGTGTTCTTGTGAACGCTCAGGATCATCTCTTCGTAGGCTTCACAACAATTTACGTGCTACACAAACTGAAGAAAGACCTCAAATATGAAATGGAAATAGACATTGATAGTGTTTGTAAACTATACCTAAACAAACATCCACGTAAAATAGAATGCGCAAGTTTATTGTTTTAATTTTTTCCCCAATTCAATTCATTTGTCTTTTCATTTATTCATTCAGTTTTATCATTCCGTTATGGTAGACACTAACTAAATAGTCGAGCTGGTTTGTTTCACCAAAAATCTATATTTTGCCAAATAGGGGTGCAGCTTTTAAGAAATGGGTGTGGTTGGGGTAAAATGGGTGTGGTTAGACTTTAGGTTAATTCTGAGCCCCCCTCTGAAAAATCCTGCCTACGCCCCTGATATTATCTATATACATTTTAGAATGTAGCTAATCACATGCGAGCAAGCTGATTGGTCCGTTCCGTGAATCTACTCAAGTAGTTTCATGCTCTGTAGCACTTAGAAATTGAGTATATGGGATGCTTATTGCTACACTCTAGGCTTTACCATCACAAACTTTCATTGTTTCTTTCCTTGGTTTTTGCCATTGGTACGTTCTAAGACAGATTACGTTATCGTGAATCAGTAACTTTTAAAAATCTTTTGCCACTGCTCGAAGCCTCAGATTCCTAAATGCAGCAGATTCACGATATCCTAAGTTAACTTATATAAGCACATATTATACATAAATACATAGATACACATTTGTATATAATTATTAGGTGTTCAAGATGAGTGAAAAGGAACGAAAAAAGAAAATTAGAGAAGCCAAGCTGGCAGATACTAAAAGCAAACCAGACACAACCAATGACAAAGTAGTACAAACTTCACCACAAGAGTCTCCATTGGTAGTCCCTAAAACTAGTCGACCTACCAGTTCACGCTCTTCTAAATCTAAAGATGTCAGTAGCAAGAAGAGAAAGGAGTCGCTATTGAGCACCAAGAGCTACTCAGTCAGTCACCCGAATGTGGTGATGAAGTCTTCAGAAACACAGTTGTGCAGTGCATCAGCAAGCTCAATATCCTCAAGGAAATCGGAATCTGCTGTCCATAAAAAGAGGAAAGTGAAAGAATCATCCAAGGAAATGGATACAAGACCTCCCTCACATCACACTTCTTCTCCTTCGATACATGCAGAATCAGCCAAACAGATGGACACAGCTAGTACAAAAAATTCGACATCAGAACTCCACAAAGAAGAGGAGTTAAATCCACTTTTATCGGGTGACAGTAATGCCGAGCTTGAAGGTAAAGAAACAAAGGTAATGGAAGAAGTCGGAGCAAAAGTAGTGGGTTCAACATCTTCACTTACTCCAAAAGGAAAAGATGAAGTAGATGCCACATTAGGTGACGATCTACAAAAGTGTGACACTGAGTTAGGTCCTGCTGCTGATACTGGGACCACCGATGTAGCTGATGACATCATGAAGACTGGAGTTGAAGCAGCTTTGAAGAATACAAAAGACATGGCTGATTCCGAAAGTAGGAATAGTGTAGAGAACTTAGCACCTAGTGAGTCAATACAGAATGAAGAGATAGTAGCAGCAAGCTCTGAAGTTAAAGAACGTTCATCATCAAATACTTCACTTCAGAAGGAAACGAGTGCTGACTCTACTTTAGTTAGCGAGAAAATGAAACAAAATGAAGCTTCGCTTTCTACAGTTAGTTTGAAGAAAGACTGCAAAGATTTTGCTAATTCAGTTTCCAAGGATGAAACTGAACCATCAGATGTTGCTATTACTCAAAATACTTCCACCGAAACTCCTGAAGCTGCTACCAAAACTGATTCAGCTGTAAACACTGGTGAAGGTACATCCACTGGCAATCCTGAAGCTGCTACCAAAACTGATTCAGTTGTGAATTCTGATGAAGTTACTTCTACTGGCAGTCCTGAAGCTACTACCAATACTGATTCAGCTGTGAATCCTGATGAAAGCACCTCTACTGGTAATCCTGAAGCTGTTGACAAAACTGATTCAGCTGTGAATCCTAATGACAATACATCCACTGGCAGTCCTGAAGCTGCTGGAAAATCTGACTCGGCTGTGAATCCTGATGAAGTTACTTCTACTGGCAGTCCTGAAGCTGCTGGAAAATCTGACGCAGCTGTGAATCTTGATGAAGTTACTTCTACTGGCAGTCCTGAAGCTGCTGGAAAATCTGACTCAGCTGTGAATCTTGATGAAGTTACTTCTACTGGCAGTCCTGAAGCTGCTACCATAACTGATGCAGCTGTGAAACCTGACAATAATCAGGAAAATTCTACTTGTGACACTAATATAAACAGTCAAACTGAACCAGGAGCAGAAATTGTCACTAAGAATGAAACAGCCACAACTATGGACTCTGAAAGCAGTGGTGAAGCAGACAAGACAGCAATTACTTCTACGGATGAAAACCATGCTGAAGATAAATCACCAGTGTCTGAAATTAGGGATGAAAATGAAGGTCCGTGCATGGAAAAGGAATCTGGCAAAGAGGATACAAGTTCAACTGCTGAAGAAATTATACAAGATGTAAAAAATTCACTAACAGACACTGAAAAGGGTGCCTTACCTAATTCTACCACTCAAAATGAAGTAGATCCAGTTTCTGAAGCTGCATCTAAAGAAGAGTTATCTAACAAAGAAGTCACCAAGACTGATGATGACAAGAAGGTTTCTGACTCAAGTGAAAAAGAGATAAAACATTGTGCACAAGAGCCTGAGAGTATCACCCAACAAACAGGCACTGAATCACAGAATGTACCAAGTACTCTATCCTCTACAGTAGTAGGAGAAATCCAGGCACAAGGAGAAGCTGCTACAGTAGAGCAGACATCATCTTCCGCTTCACTTTCACAAAAGAAATCTGAAAATACTCTTGAAGAGTCATCCGCTGATCATCAAGAAGACAAACCTCTTAAACAGAATGTACCAGGAGAACAAGACTTATCAAGTGATCACCAAGAGGGAGATAAGCCTCTAGATAATCATTTATCAGAGAAGCCTAATGAATCCTCGCCAGTAACTGCACAAGATTCGCAAGATAAAGTATCAAGTGTGACAGACATATCTCCTGAAAGTCAGACTGATGCAAAAGAAGCTCAGTCTCCAGCATCCAACAGTGAAGATACAAGGCCGCAAGAGTCTGCACAGCTACCAGAATCCTCAAACTTGACAAACCAGGAATCTCAACATAAAATTGAAGTGTCTGAAGGTAGTTTGCCAGAGAAGATTACCGAAGATAAGACTGAACCTAATTCTAATGTTGTAGAACAATTGGATCACGGAAATACACTGTCAGATGAAGATTTGCCATCCACATCTGAAAAACCGGGAAATATTCCAGAAAAACCATCAGAATCTGAACCTACTCAATACCCACAAGACAAAAAAGATGCACAAGGGTCACAAGAAGAGCATCCTTCTGTATCAAATGCCACAGAGTCAGAATTACAACCCTCAAGTATGCAGAAGCAAGAACAATCATCCAACGTCGAGCCTCAAATGCTATCACCAGAACAGTCTGTACAGGAATCTATTTCTGAAGAAATCAGCAGTTCCTCTCAAGATGAAGCAAGCAGCGCTAAAAATGAAGGGAGTAAACCACAGCCTCTTGGAACAGCCCAGACAAGTGATTTAGATTCATCAGTCACTGAAGTAGAGGAATCTGAGGCATTAACACCTGTCACTGATGACCTTGACACCTCCAGAGACACAACACTTGACACTGATGGGCCACAAACTCAACAGACCAAGGAATCTCAACCAGCAGAGACTGAAGCTTCACATATGCAAGGGGAAATCAATGACAGCAAGGTAAGTACGGGCAGAGATACTAAAGAAGATGTTGTGGATCAACTCTCTGATATTTCTTCTATCATTACAGCAACAAGGTATTTAAATATACAATTTATTTAGCAATTTTTTTTATTCTTCTTTTATTTTTATAGTGCTGAAGAGAGCAAAGAGAGTGAAACACAGTAATAACGTTAAAAAACAACAATATTGTTACAGTTTTAAAAAAATTGCTGTTTTAGATGATCAGAAACATTAAGATGAAATTCCTTTATTTTGGCACTCCTCTGAATATTTTTGTTATTGTTCGTTCTTGTTCATTTTGCTGTCAGATCCTTTCAGTGTTTCCTGTAATAACATACACAATTTTTGTTACTTCCATCATAACAAACTATAACAGCAATTCTATTTTTACCATTGCTGGCAACACACACTCACAATTTCATACTAGAAATACTTTGTTTTAGCTTTTGATTTGGCACTTAATTTTGAACTAAATGTTTTTCATGAAAATGTGGAGAAATCTCTTTATGAGTCAGAGGTACATGAACTATGAGGTTATGAAGAAACAAAAAATCAAATTACACCTGGATGGCAAAACCCACACCCAACAAATGTACCTGCTAATTTAAAGACACACCTACCAATCAGAATTTAGCAACAACGCATACTGAATCACTGATTACAATTTACAATGTTCACAACTAGTTCATTGAAAGGTTGTACTAGTCATAACAAAAGAGAGGCGAACAGTTAGACAGAACCATCTTTCCAGTTGTAAGTAAAAAAGACATGGCTATAGATTGTAGGGGGGCTTAACCTCTAATTTGACGAAAGTGAATAGATTAAGCTTTAAAAAGTGTGATTTTAAATGGTTGAATGTTCTTTGTGCAGCTGTAATTATTGCGCTAGCCAGAAAAAGGTCATTTAGAAGTAAAAAGAAAGTGACACAAGTTGTAGTGATGGTATTGATTCCATATTCCATGCCATTTTTGCATTTTCGAAACAGTTTTTTTTCTTTTTTCGGGACCACCTACATCCCTCCCACCTCCCCTTCACCTTATCATTACCTGAAATTTATTAAGCAGACGACCTCCATCCTCTCTATTTCTTCCCTTTTTAAAGGCGGTCATACACTCATGCCTTAGAAATTTACATTATAATGTAGCTACTGCACAATTTATTATATGACTAGAAACTTAACTTGCAAAAATATGATTTTAATTAAATGTGTGGGAGGTATGTGTGACAAACTTTAAGCCCTCCCTCCCCCCCCCCCCATGGAACCCATGGAAGACAAAGCTAGATTCCTGCAGTTTCCCTTCTACTAACTCCAACCTAGCACAAATACAGTAGAACCTCTAAACAGACCAATTTGAGACCAAGGCTTATAATTCACAAATCATAAGTTGTCTGCTTTAAAAGGTGATAAGCAATACATTTTCTATTGCAGGGGGTAATTAGAAAATTTGCTAAATAGAGGTTGTTTTCGTGTTAGAGAGTTCATCATCGGAGGTTCCACTGTTATGTGGTATATTGTATTTCCCAAATAGGTAACACATCAATGTCCACTAATTGGATCATTACGGATGTAGTTGTTGTTGTTTTCATATCAACGTTCTGTGATGTTAATGTTTCAGCTTTTTCTCAATTTCATTTTCCAGGAAAAGTGAGTCACATAACTAAATATAAGCTGTGCAGTTGTAATGCTAAATCTATGGGTAATACCCAATACCCATTAATATTACATTTTAATTACATGTAGCAAGTTGATCTCCACGTAGAGTGCTTCATTGATTTCAACTGCAACTCACTGTGCTTTTTTCATTTTCTTGCTCTTCTTCTTTCTCCATTTGCCTTTTCCAATCTTCTGTAACAATTTCATTAAGTTTTCCAAATCTACGAGTTATTGCATCTTGAGGAACAAGTTTGGATGCGTCAATTCTTGTGTTAACCCTAAGGATAATGAACATGTGAGTAAACTATCAGACATCATTACACAAAACATGGAATAAGTAAAATAAAATAATAATAACGTACTTTGCCTGAACATTTTTGTAATTTGTTTTTGAGATGTGTTTCTTCGGTGCTGCTTGAGTTGTCTTTTTCCTAAAAACATTTGTAACAAATAACAACAGTGATTGCAAATAAATAACAACAATAGTTTAACAACTACATCCCTGGTTATATAATACTGTATATGCATTCACAAACTTACTTTTCAAGTTTCAGGCCTGGAAGAGTAGCATGTGCTACATTTAATGGTGGGAGATAGATGTTACTCAGTTCATCTGCAATGTGTGCTATCAGAGGACTAGAGAAGTGGTAGTCTTCCAGTTCTACTATAGAGTTGTCCATGTCTGGAACACCCTGTAAAAATATTTACAAATGATATTCTCTCATACAGACCTAACAGAAGGTGTGCACAACACTGGTCTGACCTATAGCTATTGTATAATAATAATTTAATAATAATAATAATAATAATAATAATAATAATAATAATACATTTTTTAGTAGTTAGAGTGTTAGAAGTTAAAATCAACCATTTAACAGTAGTGTAGTTTTAGGCTCACTCACCATTTGTGCTCAAACACATCACTAGTTATTTTTACTATAATGGTCTCATTAATTGAACTTCACATGTCATTTTTTTACTAGCTTACTTGCTGGCTTCTTCATGCAAAGACTGAATATAAAAAAATGACTAGTAGCCCTTTTGAATAAAATAAAATCAACTAGCTAAGTTTGAGTTATTTTATTAATATTTCTGCGAAATATTATTTCAGTGGAGTGGAGTGATAATAGTTCATTGCATGAACAGATCTAATCGAATTTATATCCCACAAAGATTCAGACAGCTTAGTTAGTGATTGATAATTACACTTACCTTACAAAAAAAAAAAAAAAAAAAAAGAATTGTTAGAAACGCTTTTTGGTTCAAAACATTCAGATTATTATCATTAGAATTAAATGCCCAGCAATTGACAGAAAAGAATGAACCATTGGTACCAACCCCACAATCATGCATTAACTGTCTCTACCTGAGCCACTGTGAAAGCGTTCTGGACTCTCTGGTCTTCTTCCTGTGACTGCCTCTCCATGAGTTTGGTCCAGGCCACAGAGCTGAAGTCATCCTTCATGGGCAGCAATTGGCATGTCCTAGTAACTCTATACAGACCCAGCACCGACATGTATCGGACAAACCAATCTGGACAACCTGCTAATAAAGTAGATAATGTAATCAATCAAGCAATGACCAACTTGTATCCATTTACATTTTTCTCATACATTTCACACCGAGATTTGTATTTAAATTAATGTTGTTTGGTTGAACATTTACATTTTAGTGTTAGTTATAGTGTTGTTGTTTTTGACAAAAAAATATTTCAAGATTAATTTTAGTTTTAGCTTTTCACTAACAAAGACTACAATTTTAGTTTTAGTATTTCAAAGTTACTAACTTCCATTTTAGTTTTAATTTTGATTTTTAGAAATCTTTTTTTTTTTAATTCAAGTCATCAATTTTAGGGGTTTGCTTCCTGGGACTAACTACTACTGGTCATTCATCTTCTTTCAGCAATGTCACTAAAAATGTTAGCTATATTTTTAGTTTTGATTAAAAAATAATTTTGGTTTTATTTTTTATTCATCAGCTCTAAGACTGTCAGTGTTATTTGTAGTTATTATCATCCTATGTGAAATTTAGTTTTGGTTCGTTTACTAAAATATTTTAGGTGTGACTAAAATTAATTTTAGTCTTAGTTCTAGTTAGCCAAAACAACATTAATTTAAATCCCATGGTTCCAAAACTGTACAGTTGGGAAAGTCATTATAAAGCAAGAAGTTACTAATAGTGGCCATCACAATAATAAACCTATGACCTGCTACTTTAGCTGAATTGTAAACAGAAAATTAAATCTGCATCTCTAACAATTACTAACAACTGTAGGGAATTCCATATTAGCATTTCCAAAAAAAAAAAGAGCAATATACTCTTTCTGTTTATTATTACTCTGTTATTTAAAGTTACCAAGATGTGGTGCGTTATACAATTTTTGTGTTACTTTTAGTTTCAAGAATGCAATAAAACAACACTCAAGCAGAGGCAATAGAAAGATGTAAACTTCCATATACAAGTACAATTAATGACCTCTCAGAATTTCATAAAATTGAAGTGCAATTTAGATAACATATTTAAAAAGTGACCAGCAGTGGGAATAGTGGGAGAGAAATTGGCATCACTAAATCATTTGGGTCAAAAAATTCAGAGTAGCATATATCTAATGCCAAACAGACACTTACTATTGTTAACTTCAGTGCTGTTCTTGAATCCTACCAAATTCATCAGTCCACATTCCCTCACTTTCTTGTTACTCCCATGCGAAGAGCATTTCTTGCGTGGTGCTTCTGATTTCTGCCCCAACCCCTGCATTGCAGTTTTCTGTATTATAGTAGTTCTGCCATAGATTGCACAGCATGCCATTCCATGAACATAGGCTAGGACCACTTCATTAGGCCAAGAACATAGCGGGAGAGGCTGTGGTTCTTCTTTGACCAGTGGCAGTCCTGACTGAGTGCTGTAGAGACCACTCTGCCTGATGACGGTACTTGGATGGACCATGCTTCCCAGCATGTTGGCTCCTCCTGCCAACGGTGCAGTGCTGTGAGTGTAATGCGTGCATCGTGAATATAAGTTTCGTTCCTGGGGTTTTTCCACGAGTGAAATTTTTGCTTCATTAGACTTGATCAGTTCAGTGTTTGGTTCCTTCAGTGAGTTGGAATCTTGGTAGTGGATTCTTTGGTTTTTACTTTGATTAATAGCTGAATTTGAATTATCGTGCCTTATTTCTTTCACTTTAGCCCCAGATGCAAATGATTGCATTGTTCCCTCATCAATACTTTCCAGATCTCCACTAGGAAGGACGCAAGGAGAAACGAGGTTGGATACTGAAATATCCATGTTCTTGGAGTTGCTGCTGGTAAGGAGCTGACCAGCAGACTTACCCATAGACTCTCCGAGGTCCACAGTGACAAAGCTGCCCGTCACATCCATGATGGATATGTTGCTATTAAGTGCACTTGGAAGAGGATCTGGAATCGACTCGTTTTCGATAAGGCTCTGTGTTCTGACGGTATCCGGTGTGTATGAGTGAGTTATTCTCATGAACGTATTTTGTGTGCCGTGCATGTGCATGTGTCTGACATAGTCTGCACTGGCAGTTTTAGTAGAAACCAACCTCCTATAGTCATCCACATTGATATCCCATTCTCTAGTAGCAGGTAAAGATGGCTCAGTTCTAGCCTCAGTGTAAGTGGATTCACCATCAGGTAAGTTAAAATCAGGCTGCATTCCCAGCATGTTCAGAGTGGGCATTTTCCTGATGGAGGAGTCTTGCTCCACAGGAATCTGAACTCTTCCCCCTAGCTCCATTGAATGTGGCATGATGAATCTCAACTTTGATTTTTCTTTGGAGGCTGTTGGAAGACTCTGAGAGGTTGTCTGTGTTTTGGTCACATTTTCATCCTGTATGGTCTTTGGGCTGTGGCTTGAGGTGCTAGCTAGAGACTGGACCAAATTTAGGACTTCAAGACTTAACTCGGAAGTGGTGCATAGAATACTCATAGCTAGGAATCCTTCCATCCTGTGTATTACATCACACACATACACATAAGAAACACATGTGCATACACACACATACAAACACATGTGTGCACACATACAATAATCCCACAATGAAACATAGAATACAATTTTGTTTACTATTCAGGAACATTAAAAGTACGAAAGAATAGCAGTTATATGCCTCTAATTCTTTGATCTCAAGTCTGAAAATATCAGCATTTAGAATGAAAGATACAGAAATTTGAAGATCCTATTAAACAAGCAAACTACTAGATCAGATAATTTATTTCCTGAAAAAATAACTGTAAAGACTAAAAAAAAACAACAACTGCTATGCATGACTCTTAGCATACCACATGTCTTCCTTGAAGTCAACAGAGCAAGAGAGAAAGTCGTGAATAGCTTCCTGCAGCACGTCTGGTCCTTGCTTCATACACTGCCACAGATCAAGGGAATGCCACAGAACAGAGCACATGCCATGACTGCCACAACTTGTACAACTAGTACCAGGAGATGGCTATGTACAGTTACATAATGGATGATAATACATCTAATGAGTAAAAAAATAATAATAATAAAAAAAAAATAAAAAAAGAAAGCTGAGGGGGAAAATGAAGTGATTAATTAGCACGAGTAAAAAATCCATGGATAACAGAATCTTTGAAAAAAGAAAATTTCCATTGGTCTGTTGAGAGAAAGACTGTAGCATAGCAGTAGTCTCGTGTAGCCAGATCCTCACCAATTGCAATGCCGGAAAGAGTCTAGTCAACTGACATAGTGCAGGTTGTGTTTGCACTGTTAGCAAACTAGAGGATTGCGGTAAGTTCCCATGGATGTGGTATTTTTAATATTTTAGCAACTCATTTTTTGCTCCCACTTCATGAAATGGAATTAATATCCTCGCATACTTTAACTTACTGGGTTAGACTACTTAGCCCATGCTTTACCGCCTCTCAATTGTTCTTCCCAGCTCAATTAGCAAGGAGAAGCTACACAACTTGCTCAATGTCAGTTGTTCAGACCCTTTCCTGCGTTGCGAGCAAGCGATCCTGGGTTCAATTCCCAGTAGCTGCCAAACATTTTTTTAATTCTGCATAGTTAAAAAAAAAACAGCCTGTGAAAGAGAGAGAATACTTTTAATGATAATTTATATACAGTATACAATATGTGATTCAAGTTTCAATGCTATTTGAAATTAGAGAGAGGCTCCTTTTGTAAAAACCTAATTTATCTATATAATAAATGCTTATGTGTCAGTAACAACGATGGTGACCGATGATGACAGCTGACGACGGAGTGTATTATTCTCATGAATAATTCATGAGATAATTGGAGTTGGTAAAGCATAGTCATTGCCTGAACGGGAAAACATTTGACAGGGAAAATATAGGAGAAAAAGTTACCTTCTCGGGGATTGACCCTACAACAGCCAATTGCGGAGTATATACACATTGAGACTTAACAGCTTTGGCAATCTTGAAGTGCCTTATAAACTTATTGTATCCTATAAAAACTAAACACTGGGTCGCTGAACTGAGTTGGGAAAGAGTGTTCATCTACAGTAGCTAACCATGATGGGTATAAGAGAGGCAGAGAAGCAGGAGAATGCAAGGGTCAATAAAAATACAAGCAAGGTGAGAAAAAGCTGACTGATGTAACTAACTTCAATGAATAAGTGAAGAAAACACACAGAAAGGACAGAGATACTGAGGAGCAGGAGAGTTAGACATAGGAGGAGAAGGTAATCTATGAGTGAAAAGAGAAGGAATAAGAAGAACAGGGCCAGAATGGCTGAGGGAAAAAAAAGAGAGAGCAGGAGAGGGAAACCATGGATAAAACTACCTTATGCTATTGCACTCCTAATTTGCACAAGCTAGTATTTCAGGCGCCACTGTGTGGCGGGGTATTTGCTAGTGTATATTAAAAGTACAGTGCGTGAATTCAAAAATGCTCAGGGAAAAGCACTGTTTACTAGAATGGAGAAGTGAAATATTGCTGTACCTAAGTGAAATAGTTCAGATAAGTGCGCAAATGTGCAGCGTTAGCCTTGGAAAATACAGAGATAGTGAGTGAACAACAGCTAGTGTAGCTACAGTGTAGCTACAGTGTAGCAACAGTGCAAATGATTATAAAAAAAAAGCTTCCCTTAGTGAGTGATAGCATGGGTAGACTCGTGGCTCATACATTATATAAATATAATATATAATAAGTAAATTAGACACAATCAGGTCATCACACACTACCACTATAATAAATTAGAGGGGGAAATACCATTTGAACTCCTTTTGTTTCTTTCCCTCTGTGATCATAAATGGACATTTTACTCAGTCTCTGGATATCTTCTAGTGGCTTGCTACCATGATAGTACTCACATATGAGGAGACCCTGTGATAGCGGAAATAATTATACAGGTCTAACAAGTAAAACTCCACTAATAGCAGTCCATACTCACAACTTCTAAAGAAAACTTCCAGTAGAAGAGAGACTCTGGTAAATTCCTGTATGACACTTCCTTGGTTTCAAATCCTGCAATCCACCACACAATTGTCTTCATTATAGAACTCATTGTGGTTGAGTTATTATACCTTCTAGGTCACACCTCAGCTGCCGAATTTCTTCCTTAGTACAACAGTCCTATTTAATTTGTTAAACATACACTTTTACCAATATTAAAACATTCAGGTATACATAACATACGTGTGTGTAGAATAAACTTTATTGCTATATTATCAGTATTATTTATTTCTGTCTGTTTGTACGTTTATTATTATTTGTTAAGATGATGTTTGTGTCTCATAGAAAGAAGGGTACTAAAAGTCTCTACTCACTTCAGTGTTTAGATTTGTCAAGATTTTGGGAGTTCGGAAGATAACAACTGTGTTTGATATTGTATGGGTTTAAAGGGTAGTCACCAATACTGAGCATACCCTTGGCCTGATTATTAAGTAGATTGCTGATTATGAGGCAAATTATTAGCTGAAAGAAAAAATGTATGTTACAGATTTATCTCAATTACAGCCAAAAACCACAAATTCAGTCAACAGAGTATTTTTTATAACTACAAGAAAACAGTCCACTCACTCAGAGTAAATAACAGGCTTTACTAATTAATAGCTTACCACTAAATAGCCTGACAAGTGATGATAGTATAGGCGTAGGCATACCAGGTAGACAATCTATAAAATAAGGAGTCAAATCTTTAATCAATAGCCCTTATTGATACTAAACAAATGTACACCACGTGCCACTGAATGTAGCATGAACAAATTTACTGCCAGAGAATTGCATTTGGTCTTGTAATGTTTATCCTGAAAGAGGAACATTGAAATAAGCATTATAGGTACACTACATAATTCCCCTTTACACTCTGATTTGTTCTTAAAATCAACCCTGCTGACCTTGAGCAATAAAAGTTCTCCTGTACGTAGCAAAGTCTGTGCCAAATATTCTCCTTTAAGCCACTGGAAGCAAAGCCCAGCAATATGGAACAAACTGCAGAGACAATATTGATAATATGTGCAGCTGCACTGAATAGAAACTACCTATGACATTACCTGGATATGTGTGAAACAGAAATGGGAGAATGATTCAATGATTTGCACAAAGTCTGGAGAATTTCTGAATGACAAAAAATTTTCAGTTATAATTTATAGCTATTGCTTCTTAGAACGCAAATATTTCCACAAAACGTGAACTTAATAACTTACAATTTACTGACAGCTTAATAATAAAAAATCTATTTCATTAGGTCTTATAATTTCACCCTGATATTCCTTATATCAATACAACAGCCTACATGTACCACCATATGTAAACAACATCCAGACTTTCAGTTTCATCTTATAAATATACATACATAATATACCTTGCTGCATAGGACTGTCACACTGGCTAAGCAGAGTGAGCTCCAACCAGCCATAGGATACATCAGGTTCAGAGGAGTCAAACAAAGGAGTAGGAGGAGATAGCCTCTCTGTGATAGGCTGACTTCTAATACTGCTGGATGAATCCTTCAAAGCATGAATCTTTGTAGAAGTCTTTGGATAAGTGGCATGAATTAATCCTACTTTGTACTGAGAAAATCATGGGAGGAAAATTTAAAAGTTAACAAAGAGGTTGGTGATTTATTGTCAGAATTTTAATAAAACAATACATGGCCTGGTAAAGTTAGAGTATTTGTTTGGGAAAGTCCAAATGAAAAATAAACAAGCAGCAGGGTCATGTTTGCCAACCTGTAGCTATATAACATCTAAAAATATTTAAAATTTTCAATGCAAACATGAAGTACTTCAAAAGATTTGTGTCAATGCTTATTTCTTTAATGATACCATGTGTTGGTACTAATAGATCCAATGGATTAGGCATTCAATGGACCAGAAATAAGACAACAGAACAATCCGTTTATGAAGAGGAAATTGTGAACTCCACCTCTACAACTGAAGTTACTCCTTTAACTCATTGCTCTGTAGCCTTGCAGGCTGAGTGGTGTCCTCCCTGGCACTACTGTGGTGAAAATGGCCAGTGCAAGTGTGGAATAACTCCATATTCCAGATTGATATGTGTAGCCAATGAAGCAGTGT
>WLWI01001683.1_pt1 | contig 19097 bp, 12 predicted proteins | sample 6701501 | NCBI WGS metagenome assembly WLWI01 (sample SAMN12718690, study PRJNA515312) | sponge metagenome | isolation source: marine sponge | host: Mycale hentscheli | place: New Zealand: South Island, Marlborough, Capsize Point | collected 2014-11-01
AAATGCCGCGGTCAGGTACTGGCTACCACCAAAAAAGTGCAATACGAGATCAGTCTGAAAGAAATTGGCTACACAGAAGACGATAACACTCCTTATGTCATCGCAGACGCGCTGATGTATGGCGATGGTAAAGCCATTGTGCAAATGAGTAACATGTCGCTACAACTCACAGGATTGAGCAGACAACGAATAGAAAGCATCTGGTTAGAAGCTGGGGACGGAACTACAGTATCTGCAGATGGAAATGAAACTGTGTTATTTGATTACGACTCGATCAATGCCTTTGCTGTTGGCGATCCTTCTACAGCCTTTGGTGATAAGTATAAAATCTTCGATGAGAAACGTATCATTGCCCGCCTGCCGGGACCGCCTTTTCAGTTTCTGGATCGCATCACTTCCATTAAGGATTGTGAACAATGGCTGCTGAAAGCTGGCGCTGTAATTGAAGGTCAGTATGATGTACCGACTGATGCCTGGTATTTCACTGCAGACCGACAAAGCGTTATGCCATTTTCTGTGCTATTGGAGATTGCTTTACAGCCTTGCGGTTGGTTAGCAGCCTATCTTGGTTCCGCGCTCACTAATGATGTTGATATGTCATTCAGGAATCTGGGTGGTAAAGCGACTCAATTACTTTCTGTTGGACCTGACACCGGCACATTAACGATAAAAATCAAGATCACTAATGTTGCCTTATCAGGCGGCATGATTATTCAAAACTATGATTTTGAAGTGAGCTCTGCGCAGGGCATCGTTTACGTCGGAGATACTTATTTTGGTTTCTTTTCCAAAGCAGCTCTCGCAGACCAGGTAGGTATAAGGGAAGTAGAGCCTTACGAACCGGTAGAAGCAGAGAAGGCGAGGGCATCACATTTTCCTTATCCTGAAGATGCTCCCTATCCGGACGATCAGATGCGGATGGTAAATCAGGTAGAGATTTTTGATGCTGAAGGAGGGCCACATGGTCTGGGGTTTATTCGAGGTACGGCTGATGTTGATCCAGATGCCTGGTTTTTCAAGGCGCACTTTCATCAGGATCCTGTATGGCCTGGCTCGCTTGGACTGGAATCCTTTATGCAATTACTCAAAGTATTGGCCCACCGCCGCTGGGGAGACGATAGAAATTTCGCATTTCAGTGTATGGCCCTGGAACAGCAACATAGTTGGTCATATCGAGGCCAGATCCTGCCCAGCGATGAAAGAGTGACAGTACAGGCAGTGATTACCCACATAAATGATGAGGAAAAGCAGCTAAGGGCTGATGGTTTCTTAAGTGTAGATGGCAGAATTATCTATCAGATGAACGACTTTGCCCTTAGAATGACCAAATCATGAACTATCGCAAAGTATATATGGAGTCCATAGGCTACGAGCTGCCCTCTGAGGTTGTCACCTCAGACGATCTTGAGGAACGCTTAATACCTATGTATGACGCCCTGCATATTGCGCCCGGCCAGTTGGAGGCGCTTACCGGCATTAGCGAGCGACGCTGGTGGGATGCTGGGCATGCTTTGTCAGATGGCGCTGCAGCTGCTGCGCGCAAGGCTATTTCTGAATCCAATGTCGAACCGGGGGATATTGGAGTATTGATCTATTCAGGTGTTTGCCGGGAAAATTATGAACCTGCTACCGCCTGTGCGGTGGCCGACAAGATTGGTATTCGTGCTGATGCGTACATATATGACATTTCAAATGCCTGTCTTGGAACACTCAACGGCATCATTGATATTGCCAATCGTATTGAGTTAGGTCAGATCCGCGCCGGTATGGTGGTGTCCTGTGAATCTGCCAGGGAAATTGTCGAAACCATGATCGATCGCATGGTCAAAGAGAAATCAATGGAAATATTCAGCTCCTCGCTGGCAACGCTTACCGGTGGTTCCGGCGCTGCGGCAGTGTTATTGACTGATGGAACTTTTGATAATGAGGAAACGCACAGGCTGCTCGGTGAAGCAACCCGCACAGCACCTGAGCATCATCGTCTATGCCGATGGGGTATTACCTTTACTCCAGCTGAGTTAGGTAAATTAATGTTTTCACCTGACAAGCTAATGAATGCACTGGATGAGGTCATGCAACCAGATGCGATCCCAACAGCGATGAAGGAAATCATGACCAGTGAAAAGCTTCCGCCCGTAATTTCCAATATGATGCCATCAGAATCTCTACCTGCCGCTATGTCTGAGTTTATGTCAACTGATTCGGTATCGGTATTGAAGCATGGCGCAAAATTGGGTGTCGGTACCTGGGGAGCCTTTTTGAATAAAATGGGTTGGGCCAGAGATCGAGTCGATAAAGTGATTTGTCATCAGGTCGGCTCGGGACATCGCGATACCATACTTAAAGAACTGGGAATTGCGCCGGAAAAAGACTACAGCACATTTAAATATCTTGGCAATATGGGCACGGTATCGCTACCAATGACAGCCGCCATTGCTCACCAGCGAGATTTTCTTAAACGCGGTGATTATGTTGGATTTCTGGGTATCGGAAGTGGTCTTAATTGCCTGATGATTGGTTGGGAATGGTAATAATATAATAAGGCGAAATTTCATCTTTGTTTCTTGTATGTTTTAGTGACACTTCTATTTCGAAATAAATATCTTTCTCCCTTCCGGTACTAATATAAAACAATAGATGCTCTATCCTGATTATCCCTTTAACAATCACTACGCAGACATAAAGGGATTACAACTTCATTATCTTGACGAAGGTCCGAAGGATGCTGAACCTCTTGTTATGGTACATGGCAATCCGAGTTGGTCTTTTTACTACAGGAAGCTGGTACAGGCATTGAGTTCTCGTCATCGGTGTGTCGTTCCCGATCATATTGGTATGGGTTTGTCTGATAAGCCCTCGAATAATAACTACGAATTTACACTAGACAGACGTGTCGATGATCTGGCCACTTTGCTTGATCAACTCAACATAGATAGCAATATTACCCTGGTCGTACATGACTGGGGTGGGATGATAGGAATGGCATATGCGAATCGCTATCCTGAAAGAATCAAACGCCTGGTTATATTGAATACTGCCGCTTTTCATTTGCCCAAAGATAAATCTATACCCTGGCAGTTAACCCTGAGCCGAATACCGTTTGTAAACGCATTACTCAATCAGGGCTTGAATGCATTTTGTCGTGGAGCGGTAAAGTACTGTGTCACGCGCAAGCCCATGCCAGCAGATGTAGGTGAGGCCTATATAGCCCCTTATAATTCCTGGCACAATCGCCTGGCAGTGAGGAAATTTGTCGAAGCTATTCCTTTGAAGCCAGAAGATAATGGCTACAATACTATTGATAAAGTTGAACAGGAGCTGGGACAGTTTTCCAGTTTGCCAATGTTGATATGCTGGGGCTTACGTGACTTTGTCTTTGACAAGTATTTTCTGAATGAATGGGAAAGAAGGTTTCCTGGAGCAGAAATTCATCGATTCGAAGATGCAGGGCATTACATACTTGAAGACGCTGCGGATGAAGTCATTCCCCTAATTGATGGTTTCATAAAAAAGTATCCAATATGATTTGTGGAAAATAAATTTTTCATCTTTACGATAGTCCTTGTGATAAAAAGCTGATTCATGAATTCATTCAATATCGCCTCTCATTTACCCACTATGGCGAAGGCCCAGCCTGAAACCCTAGCTGTAGCTGTTCAAAACACTTCAAACGACTGCCCGCGTTATAGTTATCGTGAGCTCGATGCAGCCAGTGATCTGCTGGCTCGTGGCTTACAGGAGATGGGGATTGTTAAAGGGACACGTACGGTATTGATGGTAACACCCAGCCTCGAGTTCTTCGCACTGGTGTTCGCCTTGTTCAAAATTGGAGCGGTATTAGTGGCGGTTGATCCCGGTATGGGAAAGGATAACCTGGGCCAATGTCTAGAAGAAGCTGAACCGGAAGCCTTTATCGGTATTCGCAAGGCTCATTTCGCAAGATTGCTCTATCGTTGGGCAAGAAAAACACTCAAGATAAATGTTGTGGTAGAGCCATGGAGTTTATTTGGTTTGTTTATGATCGACATGGAGGAACTTTACTCGCTAGGTAAAAATTCGGACATGTCGGCAATGACAGGCGTTGAAGCCGAAGATAATGCAGCGATACTATTTACCAGCGGCAGCACGGGTGTACCGAAGGGAGTAGTGTATACACACGGGAATTTTACAGCCCAGGTAGAGGCCCTGCAGAATTTATACAATATACAGCCAGGTGAGATTGATTTGGCCACCTTTCCCCTGTTTGCATTGTTTGCGCCGGCTATGGGAATGACATCTATCATTCCTGATATGGATTTCACGAGACCGGGAAGTGTCGATCCCACGAAAATCTATGCAGCAGTAAATGATTTTAAGGCAACGACTATGTTCGGTTCTCCAGCCTTGCTTGATCGAGTTGGCCGATGGGGAGTAGAAAACAGCAAACGCATGCCGACCTTAAAACGAGTCTTGTCCGCCGGTGCGCCGGTGTCGCCCGTGATAATGGAACGCTTTGGCCAGATGCTGGAAGATGACGTTGAAATCTTTACACCCTATGGCGCAACGGAGTCATTGCCTGTGACGTCCATAGGCAGCAAAGAAGTATCAGCGGAAACAGGCAAACTCTCGGCAGAAGGAAGGGGAATCTGTATTGGCAGGCCGGTTAGTGGGCTAAATGTGAAAATAATCGAAATTAGTGATCTGGCTATCTCAAACTTGCGGGACACTAAATTGATGGATGCAAATCACATTGGCGAGATCATCGTACAGGGTGCTCAGGTAACCGCATCTTATTATAATCGTGCTGGTTCTAATGAGCTTTCGAAACTGAATGATAACGAAGGTAGTTTTTATCATCGCATGGGAGATCTGGGTTATTTTGATAATCAGGGGCGCTTATGGTTTTGCGGCCGCAAAAGTGAAAGGGTGATAACGGAACAAAGAACGTATTACACCATCTGCTGTGAAGGTGTATTTAACGCTCACTCCCGAGTGTACCGATCAGCTCTTATCCCAATAACAGATGCGAATGAAATCAAAGCGGCCTTGTGTGTTGAATTGGAGAAGGATAGCCAACACACTAACCAGAAAGTTTTGATTCAGGAATTACTGGATCTCGGTATGAAAAATGAACACACAGAGAAAATAAGGGACATTATGATTCATCCGGCCTTTCCTGTAGACATCCGTCACAATGCCAAAATTGGTCGAGGTAAGCTTGCTGAATGGGCCCAGCAGGAGATCTAATGCGTATTCTGGTAACAGGAGCCGGTGGTTTTCTGGGGCAGTCTATTGTCAGGGCGTTGATAGCCAGAGGAGACGAAGTATCTACTTTACAAAGAGGTGAATATCCGGCTCTCAATGAACTGAAGCTGCTAATAAATAAGGGTGATATTGCGGATAAAGATACAGTCATTCGCGCCAGCAAAGACTGTAATGCGATCATACATGTTGCTGCAAAGGCAGGGGTATGGGGTGATTACCAGGAATACTATCGCAGCAATGTCAGTGGCACAGTAAATGTAATTGAGGCCTGTCGTCAGAATAATATTAACAGACTGGTTTATACCAGTTCGCCCAGTATTGTTTTTGACGGTGAGGATGAAGATGGTATTGACGAGACAACTCCACTACCCGAGCATTACTTAACTAACTACCAACGCACAAAGGCTGAAGCAGAAGAAATGGTCTTGAGCGCTAACAATCAGGATCTGGCCACAGTAGCCTTGCGTCCGCATCTGATCTTTGGACCCGGTGATCCGCATCTGGCACCACGCATTATTGATCGTGCGAAGTCGGGGAGGTTACGTCTTGTGGGTAAACGTAAGAATCTTGTTGATATTACATTTATTGATAATGCAGTATCCGCTCATTTACTGGCACTGGATGCATTGCAACCCGGCGCGAGCTGTTCTGGAAAAGCCTACTTCATTAGCAATGATGAACCCATGCCTATGGCGGAAATTGTTAATCGAATCCTCAGGGCAGCGGAGCTACCTGAAATAAGCAAAACCGTATCGCCAGCTGTTGCCTACGCTATTGGCTTGTCAATGGAATCAATTTACTCACTGTTTAATATAAAAACAGAGCCCTTTATGACCCGCTTTATTGCGCGACAGTTATCACGCTCACATTGGTACAATATAAGTGCTGCAAAACGTGATTTGAAATATGAAGCAAAGGTGAGCATTGAGGAAGGCATGCAGCGTTTGAAGTTGGCCTTGAAAGAAACCAATGATGTGGGCTAGTCCACCTACAAGTCTTGAACTTGATGTTGGCTTTATTGATGTCTGGTTAACTAGAATCGATCTTTCAGATGAAGAGATTAAGAAATACGTAGAAACATTGTCGGAAGACGAAAAAGTTCGCGCAGCAAAGTTTTCAGTCCCCTATAAGTATGATGAGTATGTCGTCAGTCGTGGCCTATTAAGGAAGGCCTTGTCCCATGTTCTTAAACAAGACCCGCTTGATTTTCAATTCGAATATACCGAGAGTAATAAACCCTATCTATCTCAAAAAAATATTAATGGGTCGATTGCTTTTAACCTGAGTCATTCACATGGTAGAGCACTGATCGCTATTTCAGTCGATCGTAATATGGGTATTGATATTGAGAAAATCAGGCCTGAAGTAGAATATGAGAAACTGGCAGGTCGTTTTTTCTCTGAAGCAGAATACGCCGCACTTATGCTCTTACCATCTGCAGAACGCATAAAGGCTTTCTTCGCCACCTGGACACGAAAAGAGGCTTTTGTTAAGGCAGTCGGAAAGGGAATTGCGTTTGGATTGAGCGAGTTTGATGTCAATGTTGACGCACATGCCCAACCCCTCATGTTAGCGACTCGATGGAACCCAGCAGATGTGTCCACCTGGTTAATGACTAATATCGACGTGGAAGATAACTATTGTGCATGCATTGCGACTGACGGTGGCGAGTTTCAGCTTCGATATTGGGCTTGAAATCACCTCACTAAAAATGGAGGGTATTGATGAAAACGATAGGTTTACTAGGAGGTATGAGCTGGGAAAGTTCCGCAGCTTATTACAGAGCGATAAATGAGGGAATAAAAACCAGTCTTGGCGGTTTACATTCAGCGGAAATTGCGATGGTCAGCATTGATTTTGAACCTATTGAGAAAATGCAAATGAAAGGTGATTGGGAAGGTGCTGTGCAAATACTGGCAGACGCGGCTTTAAGTATTCAAGCTGCAGGTGCAGATTTCCTGCTTATATGTACAAATACAATGCACAAAGTTGCTCCTGCAGAAACTCTGGTGAAGGAAAACGTCAAGGCAGTCGGTTTACTGGGAACGGCTTTTACTATGGAGGAAGAATTCTATAAAGGACGCCTTAGCAATAAGTACGGTTTGAACGTACTTATTCCAAACCAGGATGACAGGGAAATTGTACATAGGATAATTTACGAAGAACTTTGTTTAGGTAATATTAAAAATCAATCTCGAGCGGAATATTTGCGCGTAATCGATAGTTTGGCTGAGCAGGGAGCAGAAGCGATCATTCTTGGCTGTACAGAAATTGGTTTGCTGCTTAGCCAAAATGATACTAGTGTAAAATTGTTTGACACCACCATGATTCATGCACAAAAGGCTGTGGAATATGCAATTCAATAAGTATTTTAGACTTCCAGGAACACAATAATTTTATTGTCTACTGGCTCATATACCGATGCGAATAAAAAGAGTCCGAACATGAAAAAATCTCTGGAACTTGCAGCTAAAGATATCAAACTGCTAAAGATATTCTTTGAGAAGCTCTTTAAGTGATCATTCACAGATTAGGGCGCAGATTATACTGAATTCCCAATGCCGAACTGGTTGGCGGTTTCTATAAATCATCTCTAATTGCCGGTAGAATTAATTTAAAATAATCGGAAACATTACGCTAATGGAATGGAGAAAAGAACAGTTTCTTCTTACTGATCAAAGAGAGAGAGTCAACCTTATTCGGACGCATCAATTATTAGAAGCAACATATTGGGGACTAAGACGACCCATGAATGTTGTAGAAGCCTTCGTTAAAACATCTTTGTGTTTCACTTTACTATGCGAAGATAATCAGATCGGTTTTGGTCGAACTGTAACGGATAAAGTGGCATTTTCATGGATCGCCGATATTGTGATACAACCTGAATATCGAGGCCTTGGCCTGGGAAAATGGATGATGGATTGTATCGTCAGTCATTCTGATGTAGTTAATACTCAAAAAGCACTACAAACTCGTGACGCTCATGCATATTACGAAAAATTCGGTTTTAGCCGTAATCCTGCATTAATGAGCACCGAAGTTGATGGCTTGTAACTGGAGGCTTTTCTATACTATTGAAGATAGCCTTACTGATGTAATTCACCATTTAGTTTTCAAGTAGAATACATATGAAGGATATTCCACAGAAATATACAGAAATACTCACGTCGGCTGGGTCTGCAGTATTAAGTGTCATGAGTAAGGATGGCACGATTCAGTCAACATTGGTCTGGCCTGATTACGATGGCGAGTTTATAAAGCTCTCTCTGACATCGGGTACTCCCAAGGAGGTAAGCATAAGAAGAGAAGGAAAAGCAACAGTGTTAATGATGGATCCGTCCAATGAAGATTTTTACATATCATTGCGTTGCCAATTACACGAAGTCACCAGCGAGGGTGCTATCGAACACCTGGACTCTATTACCCAGAGAAATATGAATGTTCAGCATTGGTACGGTGACGTGGAGCCGGAAAATTCAGAGAGAAAAGACAGGACCGTGTTGGTATATCTAAAGCCGATACGTATATTTTATACATAGGATTGTAAAAGATTGAACTCTATATTTAAGTTACCGAACCAACGCCGAATCTTTCTCGCCGTGTATAAACTATGTTTTGATCCTGGCGATCTCTAAAGATGGATATGGAAGATTCACTACTCACAGAATATATAGTTGATCGCAGTAGTCTGGATATTCCGAATTATAAAAGGGAAAATTCACATCAATTTGTAAGATATACACCGTCCAGCCCAAATTCTGAAGGTCTTATTTATTTTACTCAAATTGAAGAAGATGAAATTGATTTGAGAATTGAAGAACAAGTTGCCTATTTCAAACAGTACTGTAATGAGTTTGAATGGAAAGTGTATGATTTTGATTGTCCAGCAAATCTGAAAACAAAACTACAGGCCCATGGCTTCGCAGAGGGAAATGAAGAGGCGTTGATGGTATTTGATCTCTCGCAATATCAACAACCAGCTATGCAAAATTCAAATATTTTTGATATTCGAAGAATAGATGATCTGTCGGGGATTCATGATGTTGTATCCGTTCAGGAAAAAAACTGGGGCCGTTCATTTTTGGGCTTAAGTGATCATCTTAAGTCTAGTCTGGAAACAACTGTAATTTTTTGTGCTTACGTTAACGATAACCCGATTGCAACAGGCTGGATAGATTACGCTAAGAATAGCAAATTTGCGGAAATTCATGGCGGTGCCGTAATTGCCAAATACCGAGGGCAAGGTATTTATTCCAGGTTGTTCAACGAGCGAATGAATGATGCGAAAATGCGAGGCGTGCAATATATTACGGTAGACGCTGGCGCAATGAGTAGACCAATATTGGAAAGAAAGGGCTTCGTCAAACTTGCCTTTACATTTCCGATGACAAAGGGAGTAAGTAGCTGAATATACGAGACGCAAATAATGAAGACCTGGTAGAAATTCGAAATTTAATTGCCTCCGTCTTAACTGAGTATGACCTTCGGCTTGATCCTGAAACTACAGATAAGGATCTTGAGGATATAGAAGCGTTTTATTGGAACAAGGGTGGTTATTTTGGTGTTATCGAGAGCGATGGTGTCATTGTTGCAACGATCGGTTTATACAAAGTGGATGAATCTACCTGCGAGCTTCGCAAAATGTATTCCTTACCAGATCAAAGGGGTAAGGGACTTGGAAAAAAACTATTGGACTTCATATTTACCAAAGCGAAAGAATTGAATTTCGAAAGAATGGTTCTTGAAACCGCTTCTCCTCTAAAAGAAGCAATATCGCTGTACCAGAAATATGGATTTACGGAATACAAACCGGAACATCTATCTGACAGGTGTGATCAAGCATTCGAAACAAGCTTGATTTAGCAATTAGCGCCATTACATTCTCTGCACATCCAACTTATTTAAAGCCTGGAGAAACAAAATATTATGTTTCTTTATTAGCTAATAACCAGAGAATATAAGAATAGTTTTTCTACTTCTCTATAAGCAATACCGTCAGCTACTGATAAGAACCATAGAGTGATTATCACAAAGATCATTCATTTGGATAATACCCCTCTCAGTCCATTCCGTTATTATCATTACAAATCTAATGCAATATAGATCTGTAAATTTCAATAGATTGCTGATATTTCGAGCTGAGTGGTGACACTTAGTTTGAAAGAGATCTTTCTTACTCATATTGAAAATATGGATCGGATCTATGAACAGAGAAGGGGATGGCTATGTTCAATCATAATAATAATGCTATAGCTCAGTCGGTAATTACACATCGCTTAAACGTCTTCGTTGTATTCCCTTTTTTGCCACTGGATTCACTGGTGGATTTCAACACATTCAATGTCAAGTCTCATTACTGTGGATCTAGCTGCCGTTCTAAAGGTCGACATTGAATATAGTAACGTGAGATGAAAAAAAGGTAGTTATCAAAAATTTTACTAATAGTAGAAGGAGTTATGTATGTCCCATAAAAGCAAGAGTTCGAAAAATCAAAAAAATGGTAAAAAGATCAAAGGAACGAATAGTGATGACATTCTAATTGGGACTTCAAAATCTGAACACATAAAAGGCTTTGGTGGTAATGACCAGATTATTGGCGGCGGTGGTAACGATCGGATTGATGGGGGAGGTGGTAACAATCAGATAACCGCAGGGTCTGGCAATGACAGGATTACAGCAGATGATGGTAATAACATTATTGATGCTGGAGATGGAAATAATACAGTCAGGGTGGATGATGGTAATAACGTTATCAATACAGGGAATGGTAATGACAATATTCGAGTCGATGATGGAAATAATGTAATTAGTGCCGGTGACGGCAACAACCGAATTCATGCGGATGATGGCGATAACAAGATTGTTACAGGTGCTGGTAGTGACCATATTCATGTCGACGATGGTGACAATATAATTGACGCAGGAAATGGGCGTAATCATATTATTGTCGACGATGGGAACAATATTATTACCACAGGTGATGGCAATGACGATATATGGGCGGATGACGGTGACAATACAATTAATGCTGGGGAGGGCAACAATCGAATCCATGTAGATGATGGGAACAATTCAATCACTAGCGGTTCCGGAAATGACCACATTCATGCAGATGATGGGAATAACATTATCGATGCGGGTGATGGACATAATCATATCATTGTAGATGACGGTGATAATCATATTACCTCGGGCAGTGGAAATGATTTTATCTATGCAGATGACGGTGACAACCTTATCAACGCAGGAGATGGGCGCAACAAGATATGGGTTGATAATGGTGACAATATCATCAATACAGGTTCAGGTGATGACTGGATCGGAACCGGTGATGGTGACAATGTCATCAACGCAGGTGATGGGAATAATGATATTAATACTGGTCGTGGCGATGATGTTATTACAGCAGGCTCAGGTAACGACTGGATTAGTGCGGGATCTGGAGACGATATCATTAGTGGCGGTGCTGGCAATGACTTGATAAAAGGCGGAAGGGGCAACGATAGTATTATATGGGTAGCCGGCGATGGGGATGATCGGGTATTTGGTGGTAGAGGAGAGGATACATTCTCATTAACGACGTCTGATGATTTTCAACAGGTAGTTAATCTTGATGTTGATAGTCAGGGTGATCTAGTTGTATTAATTGAAGGCCAGGACGGCGGCACTATAGAACTGGATAGTATCGAAAGTGTACAGTTTCAGATTGGCCTTGCAGGAGCATCGATCGTCCTCGGTGATTTACCAGGTGATGTTTTGGGTGATGAACCTCTCGATCTTTCTGGTGGTGAGGGTGAAGATGTCATAGACGCCAGTGGCAGTGATCAAAGTGTCACTGTAGATGCTGGACTGGGTGATGATGCTGTTACCGGTGGTAATGCTGATGACGAGATTAGCGGTGGTGAAGGTAACGATACCCTGATGGGACGTGGTGGTAATGATGTACTTGATGGTGGATTGACCCTGATACATAGGGGTGGTGTCAGAGAGGAAGGAGATGACACAGACATCGATACGGTTGATTACAGCGAAGATGGTGCAGGCGTCTCTGTAGATTTAGTGAATGGCACGGCCATCGACGGAACCGGTGCGACAGATACTCTGATTAGTATTGAAAATGTCATCGGTTCAAATTTTGATGATCAGCTGATAGGTGATTCTGGTGATAACGCGCTAACTGGGCTGGTTGGTGCCGATACCTTCAATTATTCTGCCGGAACTGATTTTGGACATGACACGATTACTGATTTCTCAGTTGTCGATGATATTGTTGATGTAAGTAATGTATCAGGCCTGTTTGATCTCAATGATGTTTTGACCATCGCCATTCAAGATGGTGCAGATACATTGATCAATGTCGATGCGAATAATTCTATTCGACTTCAGGGTATAGACACAGCAGACCTTAATGCCGCAAACTTCATCTTTTCAATCAACACACCAACTACTGTAGGAACGGAGGGCGACGATATTCTCACAGGTAGTGCTAGTGACGATATTCTGGATGGAGGTGCATCAGGTTCAGCTGAAGACGATGCTGCAGAATACAGCCTGGATCCCGCCGGTGTAATAGCCAATCTCGCGACCGGTCAGGCCACTGATGGCTATGGTGGGACGGATACCCTGATCAATTTGGACGACCTCTATGGCTCTGAGTTTGACGATGTTCTTACTGGCAATGCTGGAAAGAATGGACTTACCGGTAATGGCGGTGCCGATATCATCAATGGAGGTGCTGGTGATGATTTTCTATTAGGCGGGGCGGGAGTTGATGTCATGGATGGGGGCACCGGCCTTGATACGGTTGCCTTCTTCCAGGATGCAGTCGCTTTCGGAGGAAACGGCCTCAATATTACATTCAATGGCACAACCGTTACCTCTGAAAATACTGATCTCAGTGAAATTGAAACTGCTATTAATGTCGAACGTGTCGTCGATAGTTTTGGTAATGACACAATCACGGGTGACGCAGGCGACAATCTAATTGCATTAAGTTTTGGTAATGACAGCGTCGATGGTGGTGATGGTGTAGATACTGCAGCTTATAGCTTTTATGACTTCGTTGGAGCAGGAGGCGTAAACGTAGATCTAAATACGGGTGTCGCGTCACAGGTATTTGGTCTTGTCGACAACTTAAGCAATATTGAGAATGTGACGGGAACCATTTTTGCAGACACCTTAACAGGAGATAGTGCTGACAATGTCCTAATTGGTGTCGATGGTGATGATGTACTAAGCGGCGGAGCGGGCAACGATGTATTGAATGGCGGTGGTGCAGGCTTCTTTTTAGGAGCACCAACATCGCCTACAGATGGGAGGGATACGGCTGACTATAGTCAAGATATAGGAGGTATTACAGTGACCCTGGCTACGGGAACTGCCACAGATGGTAGTGGTGGTGGAACCGACACATTGCTCAGTATTGAGAATGTTACTGGATCAGCATTTGACGATACTATTACTGGTGATTCAGAAAACAATAATTTAAACGGCGGTTCGGGCGCAGATATTTTGAATGGCGGTGATGGCGATGACAATCTGGCGGGTGGTGGTGGTATTGATGTCATAGATGGAGGAGCTGGTTTTGACTTTGTTCAATTTTTTTCAGATCCAATCGTCCCATTCACAGCGGGATTGGATATTACTTTTTCCGGTACAACAGTCACGTCTTTTAATGCTTCTTTAAACGAAACCGAGATTGCATTAAATGTTGAAGGGGTTATAGACACATTAGGAAACGACATCATCACAGGTGATGCGGGTGACAATATCATAGGCACCATAATAGGAAACGACATCATCGATGGTGGTGACGGCATTGATGATGTTGGAATCGCAGTACAGTCGAATGTGGATCTAGCTGCAGGGACTCTGATGCGTGGCGGTTCTATAGCAACTCTTAGTAATATCGAAATTCTTACGGGGCTATTTGATACTGACGACATTTACCGAGGTGACGGTGGAAACAATGAACTTCGGGGAGGAATGGGTGACGATGTCCTGATGGGGCGTGGTGGTGATGATGTATTGGATGGAGGTTTAACCCGTCGGGATGGTAGTAGAGAAGAGGGTGACGATAGTGATATTGATACGGTAGATTACAGCGAAGATGGAGCAGGTGTCACAGTAGATCTAGTGAACGGTATAGCAACCGACGGCAGTGGTGGTACGGATACACTTGTCAGTATCGAAAATGTAACGGGCTCTCAGTTTAATGACATTATTACAGGTGATGATGGCATTAATATTATTTCTGGTCTTGGTGGAGATGATACTGTTACGGGTGGCACAGGCGCTGATTCATTTACATTGACCGCAGATGAAAATGGTAATGCAATTTTTGATCATGATACGGTTACCGACTTTTCAACAAGCGATGACATTATTAATGTCAGGGCTTTTAGAGATATTCAGGATTTTAGCGATATTTCTGCCTTATTAAGCCAGGATGCTGCTGATGCTATATTTCAAATCGATACTAATAATTCAATTCGCCTACAAAGTGTAAATTCTTCTGAACTTACCGCTGATAATTTCAGTTTCCGGCAAAACCTGACCATTATCGGTACTGAGGGAGACGATAATCTAAGTGGTGAAGATGGTGACGATCAAATCGATGGATTGGGTGGTAACGATCAATTGTTTGGCGCAGAAGGTGATGATTTCATTATAGGTGGTGCTGATGATGGTCAACTATATGGCGATCAAGGTAATGATACTCTCGATGGTGGCGATGGATCCGATAACTTGTACGGTGGTGATGGAAACGATACCTTAACTGGTGGACTAGACGATAACTGGTGGGATCATTTAGAAGGTCAAGCAGGCGATGATATTTTAGTGGATCCTGATAACACAGGTTTTCTGATTGGCGGACCTGGCAATGATAGTTTGGACGGCCTGCCTAATTATGAACAAGATCCTGCGGGAGTCATTGTTAATATGTCAGACAACAATGTCGATGTTAATGGCGATGGTTCGCTGATTGTTTTGTCTCGAACAGCCATTGATGGTTATGGTGATACGGATACCCTTGAAGCTGGCGCAATTAATTTGCATGCATCCTATTTTGATGATCACGTTACGGGTTCGGATTTTGGTCAATATTTTGTTCTACGAGCAGGAAACGATACAGTATTCGGTCTAGATGGAGGTGATGGTTTTACACCTGGTAGTGGTGCCGACTACATAGATGGCGGCGATGATTGGGACAACGTTAATTATCATGAAGATGATCATGATGGTGGTGGTGTTTTGCCTTTTCAGGGGGTAAGGGTAAACATATCCAGCAGTGATTATGATTTAGGTGGAGGTATTATCGCCTTCGCTAATAGCGCTATAGATAATTATGGTGATACTGATTCGTTATTTAATATTGAAAGCATAAATGGTTCAAATATGAACGATATTATCATCGGAACCGATGAGCATAATTGGCTTTCAGGAAATGACGGAGATGACAATCTAATTGGTGGTGGTGATGGAGACAATCTTGTTGGAGGTATGGGAAATGATGAACTGAACGGAGGCGATGGAGATTGGGATACAGCACTATATAGACATTCAGGTGAAACCAACGGCGTCGTAGTTAATTTGCTTACAGGTGAAGCAACCAACGATGGTCATGGTGGAATGGATACGCTTATTAGCATCGAAAATGTTGGCGGTTCTGAATTTGATGACGATATTACAGGTGACTCTGAAAATAATAGTCTTTGGGGAGAGGAAGGAAATGATTCTCTCTCTGGAGGTGACGGTAGTGACTGGTTGGATGGTAATGATGGTGATGATCAGTTATATGGTGGAGATGGCGACCACGATCATTTAACCGGCCACGCAGGAAATGATTTACTTGATGGCGGAACGGGCAATTATGACCATGTACATTATGACGCCCATACAGGAACAACTGAGCGTGTTGTTGTTAATTTGACAGTGGGAGATATTTCCGTAGATGGGGGAGCAACGATTGTCGGTTCTCAAACTGCTTTAGATGGTTTTGGTTCAATAGACACACTGCTTGGAATCGAGAGTGTCTCAGGCTCGGATTTTAATGATGTCATAATAGGTGATGGCTCTGTTGATTATAGTTTTGATGGTCATGCAGGTGATGATGAACTTACTGGTAGCATCGGGAATGATAACCTCCACGGTGGTGACGATTTTGATACTTTGATTGGAAACGCTGGTCATGATTATCTCGATGGCGGTGAAAATGGTGATTTACTTGACGGCGGCGATGGAGATGACAGTTTCGTTGGTGGAGAAGGAGATGATGTGATCAACGGAGGCAACGGTTGGGATCATGTAAATTATGATGACTGGACCGGTGTCACAACTGGAGTGGTTGTTAATCTTTCTTCTTCAGACATTACTGTTGATCTTGATGGAAATGGTTCTGAAGAAACGACTGTTCTTGCACATACCGCACTTGATGGATTCGAAAACTTTTTTCCTCCGCATGAATTAGGTGTTGATAGCTTGTCAGGAATTGAAGCCGTATCGGGTTCACAGTTCGACGACACACTTATTGGTGATGATAATGATAATGGTTTACATGGCAATGCAGGTAATGATGTTCTAAATGGTAACGGGGGAAATGATCATCTACAAGGCGGAGATGGGGATGACATAATTAATGGTGGTGATGGAAGCGATAATGGTGATAGCGGACAGGGTAATGATGTAATAAATGGTGGCGCAGGCAACGATTTCTTTAGTGGAGGCGCCGGTAACGACACAATTAATGGTGACACGGATGACGATTCTATTGAAGGTAATGAGGGCGATGATGTTTTAAATGGAGGTGTTGGTGATGATTGGTTAGTCGGTAATGCTGGCAATGACTTACTTGATGGAGGAGTGGGGCATGATGTTGCATCATATGAGTCCTATACTGGTGTTGTAAATGGTATAGAGGTAGACCTCAATCTCGTCTCTGACCAGGTAGTTAATGATGGCTTTGGAAATAGTGATACTTTGCTTAATATAGAAGTCATTCTTGGTTCTGATTTTCAGGATATTATGAACGGTGATGACAATGATAATATTCTGGATGGTAGGGCCGGTGATGATGTAATAAATGGAAATAGTGGTAACGATAATCTTGATGGTCATTTTGGGAACGATACAGTTAATGGTGGTGATGGTGATGATACGTTATGGGGTTATGACGGAGATGACACTTTAAGTGGTGATAATGATCAGGATAGTTTATTTGGTCAGAATGGAAACGATATTCTGCACGGCGGTGATGGTAACGATTTCATTACCGGTGATGACGGTAATGATATCTTGAATGGTGATGCCGGTAGCGACGAATTGCGCGGAGGAAACGGCAACGACACCTTAAATGGTGGTGATAGCGATGACTTTCTTCTTGGTGGATTGGGTGATGACATTCTTAATGGTGGTCTCGGATCCGATGCAGCCATTTATGATCAAGCCAGTGGTGCTGTGACTGTGGACCTGAGTATTGTCGGAGCTCAGGACACTGGTAGTGATGGGATAGATACTCTGATTGATATTAATAGTTTGGTAGGTTCGGCCTTTGACGACACATTAAGAGGAGATTCTGGTGATAATGCCTTTGAAGGATTCGATGGAAATGACACTTTGATCGATACCGCCGGTACTGATTTCTACAATGGTGGTAATGGCAATGACTTGTTTATTTTCGCAGATGGAAATGGAGTAGATAGTATTGGTGATTTTCAGGCGGGTGCCGGAACCGATGACGTAATAGATCTACAACTGATGACAATATTTAATACCTTTGCAGATGTACAAGCGGCTACCAGTGAGGATGGAAATGGTAACACCATCATTGACGTTGCTGGAGGGACTGGAGATATCATTGTTCTCCAGGGAGTAAACGCGGCTGATTTACACCAGGATGATTTCCTGATCTAGGATCGAGTTAGGCATTAATTAGGGAGAATGGTTTGAATAGCTTTAGCATTGTGGATTTGTAGCAATGACTGCTTTGACGTCCTCGCAAAAGTTATTAAAAGAAACCCTGTATACGGTCCGTAAGGGCTTTTATGCAGTGATAGCCTTTAGTTTCTGCATCAACCTCTTAATGTTGGCAGCACCAATCTATATGCTGCAAATCTTTGATCGAGTCTTGTCCAGTCGCTCTACTGATACTCTACTTTTATTAAGCTTTATCATCGGCTTCGCTATCTTGACACTCGCTTCGCTGGAGGCAGTCCGTAGTAATGTAATGGTTCGGATCAGTTCATGGATAGACAAACAACTATCCGGAACAGTTTTGACTGGCAGTATTGCTCTACCACTAAAGAGCGGACAAAATCCATCAACACAAGGGCTTCGGGACCTTGGCACCTTTCGTAATTTTCTTTCAGGTACGGAAATATTTTCCTTTCTAGATTCACCATGGGCACCTATATTCTTAATCTTCGTGTTTCTATTGCATCCCTATCTGGGTATTGCTGCGCTAATTGGTGCGGTCATTTTGTTTACCCTGGCCGTGATAAATGAATATGTCACGCGACCCTTAATGGCAGAAGCGAGTACCGCCAGTATACGAGCAATGCAGCAGGCTGAGTCTGCAGTACGTAATGCCGATGTTATTGAGGCCATGGGGCTGATGCCTAACCTTATTGCACGATGGAGCCGTGTTAATTCTGAGGGTTTGGACAAGCAGGCACGTGCCAGTTATCGAAGTGGGGTCATTATCGCGACCTCGAAATTTGTTCGTCTCATACTGCAAATTGTAATGTTAGGTACAGGTGCCTGGTTGGTCATTCTGGGTGAGTTAACTCCTGGAGGTATGATCGCCGGTTCAATACTGATGGGTCGTGCGCTGTCACCGGAGGAGCAGGCAATCA
>WLWI01001684.1_pt1 | contig 19095 bp, 24 predicted proteins | sample 6701501 | NCBI WGS metagenome assembly WLWI01 (sample SAMN12718690, study PRJNA515312) | sponge metagenome | isolation source: marine sponge | host: Mycale hentscheli | place: New Zealand: South Island, Marlborough, Capsize Point | collected 2014-11-01
CGGCTCGAACAATCCCAACAGAAAAAAACCGCGTCGATGAAAACAACCTCCTCAACCAAACAAACCCCTTAATCCGGGCATTTTAATTGTCGCTATCCGGGAAAAATACTTGACGTTTATCAGGGCCAAAACCGATGAGACCGATGCGCAGCTCATTCTGGACTATACCCAGCGCATGGCGTTTTTGGCTTGGTCGCCGCCGCGTGAAGAAGTCCTGTCGTTACAAATGATTACGCGGCGTATTGTCCAGCTCAAAGTGGAACGGACGCGCGAAATAAACCGCCTGCATGCCCATGGGTTTCGCGGCGATGCGCCCGATGTAGTCGGCCGGGATATCGAAGTCCACATCCGCCATTTGGATCGACGCCTGGCGCACTTAGAGCAAAAGGCGCTAGAAGTAGTCAACGCCACTCCGTGCTTGGAGGCGCCCTTCGAACGGCTGCTCTCGATTCCTGGCATTGGACCGGCTTCGGCTCTGCGCCTATTGGCCGAGCTCTTGGTCTTACCCGAGGATATGCAAGCCCGCCAATGGGTCGCCCATGCCGGCCTCGATCCCAGGCCGCATGACTCCGGTACCTCGGTCCATAAAGCCCCGCGCATCACCAAAACCGGGAATACGTATTTGCGGGCGGCCTTATATATGCCGGCTTTGGTCGCGCTGCAAAACCAAGCCAACATTAGAGCCTTTTATGACAAACTCATCGATGCTGGGAAGAAGCCGATGCAAGCCGTAGTGGCCGTGATGAGAAAACTCCTGCATACCATCTTTGGTATACTAAAACACAACCAGGATTTTGAAGGCCAGAAATTCTATAAAATGGCCGCATAGGGCTTGACTTTGAAGAGAGTATCTTTTGGAGGGAGTGGGCCAAAAACCCCTGTAGGCTTTTGAAGCCGATCCCCTGGCGTTTCAGGTCGTTCACCTGTTGGACCAGGTGGGAGAGCGAACGGCCGAGTCGGTCGAGCTTCCAGACCACCAGGTTATCGCCCTCTCGCAGGACCTCGAGCGCCTGCGCTAAGCCGGACCGATCGGCCTGCGTTCCACTCACCTTATCGGTATAGATTTTTTCGCAGCCCGCTTGCTGAAGCGCATCTTCTTGGGCATCCAACTGTTGATCTTGGGTGGATACCCGTGCATAGCCCACTAGCATTGGCTTCCTTCCTTGGCCAGGTAGCCTCAATAGGCCCTAAAGATATTTCAGGCCTATTTTTTGGAACGTTGATTATAGGACGGGTTTTGGAACCCATATGGGCTAAAAAAAGCGGTATTTCGCGCGCTTGGGCAAGGGTGCCAAAAACGTCCCTTTTCGGGGCTTGGAGAAAAGGGGCTGGAGCCCTACCCTCAGAACCCAGCCCCCGGTTTGGAATGGTCTCTGTGTAGCCAATGGATAGCGAAACCTGCTTTCAGTACTCGACCTTAAACGTCGGCGAATCCTCCGGCCTGGAATTCCGCTTATCATATAGCCGCGTCGTAGAAATATTGGCGTGCCCCAGCCATTCCTGCACCTTGGCGATATCGGCCCCGTGCTCCAGCGCGTTGGTGGCTGCGGTGGCCCGCAGCGCATGGGGCGAAAAGCTGGCAATAGCAATACCGGCGGCTTTGCCGTAGGGGACGACGATATTGCGGTACACCGAGCCCGAGTCCAAGGGCCGCTCCAGGGTTTTCGTGCGGTTGTTTTGTACGGGACGGAAGAGGGGACCGGTGCTGTGGCCGGCTTTGTCCAGATAGTCCATAATCAGCCCCAGCGCCCGAGGATGCACCGGCAAGAAGCGGATTTTACGGCCCTTGCCCATCACTCGTATATGCATCAGACCTCGTCGGTCCTGCAGGTCTTCCACCCGCAGCGAGCACAATTCCTCCCGCCGCAATCCATGGTAGAGCAGGGTGGCCAAGAGGGCACGGTCGCGTCGGCCCTTCAGGGTGTGGCTTGGGGGCATCTCTAACAACCGCCGTGCTTGGTCGTCGCTGATGGCCGGAGTTTTGCCCTCGTTGGCGTCTTCTTTGGGCCGCCGTACCCCACGCACAGGATTGTGCTCGACGGCGTTGCATTCGCATAAATAATCATACAACGAGCCCAAGGCCGCTAGCTTGCGGCGGATGGTGGCCGCGGCCAGGCCACGCTGTTCCAAATCCTGGCGCCAGGCTAAAATGTGGGCCCGGCTGACCTGGCGGAATTCCTCGGGTTGGGTGATGCCGGTAAAGGCCTGAAAATTGGCCAGGTCGTTTTGGTAGGCCCGTCGGGTGCGTGGGTTGTCGATATTGGCAAACCACTCCAACTCGGGGGGGACCTGGTTCAGGCTCTGGAATTGCTGAGCCGTCAGGCAGCTTGGGACGGTAGGGCCGAGGGAAGTCGGTGGGGACGATGGAATGCGCGGTTTATCCATAAACTCTTCTCCAGGTACCGGCGATCAGGGATAGCCAACGGCGCGTACATGGAAGTCGTACGCGGGCTCTTTAGTTGGTTGGATGGACCCCCTTGGGCAGCAGGCCCAATACGGCCTGCCGCACTTATTTCGCTAAGGCCAGGGCTTGTTCGGCGGTATCGCGATCCGGCCAAAATTCAAAATCATAGCGCAATTGGACGGCGTAGGGCGTTAATTCGGCCAACTCAACCTGTTCTAACGGCCATTCAGATACCAGGGGGCGACACAATACTTCTAATTCTTCGAGATTGTGAGTCAGGGGGATGGGTTGTTCAAAATAGGCCAGTAGGGCTTTGAGCAATTTTTCGGCTGCTTGCTGGGCGTGAAAACAAGCGGTGTCGTAGGGACCATCTGCACTCTCCAACAAACGCTTCGTGGTGTGGAGATCGCTATCGGCTTTGCGCAACCAGCCCTGAGCGTGGGCGTTTTGATCAGCCATATAAAACGCGGCCTTCCCGCAAGACCGTAGCTATAAATGTATTGGGCACATCTTTCCATTCTTCGATTTCAGCGGGGGTCCATACGACAATGTCTTTGGCGGGAAATAAACCGACCAGGGCGCGTAGATACGGCACGGCGCGTTTATAGCGCGGCAAGGCCGACTCTTCAATAATGAGCAAATCTAAATCACTGTCCGGTCGAGCCTGTCCCCGGGCATAGGAGCCAAAGAGGACGATTTTGCGAGGCTTGCCCGCCGTCTGAAGCCGGACCACTATGTCTTCGAGCAAATGCTCTGTGAGAGGGGGCGATGATAAGGTCATCGGACGAATTTCCGTTTGCGTTGCGAAGGGACGATGGGTCCCAAGATGTTGGCGCAGGAGCCATACAGCTCCTCAGTCCTTATATATAATGTATAGACACAGGGCTAATTGCGCTAGTAAAATCGAAGATATAGTTCGGTCGGAATGTCTATATGAAAGGGGCACGGCGAGAATCGGTCCGTTTTGTCGGTATAGTCGGCTCCCCTATTGGAACTCGATAAAATAGGTTATCATGTTTGAAAGATAGTATTTGGAAACAGCAGTGCCAAAATTTGAGATCAGGGAGAACTGGAGTCGGGTCACATGCAACGGGGTCAGTGCAGTTGGATCCATCGGCATCGAGGAAGAGCGGGTTGAGGGCTAGCGACCGGGTATTCCAGGGGCGCTGGGAAAATTTCAATCCACGCCCCACGCGAGGGGCGACTGGTATCTCCTAACTTATTGTGGTCTGCGCCGGCTTTTTGGTCCAGTTGGCGTGCGAAAAATGAGCTATTTAGGCACCCCTTTTTGATGGGTTTGGGCAAAGGCATTGGGCGTTAATCCGCCCAGGCCGCTATGGGGATGTTCTTCGTTATAGGCGGCCTGCCAAGCACGGACTCGTTGCTTGGCGTCGGCCAGATTCGTAAACCAATGGGCGTTGAGACATTCCTGGCGCAAGCGGCCGTTAAAGGCTTCGATAAGTGGGTTGTCCGTTGGGGTACCCGGTCGAGAGAAGGCCAACTGGACCTGATTCCAATAGACCCACTGGTCAAGCGCCACCGACGTAAACTCCGTGCCGTTGTCGACGCGGATCGTGGCCGGTAGGCCGCGTCGGGGTTTCAGTGCTGTAAGGATCTCAGCTACCTGCTCCCCGGTAAAGCGGAAACCGACGCCGATATAAAGGCTCTCACGACTAAAGTCATCGACTAACGTAAATAGGCGGAATCGGCGCCCGTCGGCCAACTGATCGGCCATGAAATCCATGCTCCACCGCTGATTGATCCCCGTCAATTCGGGCACCTGCGGCGGGGCTCGTCTCGATACCCGCCGCCGCGGTGACTTGGGGCGTAGCAGTAGGTTTTCCTCTCGGTAGAGCCGATAAATGAGCTTGGGCCCAACCGGCCAACCTTCCCGCTGGAGGAGGACGGTCAAACGCCGATAGCCCCAGCCCAAGCGCGTAGTAGCCAGGTCTCGGATACGCATTCTCAATTCGTTATGCGGATCCGCTACAGACCGATAATTATAGGTCGATCGGTGCAGACACAGGACTTGGCAAGCCCGGCGACCACTCAGTCTATAGGCCTGTTGTAAATGCTGGACCATCGGCCGTTTATGACGAGGGGCTACCATTTTTTTTTGAGTACGTCTTGAAGCATTTCTTTGTCCAGCGACAAATCGGCGACCAGCTGTTTGAGTTTTCGATTTTCCTCTTCCAGCTGCCGCAGCCGGCGCAATTCGGCCACGCCCATGCCGTGGAATTTCTTTTTCCAGCGGTAGAAAGTCGCTTCGCTGACGCCCATTTTTCGGCAGATAGCTTCGACCGAAACGCCGCTTTCGGCCTGGCGCAGGGCAAAGGCGATTTGCTCTTCGGTATAGCGTTTTTGCTTCATGATCGGCTCCTTGGGCTGCTTCAAAATAGTCTCAAAGGACTCGCATTCCAAGTGGACCAATTACCGGGGGAAGTACATTAGAGCTGTGGCCAAATATTATTTCTGTTTCCTGGACAATATACTCTTCATCCGTCTCCCTGTCATCCAACAGATAGACCTTGTAAAATGGCCAGCCGACACGCCCAAGAAAAATGAATTGGTGAGCGAAGAACATCGTGGATCGGCTGGTAGAGCCAACATCGCTGCCTCATCCAGAAACCCGTATTTCATCGCCAGTTGGCCACAATGCTCTAAACTTCGTCTACCACAATCGGCGGCATGACCGTATCCGCCCGCGACGCCTGCCAGAGCCAGGCCAGCTTGGCTTTGGCCCAGGTGATATCTTCTGGCCGGTTGTGGATCTCCCCTTTCGGCACGAAACCGGCTCTTTCCAGTTCATACCCATCCGTCGATAACACCAGTCCGATCACCGTGGGCCGGTCCCCCTCCGACCACTGCCAGTGCACGGACGCCACATACTCACACGGCTTGGCAAAAGCGCCGGCGTGCATCTCGACTTGGTCCCAGGGCGAACCTGGGTTGTTAGTCGGCGTACACCAGATTTGCAGCCCCGCGCTGCCGGCTTCAAAAAGGGCGGCTGGGTGCGGATTGTTGGCAATATCGAATTCACGGGCCGCCTCCGGCAGGGGCGCCATGCGGCGATGGGCCTGGGTATAACTATCCATGCAGTACCTCCATTGACCGGTGAAAATACGACATTATAGACAGGGGAAACATACTGCAACCGGTGGGGCGGGCTCCTACGAGCCCGCCCCTACTTTATTCTACCCTACGCGGCCCGGTACTGCTCGGCCGCTTGCCGGGCCGAGTGCAACGCCTGTACAGAAAGTCGGCGCTGCCAGCACCCGGCCGAGGGCGCCCAGCGGAAACTCCATCCCTGCAACACGCGCCGTACCGCCTTCTCGGGCACCCCCGGGAAGTACAGCCGGGTGCGGTTAGCCGCCACGTCCTGGACGATCTCTACCCCGTTGACCATCTCGCGAGTTTCTTCCTGCCCGGCCCTTTGTTCCAGTTCGTCAATGCGCTGCCGGATGCGCCGCATATTGGCGTTGTTATTTTTGAGCTGGTACGCCGGATACGGCTGCTGATCCCAACTGTACCCCGCCTTTACCCCCTGCTCTAGCACAGCGATTTCTTCAGCACTATAGCCCAAATCAGCCAGTTTCCCGGCTTTATACGCACGATTGATGCGCTTCATCGCCTCCTGCGCTTGGGTCAACTTCTCCAATTTCGCCCGGAGTTTGTCCAGGGCCTGGGGATCATCGGCAGAAATAGCCGTATTGGCGGCCGCCGCGGCGGCTTTGTGTGCCCAGTACTCGGCTTTGCCCTGCGCTTCAACCCCTCTTCCCATCTGACGATCATGACGGGCCAGTGCCCGACGGTGTTTACCCTCGCTGTGATGATCGACGAGGATGGGCTGCCCTGGCTCGATGCCGGCGATGGCTTGCCGGGCCTGACTGAATAGCTCTCCGGCCTGGGTCTGGACTTTCTCGGCGCGGTCGGCGTAACGGTCGATCCGCGCTTGTTTTTTCGCTTCATATTCATTGCTCATGGGACCAATCTCCTGGGTAGCTTCTTTTTTGGGGATGGAGATAAAAGGGATCGAGGCATGACAGCCCCCGATCCCTCTCCAGGCTATTCTTAGTAGGGCAATCCTTCCTCTATCGACAGCGGTGCAATGCCCTTGCGGGCGCACTCCAAAAAGAGAGTGATACCCACAGCCCGAACATCCTCAGAGCTAAAAGCCTTCTCCTGGTCCAGTCCGTGCCAGGCGTCCCATGAAGCCCGCAAGCAGCAGTCAATAAGCTGATCCATGGTTTCAAAGTCCGGGCTATTTGCCGGCCGGCGTCTCGGGTTGGTGTTTGCCGACGCGGTCCCATTGGACTGGCCATTGGGCGCGGATATTGGCCCTGCTTCGGGGGCCGGGGCTGGCGTTTCCACCAGCCAGCTATTGTGGGCGCCCTCCCCTTCTACTTTGGTGATGGTCATTTCGCTCCCAGGGCCGACTTCAGCCTCTTGCAATTGCTGATGCAGCCGAGGCGTAGCATAGAGCCGGTCGCGGACCCGGTCTACCTCGACGGTGTAGAGAAATTGCGGTCCGTACTGGCCGTTTACGTCCATGAAATCGCCGAAGGGAAAAACAAGGGTAATCGGTTCTTCGATCTTAAATTTAATGGCCATGATAGATATCCTTTTTGTGTTGAAGTTGGGGCAAGGGCTAGGCCCCTGCCCCAGTAGAGCTTTATTGGTCGCCGAAGATGTCCTTGATCTTTGCTTCCAGCCCCTGGAGCTGAGCCAGGACCTGCTCTGGATTTTGTCCAGTAACGGATATTTCCCAGGAAGAGCCCTTCTGGGTCTTGCTCAATTTGATCTGAGTAGGACTTTCTTGGGCCAGAGGCAGAGAAAGGACAGAGGGCCCATTGGAGGAGGCGCTTTTATCGGGCCCGGCGGAAGGGTTAGCTTTGGCCAGGCGCCCTTCCTTTTTGGCCAGGCCCACGGCCAGCACATGCTTGCATTTGAAGCCTGGCTCATCTTGGTGGCCTGTGAAATCCCGGCAGGGGCACACCAGATGGCCATTGGGCTGCGTGACCAGATAGTCACTGTCGTGACGGGCCGAGGCCACGCGAAAGCCGCCAAATACGGCCCGGACCGTAGGCACCAGGCCCACAGCGCGACGGTGGCGCAGTTGGTCAATGGGACCAGTCTTGCTACCTGGGCAATTACGGTGGGTGATTTCTTCGGCGTTTTCGAACTGGCGCGGGGGGGCTGAATCGGCTATCTTTCCCATTAGAAACCTCCAGTATGGGGGTGAGAGAAAAGGCCTGCCGGCGAACTTTGGCGAGTGAGACCGGTAGGTTTTTTTGTGCTTAACTGCTAATATTTAATATAACTTATCAATGTCTTTATGTCAATATAAAATATCTATTAAAAGATATTTTATAACTTTATTTGACATTTATTTATCTATTTTTATTTTATCTTTATGACTCAAATAAAAACCCAACTCCGCGTTTTGCTCGCCCAACGCAACATGAAGCAATACCAGCTGGCCCAAGCGGCCGGCATTAGGCCCAATACGGTGACGGCAATCATCAATGATGATTGGGACCGCATTTCGCGTGATGTGATGCTGAAGATCTGCAAAGTGCTCGACTGCCAGCCGGGCGATTTATTCGTGCGGGAGTAAACAGGCCGGAGCCCCTCTTGACCGCGTGGAGTGGTGGGCTTGCCCACTACGGAAGGCGGTTCCATGCAGCCCGCAGCGGCTGGCTGTAGCACTTGGACACCCCTGCATGGCTTTGCACTGGACGAGCCGATAACACCGCCTGGAGCCAGCCCGACACCCGACCAGACACCCCGCCGAGACCCAGAGCAACCACCCGTAGGGACGCCCTGCTTTTTGCTGTTCTATGGCTGGGTAGTTTTGCCGGTCGAGGAAATTTCCCGGCACGGGAGCGGGTATGGGGGCTGGCTTGTCTGCCCCCATACCCGATTCTGTGCGCCTTGGGGATAGCGCGATATGCTGGGGATGGTCCACACGGTTGGAGGATTGTGGAGACACCGGCTGTTCGGCTTGGCCGGACCTAACCCCATTTTCTTCTACCGAATTTCTGTAGCCCCTTTACCCGGCCAAGCAAACCGAAAGGCCGGGTGGGTCCGCCGTGGGGACTTTCGGGCCGCTTTAGGGGCCGTAAGCCCCTGCGGCGGGACCACTGGGCCGACCTGTGCAGAGTCCCCCGATTAGACCCTCTTTGGCGCCGGACCCCGATTCATTCCTGCGGCAACGCTAGGGTCTGACCTAGCCTCTGACTCGATGGCGCGGGCAAGGGCGGTGAGAGGGGGCGGGCCCTGGGGCCCAAAACGGGGCGGCAAGGTCTTGCCGAACGACTTTCAACCAGGGCTCAAGCAAAAAGAACCGGTCGTCAGCATCAGGCACCGCCTCGGCCAGGGCCTCGTCAACGGCCTTGAAAATAGCTCGATCGGCCAGGCCGGCTTGCCGGCATATCTCGATAGCGCCCTGGGTGCGGATACCGTGGGCAATCGGGCGGATCTGCTGAGCCACCTCGGCCCCTGTGCCACGCTGGGCCAACTCGGCCTGTTCCGGCGTGAGCTGGCGCAACGAGTCAGCCAGGATGCGCGTAGCCAGCGAGGGCGCGCCTTGAGCGGCAAAGACGGCTTGCTGGGCTTCGGACAAGAGGGCCCAATCGTCCTCTTGCAGGCGAGGGTCTCCGAGGCCATAGATAAGGGCTTCTTGCCGGGGCGTGTAGCCAGCTTCCAGGGCATCGAGCTGGGTCTGCGCCGAGTCCGCGATGGCCGCCCGGCTGCTGTGGGACTGACGGTAGAGTTTCTCCCAGGCGTCCGCCTCTTCTTCCCCGCCTAGGGCTTCAACCAGGTCGGATCGGCGGCGGACTTTTGCCTGCTGGTGCGCTTCTAGGATCTCGGCAGGCGTCATACACAGCGGATTGCGCCGATCGCACACTGCGCACTCTACGTCCCTGGGTGCTTCTTCGCGTATCATCGTCTCGACCGTCTGTTTGCTCTCTGCCCGTCTGCTGCCGCCTAGGCCATGGATCACCTAAGAACTGGAATTTCAACTACGTCCCTCCCCAACCGAGCGCTATGCCACCGCCTCATCTAAGGGGAGCACTGCCAGAGGCCGGGTGGATCCGTCGGGGTGTCTTTCGGACCGCTTCAGGGGGCCGTAAGACACTCCGACGGGGCCACAGGCCCGTCCTTTGCGGCTCTCCTGTCCAACCGCTCGACCCGCTCACCCAGAGCTGCCACCGGATCGGCAGCCCAGCGCACCCGCAACCGCTGCGGTACCGGCTGGCCACAGGCCCGTTCCAACCGCCGCAAGCGCCGATCCAACCTATCCAGCACCTGCTCCTCACTCCACGCCAACCAACAACGAGGACGCGGTTTGTCCGGCCAGCCCGGTCCGGCAAACCGGCCACCTGCTCGATCAGCCGGGCCAGATGGGCCTGCCGCCCCGAGGTGTGCCGCCAAATCAGCACCAAGCTCATCAGCAGCATCCCCAGCACGCTTCCCAGCGTCCCCACTGATTTAAACAATATGGCGCACTGGACCCCGATAAGCCCCACGTCGAGTCCAAAAACAACCAGCCACCAGCCTCGTATCTGCATAAGACACCTCCTTGGTGCCAGAAAAAGGGATTCGCCCAGCCAAGCCAATGAGTGGGGTATCCTCTTTAAGGCGCCCCTTCCATGTGCCGAAACACCACCGGTACCTCAACGGCCACCACGGCTACAGCCAGACGTACTTCACTCCCAAAACCCTGCCCAAAGGCATCCATCAGCACCAACAATAATTCATCCGGATCGGTGATGAGGGCTACCCCATCGATAACCGAAACCACCGGCAGCATATGTCCGTCGGTATCGGCGTGGGACAGCGTAGAAACGAAAAAACTTTCCAGGGGCAGGATAATATCTCGCCCCTCCTTTCTGCTTTTGAAGAATATTCCTCGATATGAGGTCGGGGTTATGAGACGGTCCTCAATCCCAAAGCCAGCGCCCTGGCGCAGCTGATCCAATTGGGCCATCGAGCGCTCGATGAAAACCAACTCGACCTCACGGCTGATCCCCTGGAGGCCCTGCTCGCCCCGGGGGCCCGACGGCCCCATGGGCCCTTGCGGACCGGCTGGCCCCTCACAGGCGATCAATATCAAACCCAGTACCAATCCAATAATTTGTCTCATCGTCGCATCCTTTCTCGTGGGTGATAAGTATCGGCTAAAGGCATAGCGGTCAATCATCGTCTGGGCCCTCCGTTTTGAAGGCCGCCCAGACCGGCCGGTGGTCGGACACGGCCAGCGAGGCGGCTTTATCGTCGTTAGCAAAGGCGTATTCGTCGAAGCGGTCCATCCCAGTCCGGCCGGTGAATTCCAGCACCTGCAGGGGATCGATCCAGATGTGGTCGTAGAGCGAGCGGTCGGAAATGGTGGTGCGGACAGGGCCGGTAAACAGCGGCGTCAACTGCTGGGCCAACCCGGCCAGAGCCGGATCGTTGGGCGGCAGGTTGAAATCGCCCAGGAAGAGGATATCCCCCTCGTCGGGGTAGCGAGTTTGCACTGCCTGGAAGACCCGGTCAAGATGCTGGGCCTCGGCGCGGCGCTGGCGGATATGCTGGCCGTAGATGGCGTGCAGGGTGACCAGAGCAAAATCGAAGGAGCCCGCCTGGAAGCGGGCGAAGTAGGGCTCGCGCAGGAAGACATCGTCCACATCGAGGTAAAGAGTGCCCTGTTCGAGGACGGTCACTTGGTCGCCGCGCCAGAGGAAGGCGTAGCGCTCCTTGTGGCGGTTGCCTACCGGCGGCGAAATCATGGACTGGAACGCCTGACCGCGTTGGCCCAATAACTTCACCGTCCGTCCCACCACCACCGTATCGCGCACCTCCTGCAAGGCGACCAGATCGAAAGGCTGCAAGCGGTCGGCAATGAGGGCCAGTTCCCTGTCGTCGCGACTGTTGTTGGAAAACATCCGGATGTTAAACGTCCCCACGGCGATCTGTCCGGGCTCGGCGTATCGCTGGGTCTGGGGTTGGATATCGGTTTGGACAAGGGTCGGCGCGGCGGGCCACAAACCCTCCCACCACTCGACCAGCTCGGCGCGTTGATTCCAGCCCGCCAAAATCAGCCCAATCAGCAACGTGACCAAGACTTTGCGCCCTTGTTTACGCCCCTGCATGGGACACCTCCTCCACAGACCGCAGCCGGATGGGCCGCTGGGCCACTTGCTGCAATAGATCTCGATAGCGGCTTTCCAGCCACTCGGCGTGGAACTTCGTCTGCACCAAGCACACCACCGTCTCCCCTTCGAGGGTCAGAGCCAGGGACTCAGGAGCAAACCACACGCGAAAGATGCTCTCGGATACCTGGGCCTGGAGGGCCTGACGGATCGACTCCAAAGCGGGGTCTGACGGGGGTAGAGCTGGGCTCGATAAGGCCGATTGGGTGGGGGTAGTGGGCGAGGAAGTAGGCGGTGATTCTGTAAAAACCGACGCGGGCTCTCTCCACGACCGCCCTTTCCCCGGCCGACGGCTCTGCGCCACTTCTATGCGCGCCTCCAGATCGGCGAATTTGTACGGCCCTCGGCCCCGATCCACCCGCTGCAAAAGCTTGTAAGGTCTGAGGCAAAAGGGCAGGCTGCCGCTGCTCTGGAGAAAGGCCATATAGGCGCGGATCTGTTCCGGAGAGCGACCCGCCGACTCCGCTTCGGGTGCATACGTGCCGGTGAGAAGTTGGTAAAGCGCCTGCTGATCCCCAGACCGATGAGCCCCCGCCACAGTCTGAGGGAATTGCCGGTCCCATTCGTCGACCAATTCAGCGCTGATTTTCTGGTTCCATTGGTCCCGAAGGTCGATAACTTCTCCTGGGACCTCCCCTGTACACACAGGTTTTTTTGTTTTTATATAATGTTTACCCCAATCTGATTCTGGAGGTTGACAATGAGGATTTGGCGGTTGGCCCTCCCTTGCCTGCAATTGCTCGCCGGCTTCGGGAAAGACAAAGCGCGTACCCCGCCCCCGCCGCGTAACCACACAGCGCAGGCGCCCTTTTTCTAGCAGGGCCGTAACAGCTCGGCGGAAGGCATTCTCCGTTAGGTGGACCTCGCCGGCCAGCTCCTTCTGCTGCCCTTCAAATGTTCCGTCGTCCCATTTGCGCCAGACCAGATACTCCCAGACCACGATCTCGGGCAAGGTCAGCCCGGTGTACTCGGGCACTGGTCCATAACGGACGGCTATAAAGGGGGTAGTTACTTTGGGCGGCAGCGGTTGCTTGAAGGCCGCAGTCATGATATGTTTCCTCCCAGAGGGATCGATGACCCCCCTTCTTGAAGGCCCGGCCTTGCCGCCGACTCCCCAGTCAAAGCATGCGAGCGCCGGGCCTGTTTGTGCACAGCTACGGACGAGTTTCATCGTGCGGATCCAACGGATGAGCAGGGGCCCACTGTATCTCGACTACCGTCCCCGGTCGCACCCTTTGCCCCGATCCCGGAAAGAGCACCCGCACCCGGCAGCGGCCACTGGCCGGATCGATCACCGGACTGATGCGCTCGATCCGACCCACCAGCACCTGGTCGCTGGCCCGACCGGTGACCGGTTGGCCTGGGTATAAATCGGTGAGTTCATCGACGGGAATGTACAAATCCACCTTGAGATCTGTGGCCACAATGAGCTTCCCCACCATCTGACGCGGACTCGTGAGTTGGCCCACCTCTACCGACCAGTCGGCCACCAACCCGTCCAGGACAGCGCAGACCACAGTGGTGGCCAACTCGATCTGCACCCGCTGCTGGCGCAAATGGGCTTGGGCGTATTTGAGGTGGAGCGCTTCGACCGCCTGTGCAGCCAACCCGCCTTGATCGAGGAGTTGCTCGGCGCGGCTTAATTGGGCCTGGATAGCCGCCAATTCCAAGACCGACTCCTGGGCTTGCAACTGCAAGACCTGATCGTCGAGCCAGAGCAGCGTATCCCCCACCGCTACCCGGTCGCCGACCTGCACCCCCACCTGCCGCACCAAGCCTCCAGCTAAGACGTAGACATCTACCCCATGCGCGGCCTCAAGGGGCGCCACCCAGGAGCCACCAACCGGTCGCACGCTGGCCAGCAGAAGCACCCCCAGAAACAACCGACCCCGACTCAAAGCCCCACCCGCCGCACAAAAACACCGCCGGTAAAGCGGACGGTGACCGCGGCCAAGGCCTCCAGTCGCCTCTGGGCCACCTCAAGGCGACTCTGAGCATCGCGCAACGTCAGGTAGTGGACCGGGGGCTGTTGCACCTGAAGGGCCGTCAATTGCGTCTGTACGGCCTGCACCTGATGCCATTGTTGCTCTAAAGCGACTTCGTCGATGCGGGATACGGCCCGCAGTCGGGCTAGCAAGTCCCAGGGTGCCCAGGACAGGACCAGCTCGCCGCCAAGGACCTCAGCCGGTTGGTGACGGCTTTGGGGGGTGAGCCCTATCCCGACAAGGTCAAAGAGGTGATCAGCCACCAGACGGCCGGAGATAAAACTTCCAGGCGAAAATTGGGCCTGCACCTGGGACCAGGACTGCCCCTGGACCAAAACCGTATCGATCTGCAAAGGGCGCTGGGTCACTTGCACCCGGGAGCGATCCGGCAGGATATCCTCGCCCTCGCCGTAGGTCCATACCTGGTCCTGGAAGAAGAGGACAAAGCGGCCCGGCTGGCCGTCGAGGATGAGGGCTTCCCCCTCGACCGGCTGCTTGGTTTCCTGCCAACGGCCTGAAAAACGCAGATAGGTTTCGGTGGTGGCGCCCCGATAATCGCTATACGCCGCTGCCGGCGAGGCTAGCACCCAACGCATCGCCCGCCAGACGCCTCCAGCCTGAGACAGCGGCCAAGCCACCCCCAGCAAAAGCACTAAGACGATCAGGAGGATGCGCTCCCCCAGGGAGCCGGTTTCCAGTCGATAGCGAGCACTCCCTGGCACGACACACACGGCCGGATGGGGGTAAAAGAGGGGCACGCCGCTTTTGGTCGCGCAGTCGGCTAGTAAATGACTGGCGTAGCCCAACAGCACAGCGGCATAGAGACCCGGTCGGAGCCAGAGCAAAGGGGCCAACACGCCGCCCAGCCCGGCAAGCAGCCCCAACCCATGGGTAATGGTGCGATGACCCCAGCGCCTTTCTACCGGCCCCGAGATAAAGGGCAGCAGTCGCCCCAGCGTACTACGCGGCGAGTCCATATCGGGCAGCAGACTGCCTACCAAGGCCCCGCCGATGGCCAGCCAATCCTGGTGCAAGGACTGCGACACCAGGGCAAAGACGCCTGTCGTGGTCAGCAGACCAAAGGCTATATGGGTGGGCGCCCGCATCTATCGCCGACTCCGGAACAACATAAACTGCAGTCCCATGGCCACAGCGGCCCCGATCCCAGCCAGGACATAGACTTCCACACTGCCCAATCCTCGGGCGATAAAACGGGCGGCAATCAGCAGCACCAAAGGCACGATGATGGCAGGGGTCAAGTCGATCTGAGGTCGGGCCCCGGTGTGTTTCAACTCGCGCACTGCGGTCGGGGTGATAGCCGGCTCTTTGCGCAACCGCTCGACCATTTCCAAGATGGCCCGGGGATTGCCCGCGCTCTGGCGCAGGACCTGGGTTTCCAATAGCTGCGGGTCCTCGACCTCGGCGTCGCCTACCCGCTGACGGATCAGACGCAAGGCCTCGTCATCGGGCAACGGCCCAAGAGGCACTTGGTCGAACTTCCAGAAATGCTTGCTCTGATTGCGGGGTACAGACTCCAGCGCCCCAACCAGCACGAATTTCCGGCCCAACTGCCGCACCAACCGGGCCGTAGTCGCCGTCAGGCCGGTCAAATCGTCGATGACCAGCACCCAGGCCTCCTGCTCGACCGCTTCCAGCACCATCTGGGTCCACTCAGCCACCGAAGTGCGGGCGTGTTGCTGCCGGAATTCATCGAAGTCTTGCAAGGCCCTCCTCTCGGACGTATCCGCGACCCTGTTCTCGTCCGGATCCTCTGCCGACTCCCCAGACGGCGAGGCCGGACGAGCTCCCCCAGGAGGCGGGTCCCCCTGACCCGCCGGGTCGGGATACGCCCGAGTTTTGGGTGCACTGCGCATGGTGTCTGGAGAGGATGCGATAGAATGATCTGGGCCGTGGGCTTGGGCCGAAGGGAAGACGCCCCGCTCATGCAATTGCTCGGCCAGGGCGATAATGGCCTGGCGCACTGGGGTCAGATTGTCGAGGCGGATCAGCCGCTGGCCCTGGAGTTGTTGCAGCAGATGGCTCTTACCCACGCCCACTGAGCCGATGACCAGCGTATCAACGCGCTTGTCGACGTTGGCCTGGAGCTGACGGAATTCTTCCTGGCGGCCCACCGCCTGTCCGTCGATCCGATTCCGCACCGGCAGCGCCCTATCCAGAAACCGATACGACCGGTTGCGTTGGCGCGACAACCAACGAATAAGGGCCGGCCGCTGGTCGATACGTTCGACCGACGCCCGCTTTTGCTCGGTGGAGACGGCGATATAGATCTGCGAGGTGCGAATAGACGTATGCCCCATCAACTCGCGGATTTGCTCGATGGGCACGTTGCGGTTGGCCAGACCGGTGCCGAAGGTGTGGCGCAGCATATGTGGATGGACCGGACGGATCCCGGCCCGACTGGCGTAGCGCTTGAGGGCGTCCCATACAGTCTTACGGGATAACCGACCGCCGGTGCGCAGATTGCAGAAGACATACGGCGAGCGGTGGGCCCGCTGGTCCAGCCAGAGACGCAAGGCATCCTGAGCCTGGAGATTGAGCGGGACGACCCGCTCGCGACCCCGCTTGCCGGTGAAGCGCAGGGCCGGGGTCTCCGTGGTCCAGTGGATCTGGTCGATGCGGAGATTGCAGGCCTCGGAGACGCGCAGGCCGCAGCCGGCGAGGATTTCGATGAGGGCCTGGTCGCGCTGGTTTTTGGGGACGGCGCGCAGGGCGTCCAGCTCGGGTGGGGTGAGGGCTTTGGGCAGGCGTACGGGGGCCGCTATGGTGGTCATATATACTTCCTAGTGGGGGTGGTGATGGAGGTGGCGTGCCGGCGGGGGCGATACAAGCACAACCCACCCCACAGCCCCGATCCCGACAAAATGGGTATTTTGTCTGTACCGGCTGCCGGCCATTTGCCCGACAAAAGGGCGCTATGTAGGCCCGGCACCCAGGTCCTCTTCGATCAGGCGATGAGCCCGCATCAGCATCCGAGCAAAGGTCGACCCGCCTTGCAGTACCAGCCCGGGACCCCGCCAATCGCGCAGCAAGTCCAGACCAGCCTGGTCGATGAAGGATACCCCGTCCAAATCCAGAATGAGTCGGCGCTTAGGGCCCCGATACTGGGCGCCCTCTTCGGCCAGCAACTCGACGGCTTGCCCGCCCAGACGGCCTTCGATTTTCAGCGTGGTTTCTTGAGGTGTTTGCGCGATAAGGGTTATTCGTATCATGGCATCTCTCTTTTGCATGTGGTATGTCTTATGCAAGAGCGGTGCCAAACAGAAACAGCCGCCTGAAATTGAAATTCAAGCGGCTGTTTAATCTTTAGTTAGGATATTTCTTGCGATATTCAGGGGGCTGGAGTTCTTTTTTTAGGGGCGCAATCGGTTGCGCAGACGCGCAATATATGGCGCAAGTGCGCAATCGGTTGCGCACATGGCCGCAACTAGCCCGATCCGCCGGGAAACGGATCACTGAATAACCGACGCTTTCCTAAGGATGTACCCAGTTGCTAAAAGTACCAAAATTGGTACATTTCCCTTATGCAAAAACCACTTCAGGTGAAATTCTTCCGCACCACAACCGGTCATGAGCCGGTGCGAGAATGGCTACGATCCCTGAGTCGGACAGACAAGAAAGCCATCGGCGAGCACATCAAAACCGTCCAGTACGGCTGGCCCTTGGGCATGCCCGTCGTCCGCAAGTTGGCCAGAGGCCTATGGGAAATTCGGGTGCCACTCAATAGGCGAATTGCCCGAATTATCTTCACATTGGAAAACAATATAATTCTTCTGCTGCACGGCTTTATCAAAAAATCACAGAAAATACCTACTGCAGATCTAACTACAGCCAAGAGAAGGCTGGCCCAATTGGAGAATTGACTAGTATGAACAAAGCGCATATCGGCGGCGATTTTGACGATTTTCTGGAAGAAGAAGGACTCTTGACCGAAACGGAAGCCACGGCCGTCAAACGGGTCCTCGCCTTCCAGATAGATCAATTCATGCAGCAAAACGCCCTATCCAAGACCGAAATGGCTCGCCGTATGCAGACCAGCCGCTCGTCGTTGGATCGGCTGCTCAATCCAGCCAATGCTTCGGTCACCTTGCAGACCCTGGATCGGGCTGCCAGAGCGCTGGGCAAAAAGCTGCATGTGGCATTGACTTGACCAACTGCTCTACGGCCGTTTGATCCCCAACTTTTTCATTCGGTGCCGCAACGTCGATTCGGGCATCCCCAGGATGGCCGCGGCCCCCTTCTCGCCTCGGATGACCCAGTTGGTTTGCTCCAGTACTTCGATGATGTAGCGACGCTCGACCTCTTCCAGGGAAGCCTGGGTGCCGTTTGAGCCGTCTGGGCGCGTGCTGGGGCTGGCGGCCGGGGCTACTTCGGCCGTTTGGTAGATACCCCTTTCCTCCTGCACCAATCCCCCGCCCTCACCGGAATCGGCGGCCTGGTTGGGTTGTGCCAGCGCAATATGCTCCGCGTGAATCACCGGCCCCCGGCACAAAATCACCGCCCGCTCAATGGCGTGCTTGAGCTCGCGCACATTGCCCGGCCAGGAATAGGCCTGCAACAGCACCAGGGCCGTTTCGCTGATTTGGGCCACGGGTTTGCCCAGATGCCCAGCCATAGGGGCCATGAAGTAACTGGCCAACAGTGGGATATCAGCCAACCGCTGACGCAGAGGCGGCAATTGCACAGGGAAAACCTGAAGCCGGAAGAAGAGATCCTCACGAAAGGTCTTCTCGACCACCATCTGCCCCAGATCGCGGTTGGTGGCCGCCACGATGCGCGCCTGGGCCGGCAAAGTCTCCGTACCACCGACCCGCTCGTACTCCCGTTCTTCGAGCAGGCGCAGCAATTTACTCTGCGCCTCCAGCGGCAAATCGCCGATCTCATCGAGGAAGAGGGTCCCCTCCTGGGCCAGTTCGACCTTGCCCATTTTGCGGGCGTGGGCCCCGGTAAAAGCCCCCTTCTCGTGGCCGAATAACTCGCTTTCGACCAGGCCATCGGGCAAGGCCCCACAGTTTACCTGGATAAAGGGCGCTTCGGCACGCGGGCTGGCTTCGTGGAGCGTACGGGCGGCCACGCCTTTGCCCGTACCCGTTTCACCTTGGATCAAGACGGTCAAATCCACAGCAGCAGCCTGCCGGAGCTGGTCGAGGAACTGGAGTAACGCCGGACTCTCGCCAATGAATTCCTCCCGCGCCCCACTCAAGGCTTCATATAGAGCCCGCTCGTGGGGGTCGGGGGTAATGTGCAGAGAAATTTCGGCTCGTTCGGAATAATTCAGATCGCGATCAACGGCTTTGACTTGGAAGACGTATTCCCCTTCGGGCAAGTCGGTATACATGACCTGACGCTGGGTGGTGGTCTGCCAGAGTCTGTCAATTCTTTTGTGTATCTGGTTTTATCGGGTAGGTACTCGTCCTTCAAAATAGATAGCAAATTGATTGAGGGCTTTTCGCCACTCTCGGATGGGTTTGGTCCATTTTTTAGCGATGTT
>WLWI01001685.1_pt1 | contig 19091 bp, 13 predicted proteins | sample 6701501 | NCBI WGS metagenome assembly WLWI01 (sample SAMN12718690, study PRJNA515312) | sponge metagenome | isolation source: marine sponge | host: Mycale hentscheli | place: New Zealand: South Island, Marlborough, Capsize Point | collected 2014-11-01
ATCTTCAATCTACGTAAACAATGACAAGATTTTCTTCAAAGGAAATGTTTATAGCCTAACAACATACAATAGACACTATCGTGCCCACATCCTATCTATAACTGATAAGGAAAAGTGTGTATCTTATTCTTATAATGCACTAATTCATCATATTCCTCTTCACTCTCGCATGACTAGAGTTCTACAAAAACAGACTATTGTAATTTTACCATTTTATATATCACATTAATTTTGACCATTTCTTGTTAGCACCAGCATTTTTGTTCAAATAATAAATGCATTAGAGCTGAACCATAAAATGGGATGGCCACATAAATACCAGAAAATAAGTTGCTCTAATAGTATGCATTTTTGCCAAATCCCCCATCACGGGTGTGGCCACAAGTGCAGAATACATTATCAATGCAAAACTTCACTTCTTTCAACTCTGTTAACTTCCCTGAGCATAAAGCAAACTACACCGCTGGCTGCAAGAAATTGTTTGCTCATGTGATTATGACATGATGCTTGGGGGCATTACCCACAAAAGCTGGTACCTATGTGGAGCTGAAGCTCCGCACTTTCTCAAGGATCAGCCCGAAATAAAAAAGTAGCACAATAAAAAGTCTTAATCGTCATTCCAAGTAAGATCATATCTAAATCAACAGTTAATTGTCAGTAATCTCCAAAATCAGAGCGTGACAGACAGACAGACAGGGTGACTACTATAACCCTCTCGCGCATGTGTGCTGAGGCATAAATATATAAACACAATACAGATGCTAGCAAAAAAAAATATGAATAGAATACTTCAGCACTGGTGAGATCAAGCATACACACAATAGTATCGAAAAGCTTAAGTTAAGCAATTACAATACGTACGTCAACATAGACATACAATAGTACTGAAGCCACACCCATCATGGAATAACCAGACCCTTTATCAAACTTCTACGCTGAGAACGGGTCAGGGGAGCATGCACCTTGGCTGTTCCACCCCCACATTTTCGGGTAGTCAATTAAACATTTTTTGGCCGTTTCCTAGGCTAGCCTCGGCAGAATGAGTTGACAACAGAGTACCAAAATAAACACTTGTAACATTTGTGGTTGCACAAGTTTAGGTTACCACGTCTTGTAACTTGCGGCAGGGTACACATAATCAGGAAACTACTACCACTCTAGACTGGCCATGGTGCATATTGTACCCTGACCCTGTCTCAATGTAAAGGTTAAGAAAGGGGTCTAGTTACATCAGACTATCATAGTTTGTGCAAATAACTAAAAAAAAAAAATGCAAACTTACGGACAACATGATAAATGACATTACCAAGACCCTACACAACAATAACAACAACTAGAGTTAATCATACACAATAACAACAAAATTAAAAAAAAATTAATTGGATAATCTGAACTACATCTTTTGTAAGCATGTGCTGAGGACAGTCAAAAAACCAGTTAGTAATGAGTATGCAGTGTCACTCACCTGTCCTTCGTGAGCACCCTTTACCAGTCCAGCAATGTCCACTATGTGCAGGTATGCTGGAATAGTGCTTGCAGGCTTTCCAATGATCACAGAGCCAATCGTAACGAGAGTCTGGAACTGGGACGCGATGTAATGGAACCAAAACAAAAGCAAAATACAAACAAATAAACAAACATAATGTTGCAGAAAAATAAATACAACCTAATCCGGATTATTTTGTACCCAGTAAAGGTGCGAATCTTAGTAGCTATCACTAAATGAATAACTAGTTGAAGCCTCACACTATAGACTACCAGCCATAGTAGCAATAGATAGTTAATTGCACAACATTCGCATAAATATGTATATTTATACCATAGAATCAGTAAAGGTGCACACTAACACAGGTATTCAAATACAACAATGAACCAACTGTTCAAGTTACTTATTTCATTAGAATCTATGGTGCAGAAAGGGAAGTTCTCCTCTGGTGCAGAAGCTTTAGGAAAACATTGAGGAAGTAGACTTCCTGCGAAAGTATAATAATGTGAATGCTAGATATTAAGTTAGCTATTTCTTACCCCACATTAGGCAAACCCACAATGCCACACTTCAGTGAAGTACCAAATCTACCCATGACGGGTCTTGCACCTTCAGACTCTCAAACATTCCTTTTTTGGGAGGAATTCTACTGCTGTTTGGCATTGACTAATCTTGGATATAATTAGTGCCCCAATAGCCTACTTTAAAAGCAACCGACGAAATTAGCACGCATTAACTGTAAAAGACAGGAACTGCCTCTTTTAGTTACGATGACACTACAAATTTTAAAGATCCTGCTCAATGACAATAGGCATTACTTGTACTTCTGCCTTACCTAAGCCGAGCTCGACCTAAGCTGAGAGATTTAATTTCGCTGCTCAGGCAGCAATCTAGTGGGCGGGCACCTAGACCGAATTGCTTATTTACGTCACGTTTCCCAATTCCGGTTCCTCACTCGCGTGTGTTGGGTGTTCCATAGCGGCCTTGTAGTAGTCTCGCGTAGCCAGACCCTTTACCAATCGCTACGCGGGAAAAGGGTCTGGTAAACTGACATAGAGCAGTTTGTTCTTGCTTAGTCAGCAAGTGGTTAACTGTGGTTCAATTAGTGTGGGTGTAAATCGTTAAATATTTTCAGGCGCGTGAATTGTTCAGATCAGTAGGCAGAGTTCGTTCTGTATTGTGAAGAAATGTTACTTGTGCTGGGAAATGCTGCCGGTTAAAAATTAATGCACTTTGATACTGATTCTTGGCTAGCATTATTCACCTTTAAGCATGACAAAAACCTAAAATACCATGGCATATACAATGGCCTGTGCACAAAGCAACAACTAAGCGAAACTTCCAACTCCAGATATCTTAAAAAGCTAGGCCAAGTCACTGCTTAAACTAATGGCATCACCTAAAGGAAGAGTTTTGACATGGCTGTTGGAGAGTTGTGCACAGAAATACTACACACGCAAAAGTTTGAGCAGTCTTACTTCACAGGGTATTACGTCACACATTGTTTGCGGTCTCCCCAATTAGTGAGGGGAACTGAATAAACTGCTCAATGTCAGTTTACCAGACACTTTTCCCGCGCAGCGATTGGTAAAGGGTCTGGCTACGCGAGACTAATTAAGAAGCACCAAAGGTGCGAACCCTCAGTGCTATTAAATACTACCTAGCAATTACAATATAATCTCCTTCCAAAAGAACAAGCAATCTGTTAGCTATTTTTAATGAGGTATCAAAATAGCTCAACCAATGAAAATGGTACATGGAAACACTGTCTTCATAAGAGAAGAAGCTAAACTAGCCAGAAACACCCACCGTATACATCTTCAACGCGAAGCTTCACTTCTTTCAACTCCGTTAACTTCCCCGAGCATAAAGTGAACTACACCGCTGGCTACAGAAATTATTTGTTCACGTGATTATGACATGACGCTAGGGGGCGTTGCTCATAAAAGCTGTACCTACACGGAGTTGAAAGCTTCGTGTTTTCTCAATGATTAGCCCAAAATTAAAAAAAGTAGCACAATAAAAAGGTCTTAAATCTTCATCCTGAGTAAGTTCATACCTAAATCAACTGTAATCTCCAAAATCAGAGCGTGACAGACAGGACGACTACTATAACCCTCTCGCGCATGCGCGCTGAGGGTTAATTAATTACTATTATTAACTACTATTATTATTACTCTTATTATTTATGTGAAGCATATGAGCACTAAGTGTATTTCACCAACTATAGGTTGAGCTACATGTGCTGAATAAAGCAGCTGCTCAACTCACATTGCCTAGCTTCTCTACATCCAATGAGGGGAGCTTCTGTAACTCTTTTTCAGAGAGATTATCAAGGTTTCTACACACACACACACACACACACACACACACACACACACACACACACACAAACAATAATATTATAATAACTCAAGTACAGTAGCGCTTGATGCACTATAATAATAATGATAAATAATAATAATAATAATAATAATAATAGCAATGTGGTAATTAAATACAGTATTCCCTGCATATCAACACTATAACTACCTTATAATCATTTCTGCCATTGACTTGGACAGTTCCCTGGAGTACACCCTCTTGTTAAAAAATGTTCTTTCTAGTTTTTGTCTAGAGGCTATAGGATCCCAGATAGCACCAGATACGATGACAGCAGCTAGCTCACTATGGCTGCCCATCCGAAGCTCGTATTGGATCAGGTTTAAACTAGAAAAATAAATAAATGAATATTTTTAACGCAGTGTATATACATGTGATGTCCCCTTACCCTACCACAGTGGGTGGCAACTAAAAATCTTCCTACTACCCTTACGTTGTCGATCCTAACCGTTACCCTCCTGACTCAATTTCTTACCCTCCCAGTTCAAAGCGTTACCCTCCCATGTCCCAATTCTTACCCTCCCATAGAAATCCCTATAGCAACTATCCGTGAAGATGGGTACTTGGATCTGATGCTCTCGATCACTTCCATCAAGTCATCAATGTTGGAGGAGCAGAATATCCTCAGGGTCTGCATGAAAACGAAGGAATTTAAATAATTAATTGATAGCCGGGTCATTCCATTGAAAATCAGCCATTTTCAGCCACCCTCCCATATTGACACCCTCAGATTTTGCTCAAATTTTTTTTAATATGTTGCTTTTAATGCCAATAGAAACATATCCAAATTATATGCAACAAATCATGTTCGTTAAAGAGATATAATTATTTAAAATTTGAGGGCCACGCCCACTTTTCACTTACCTTGTCAAGAGGCAGTGTGGTAGAACCATCCACACACTGATCCAATACCACACAGACAAACATCATATGAACACCCACCTTCATTAATACTTATCAGCACATTATCCACACTTACTTGTTTGTGCATATTTAGCTATTTGTTTGAAACAATACTTAGTCAAGCGGCGCCTCATGCATCACATGATTTGTATCATTTCATTCACATACACTCTTTAAAACAAATATTCAATTAAGCCGAAATTTGGCCAATATTGGGGTATTTAGGAGGACTATAACTTCTTAATATGTAGCAACTAGCTCTAACTGATTCCATATCCTGAAAGTTGGGCTCAAGATTTAGCCCAGAAACCTATTTTCAGAGTAATCCTGTGTACAAATTTTGCGATACAAGCTCTTAAAGTTGAGGCTCTTGACAAGGTAAGTGAAAAGTGGGCGTGGCCCTCAAATTTTAAATAATTATATCTCTTGTTGCATATAATTTGGATATGTTTCTATTGGCATTAAAAGCAACATATTAAAAATTTTTGAGCAAAATCTGAGGGTGTCAATATGGGAGGGTGGCTGAAATATAATGGAATGACCAGAAACGTTAAGTAATTATACAAGAGTACATCAAAACAGTAACAACATAAGTGCACAAATATTATATACTCCATATAAGCTTCTTCATTTTTGAATTGCTGAAACATGTGTGTGTGTGTGTGTGTGTGTGTGTGTGTGTGTGTGTGTGTGTGTGTGTGTGCATATTACTTATAGCATTAGTTGGTGTACATATGGGGAAATATTTCACAAGCATGTGAATGAAAATACAAGCATGAGAGTGAAGTGTCATCCCTATATTGTATGACAAGTGTAATAAATTGTTTATCATACGTTGGATATTGTTCCTAAACAGAAAACATTCCGAGGTAGCGCCACCATACTTCTACAAATTCAGTAGTCCAGAACTACACACAGGTGTATTAAAGTGTTCAACATGCAGTATTCAATATGGGAAAATATTGAACGCTCATGTGATGCGGAATACTCAAGAAAAAATATCCAATGTATAATATGTATATATACTGACCAGCATATACAATGAAAGCCAATTAGCAGAACCTGTTACAAGATTTGGTGTTTATAATACAAACCTAACACACTTTAGCTACTACCGAGTCAACTGCACTAATTGATTAGTCAGTGATACAATAATTGCTTGCATCCACTGAAACCTTTTATTCCCAAGTTACATATGTACAATTAACTAACTACTGTCCGGGCAAAACTCTGGACGCAGAAGGCCGGCAGGGTCTAGAGAGAAACAAACACTCCAGCTCAACAATCTTGTGTCACGTGATCAACAGAAATTGAATTTTTAAATCCCAGACTGACGTGTGTTGACCTGGGTCTGACTACGTATGGGACAATACTTGAACTGCCGAGAGAAATGCCAACAACACCCCCTACTTGACCACTCCCACCATGTCTGAACTCACATACACTCACATTCATACTTAATACATGGATTTAAAAACACACGATTATTTTCTCTCCATTACTCACCTTTAGAGGCATTCCACCGTAGCCCCGTTGGTTGAACACCACCGGCCTGTAGCCAGTCAAGATGCCATCCTTTACCAAATGCTGGCAATACGTCTCATCACTGGAGCCTGCTATCCCAGGTAGTATCAGTAGAACAGGCAAGTCCTTTTCCTGGGAACTTGGGGTCACGTTCCCTCTCGTGTCCGTCATGGACCCCCAATCCAGCGCCACCACGCCTCCATCCATGAGACTGAATCTCTCTCTGGAACAGCATAATTAGCCAAATCACATCATCATAACTCAGTCCTTAACAGTTAAATAAATAATAAATTCCATTAACTATATATATAATATATATTTATTAAAACTTAATCTGACACTTAAATGTCTAACGTCCTCAGAAAGTCAAGTATGTATATATATATATATATATATATATATACATAATTATTATTATTATTTATTATTATTATTACTATTACTAAACTGTGTCTGTTGTTTTGCTAAGGGCATTATTTTTCCTAATACCATAGCTGAGTTATTTTTCAATAGAAAAATGTGTGGTATTATTTTGAAATGCAACAGCAGTGTAGAACTGAAATAATGATCTGATTAGTCGTGGTGTACCTTGCCGCACGTTTATCTGCTAGGCAATACCATGGCAAAATTCCAGGGAAATGCTATTTAGCAACAGTAAGAAAAGTATGAATAATGGCAGAACTAGAATGAAAAATTTCTTTGACGAAAATATAATACAAGATTATGGTTTTTTTAGCTGCAGAAATGGGTATTAAAAATGATAGCACGGAAAGCTGTGGTATTCGGATAAATAGCACTCATGTGGCAAGAAATTTCACTCGGCTTGGCCTTGTGAAAATTTTCTCATTCCACTCATGCTATTAATCCTGTTACCCAGTCTTCCATGCTACTATATCTCAATATATCACCTGTATTCTTGGGTTTATATTGGGTTATCACATCCCCCCAGGTTATAGCATTATTGTTCACTGTGCTTTGTACACAATAATTTAATAATTCATTTGCTACAGGATAATATCACCCATCAAATTGGCCATATTAGCCAGTGGCACTCGTGTAAATACTATGCCAACAGACTCGTGATATTCTCCTGCACCAAGTGAATTATATATATTTGTACTATGACATCCCATACTGACCGAATGGAGGGATGCAACTGACTTGTACCGTGGCTCTAAGTCTATAGGAACACACAAAAAACTAATCCTGATTGGACGGTTCACTTATTCACCTCCTAGGAGGTGGGTATGGAATAGATTCACTGCAAATTGAGTAATCTGATTGAACACTTTGAACAAGTCCTCGGACCTTCGGCCCTCGGTTATGTAGATCCCGTACCAACTTCCTCATCGTGGTGCAACCTATATATAGATGGATTGCTAATACTATCATTAGCTGTACTTCACCCATCAGCACTACAGCTGGAAAATGACAAAGAGACTACTGTAACCCTCACACGCATGTGCACTGAGGGTTAATTACTTAATGGTGAAAGCTGGGGTAGTGGCAAGTATGTTTTAAATGATTCCTTGCTATTCAAGCCTTAAAAAAATAAAATAATAATAATAATAATAATAATAATAATAATAATAATAATAATAATAATAATGATTAGAAAACATGCTGGCAACCTGTATGGCAACACAAGTAATAAAACTTAAAACTCATTAGCAAATCATACTTGTACTATAGAGACATTAACAACTACTAATTAATAGACAAAACAGCACGCCCTCCTCAATGTGATAGTGTAGAACCAATTGATATATTAGCTTAAAGTAAATGTGCTGAAGATTCACAGATTGATTCCAGAGGAAGTAATGGGGGAAGTGATGATACAGTAGCATACAAAACCCACTTCAGATTTCAAAACAATGGAACAGGAGGAGACAAGGAACTAGTACTTGTCATAGAATGCTACAAACTATGGGACCATTTGTATTGAAACCTGGGTTAAGTTATAACAAGTACATGATAACAACACTTTCATCTTCCTGCACACAACACAGGTTTCCAGACGTGAGACATGATCTCATTAGTGGGTGCAGTGCATACCGTTCACTTTTTTGTTTGTACTACTATTACTTCCTTGCAACCTGGAAAATGTCTTCCCTCTGCCTGTTCAATGACTCACTCATCCTTCTCACTGAACGTATGCTAAACTGTTTCCAATGTATAGGAGAGAGAGAGAGAGAGACATACTGATACCCAAACAATGAATACAGTCTTTACAACTAGATGATAAATTTGAATACTGACATCTTTACCAACAAATTCTTTTGAATTGAAGCAGCCAAGAGGGACAATACTTTTGAACTGAGGCAACCACTGCAGGTGGGATGACATTTTAAAACTGAACAACCAGGAGAGTTGACATTTTTGATGCAATAGAGACGAACACTTCGAACTGGGTCAATGAATGAATGAGAAATCAATCAATGTCACCATGTAATGAGAAAGTGTGATGTCACGACAGTTTGCTCCCAGAAGGCGTCTTAGAATCCCAACCTTATTTATTAGTTGCACTCTAACCTCAATATCAGGTGAGCATATCCCATAGAGCTCTCCATTGGAACACACACAGCACACACACACACACACACATATTCATTGACTCCTTCATCCCTCAACTATGTTTAATACAAAATCACTCCTGAAGAGGACTTTACCCATTAAATTAAAACAATGGGTTACATTATGATAACTACTATTTAGGTTGTAGCTACACAGACTACACAATACTATCTTCTTTTACCTTTTGTAATAAATATTGGGTGCCTTCTGCAAGTAGAATCTGACGATTGTAGTAAGATGGGAATGAAATGCCCAGAAAGTAGGCCAGTAACGTTGTTTCAGTATAGGACATAATTTCAGTAGCTCGTCTTTCAGCCGTCCTTTGCCTACTACGGCTGGCTTCCCTGCAGCTCTCCCGTACCGGTACAAGTAAAGCAAGAACAACAGAGACGCCGCTGCAGTAATAAGTTGCAATGGCGCCACTCCTTCCAGCATTCTGGCGGCTATAGTCAATTAATTGACAGCTAATAGCACTTAATTAACCCGCAACCCAGCCTCTTTATGTCGGAGTGATTTTTTTTTCCAAGAAGGGGTGAGGTCAAATGGGAGGATTCAGTGGGTGTGGCTTATTCACCGAGAGAAATGGAAGTGTACGAGAGAGCGAAACAGTTGCTGGAGGCTGGACAGTTGAAATCCTCATTCAAACTTTATTCCGAGTTCATATCCCACCAGAAAGGCAGTACTGATAGTTCCTGTCTAGCTGAACTATCAGATGCGTATAATTCTAGAGGACACATCAGATATCTGTGGGTTGAATTTGATGAAGCAGTTGAAGACTACACAGAGGCAATCAGTCTAGATCCAAAATTTGCTGTGGCTTACTATAATAGAGGACAGATACATTACAGATTGGGTAAGATCATGCAACACAACAGCTACTGCACTGATGAATTTACTGTGAAATGCTAGAATAATCGTGAATGCTTTAGCATACACCATTTCAAGTTTATAATAATATATCCTAATTCCTAATATCATTATTGCAGCGATAATCCAGTTGTTATTGTACTGTTTTGGATTGGGGCAATAAGATATTTGCTAATTCTGAATGAGTTTCATTTTTGCTTTTTCATTGAACTTTCCTTATCTGCAGTTATTTGTGGGCATTTAATAATTACTGTTACTATAGTCATTCTTACTACTTACTTATTTTGTAAATGTTATTTGCATTATGAAGCAAGATTCAAACTCGCAGAGAAGGACTTAGAGGAGTGCCTGCAGTTGAATCCATCATTTAAAGATGCAGAACTGAATTTAGAACAAGTCAAAAAAGACATTCGGAGACTTTCACTAACATAACAGACTTTACTATAATTATTATCAATCCATACCATGTTTAAATCATGTTATTTATAACTTGTCTCGTAGGTATGGTCATCTGGTGTATCTTATTGTTTACATACACCTTAGTGGTTTGAGCACATGAAGTCTACAGTTAATTCATGTGCACAAATAGCTATCACTTTGTGAAGAAGGGCAATAAAGAATAGCAGAGTTGAGACACTTTGATAACTCCCGTCTTATTTTATCATTTCAGAATCGTTATGTAGTATAGCTGTAACACAAAAATTGTCTTTGTAGTTTGTAACATTTCACTAATAAGAGCCAAAGGTTTTCATGTGATCCACACGTGAGTTAGCTAATGATGTAACTAAATCTCAATTCAACATTTCTCATGCTATAAAATTAATTTTAAAAATATTGTGGAAATTAAAAAAACATTGACAGATGCATGTACATATAAATTTCACTGCAGCAAACATTAAGCTGAATTAATTAAGAGTCGACATCCGTTGCCTGTGAATATAAAAGAGTTTCTTAATAAACAGTTCAGTCATCCAACAATGGCTCTCTCAGCGGTACATTGTCTATCTCCTCCACAGAGTTGGGTTTACTCTTAGTCCGAGCTCTTGGACGGACACTGGAAGAGTCTCCATCTGTGTTTGCACTCCTTCTACCAGACGAGTCGAAACCATTGGATAATTTGTTCAGACTAGTCCGTCTATCATCTTCGCTGACTGTTCCTGCTCTGCTTCCTTGATCACTGCCTGGGGCATGATCTGGCTTACCACTTTGCCTCTGCTTCAGTTTCATCCTGAGTACAAGCATGCACACACACACGCACACAGAAAAAAAAATTAATAAAAAATACAATTTTAACAAAATACTAACAACTACGTAGTTTTAATTTGTTAGAAGTTTTTGCTCTGTATCTAACTTATTCAGAGGACCCTTCAAAAGTCATGTTTCTGATAACAGCTTTTGTCTATCAGAGCACCATAAAAAAAAAAACCTTCACTATGTTGCATGTATGCTGTAGATAACTGCTATATAAGCTTTGTAACAACAGCCCCATTATATACGACAACCTGGTTTGTGACACCTTATAAGTAAGGAAATTACACCCATGCCGGAGTTTCTTATTATATGCTAAGTTTCTATGCCCAAGTCTTGATATTAAACATGCCCCTAATATATTGCATAAACACACATTATTCGCTGCAGGTGACACAAAGAAAGACCGCAAACTATCATTTCAAAGCCTAAGCATGTTCCAGCTAGCTCTACTCTTAAGATGTTTAGCTGTTTTCATTCTTACCATAGTTTCTTGCCGGCAACAGAGTAGAAGAGATAACAGGTAGCATAAAAGTAAGGAAGGATCACCAGGAAGATGCTGAACTGGTAAGGGACCGGACTATTTGCTGGATCCAGGAAAGCCACAGTGACCATGAGAAGATTTAACAAAATGGCAGCCTCAATCACATTGATGTAAGTCTTCTGGAAGGGCTTGGTGAAGAGATGCACAATGAGGACTAAAAGCGCAGCCAAACTGAAGAAAAACTACAGGAAAATATATATATATATATACTACTCATTCACAATTCAAATAAAATGTAAATAAAATGTAGAGTACACATTATAAAAAAGGCAGCTATTAGTACACCAGTGCAACTATATTGACTTTTTTATGATTGGTACATGACACAAATCTGCTTGAAAAAGATTCCAGAAAAAAAATTATTTACCAATATTATGGACGGTCTAAAAGCTTGGTAGAGGAAGCTAATGGCTACAAAGATGAGTCGGCGCCCAATGTCCCAACCACCCCACCAACGATGCTTCAATTGGAGACCTTTCGTCAGCACATCTGCATACTGCTGAAATTTCTGCACACACACACACACATGCACAAATATATAATTACAAAAATGGTACAAATACCTATCTGAGTACTAATATATATATATTATATATATATACATACAATATACACATGAGTAAACATGTGCATACACATGCATACATACATATATACATACACACACTCAATCCCCTTTTATCCGGGCACCTTGGGACCTGAGGATGCCTGTATCTCAGAAATGCCCACTCAAAATTAGCTAAATCGCAAGGTAAGAATTGATTAATTGAGTGGCTAACTTGTGCCCGGTAAAGAGGCATGCCCATAATAGAGGCGTCCCGATAAGAGGGGATTGAGTGTATGAATATGTGTATATGCATGCATACATACACACACACATACATACACACGCACATACATACATACATAATACATACATACACACATACATACACACATACATACATACACATACATAATACATACACGCATACACGCATACATACACATACATACATATACACACACATACATACATACATACGTACATACACACATACATACACACATACATACACACATACATACACACATACATACACACACACATACATACACACACCTACACATACATACATACACACACACATACATACACACATACATACATACACACATACATACATACACACATACATACATACATACATACATACATACATACATACCAGTGGTCTGCGGATGCAAATGTACGATGTGAGGAATGGAGTTGGAACTACAAAGAATATCATCAAGAGAAGACCAAACACAAAGAACACAATAAACTCTGGAGCATCGCAGGACTGGGAGCCATCATATTGAAACACCTACAATAACATATACATTAACACACACATGTACAGTACATACAATACCATACACAAAGAAAAAAACCCAGAATTCATTCAATTCTAGAGCCACCCATAGCCCAACCTCAAACCTCCACCTTACCCATCCGACTCTAGTTGGTGTGCAGCTGACAAAGATGAGAGAAGTGTCCGCCATGTACTTGTACACAAACAAGGATAGAAACGTGATTCCCTTCAATGCCGAGTGGTTCGCAAGCTTTCGGATAAAACGGGTTCTGATTCCACCAACAAAACAGATCAGCAACCATCACAGGAGAAGGAGAGAAGCAGCCACAGCAACAACACCAACAACAACAACAACAACAACAGCAACAACAACAATCAGTGAATGGCTTAGGCCACATACCGGTCAATGCCATAGCAGCTAACACAGCAGACGATACCAACTTACCCGAAGGCAAACAGTAAAATGCACAGTATGGTAAGAGCAGGAGATATATATCCCAACAGAGCAACGTGATGAGCTTTGAAAGATAAATGAAGGCAGAGAGGAAACGGAATACTTAGACCGAGCACATTGAGGAATGTACGGAGGCCCTGGGCAAAGAAATTAAGTAAAGCTTTGAATTATCACCATTTATAACTATGTGTACTCCTTACTACACCCCACCTCTCACACCTAACACTAGTCACACTTCACATCAACCACACCTCACACTAGTCACAGCTCACACTCGGCACACCTTATACTAGCACACCTCACACTAGTCACACCTCACTCTAGCCACAGTTCACACTAGTCACACCTCATACTAGTCACACCTCACACCAGTCACAGCTCACACTCGGCACACCTTATACTAGCACACCTCACACTAGTCACACCTCACACTAGTCACAGCTCACACTCGGCACACCTCACACTAGTCACAGCTCACACTCGGCACACCTTATACTAGCACACCTCACACTAGTCACAGCTCACTCTAGCCACAGTTCACACTAGTCACACCTCACACTAGTCACACCTCACACTAGTCACACCTCACACTAGTCACACCTCACCCTAGTCACACCTCACCCTAGTCACACCTCACCCTAGTCACACCTCACCCTAGTCACCTCACCCTAGTCACACCTCACACTAGTCACACCTCACCCTAGTCACACCTCACACTAGTCACACCTCACACTAGTCACACCTCACACTAGTCACACCTCACACTAGTCACACCTCACACTAGTCACACCTCACACTAGTCACACCTCACCCTAGTCACACCTCACACTAGTCACAGCTCATACTAGTCACAGCTCACACTAGTCACACCTCACACTAGTCACACCTCACACTAGTCACACCTCACACTAGTCACACCTCACACTAGTCACACCTCACACTAGTCACACCTCACCCTAGTCACACCTCACTCTAGCCACAGTTCACACTAGTCACACCTCATACTAGTCACACCTCACACTAGTCACACCTCACCCTAGTCACACCTCACACTAGTCACACCTCACCCTAGTCACACCTCACACTAGTCACACCTCACACTAGTCACACCTCACACTAGTCACACCTCACACTAGTCACACCTCACCCTAGTCACACCTCACACTAGTCACACCTCACACTAGTCACAGCTCACTCTAGCCACAGTTCACACTAGTCACACCTCACCCTAGTCAAACCTCACACTAGTCACAGCTCATACTAGTCACAGCTCACACTAGTCACACCTCATACTCGGCACATCTCACACCAGTTACACCTTACACTAGTCACAGCTCACACTAGACACCAGCGACTCACCTATTACAACTCAAACTTACTACACCTCCTAATCACATCAAATGACTTACATTAGTGACAGTCTGTATCTGGGAGTCAGTTTGAACTACCACATAAGGACTGTAAACGAGGCCAATCACCTGCAAATTTAATAACACAAATCCCTAATTAATGTCATTCATATTAACAAATACCCACTCAATATAATGGTTTCAATTAATTTTTACTGAAGGAGTCAAATCAGCGGACACTTGTTTGAGTAAAAGCTGACAATAGTCAATGTTATTGCTACGCATAAATAATGAAGATCCGATTATTTAACAACAAGGTGAAGTTACATATGGAAAGGGGAAAAAAAGAGAGTGAGAATGAAAAATGGTAATTGGTAATTCGTACCGCAAAACTATTATTTTACAATACTGTACAAAAAACCCAATACTGCCCCTACATTCATCTATCACATGATAAAGGTTGAGAGAAGTTTTAAACCCTGACCTGAGCGTAGAAGAGGAACCCTTTGAGCTCATTAGGCACTGCTATGTCAAACAGGAGAATGAGAGTTGACATGACTACCACAAACACGCCTGCATACAAACACATGTACAAATACCCACAAAGTCAGACTATAATATTACTTTTCTAACATATCACATGTACCCCCATCAAGTGGGCACTATTACATAGTGTTGCTGCAGACACTCAATTATTGCCCCAACCCAATGCTGTGACTTTGAATGAAGTAGGCATAGAGCAGTTCATTAGGGCAACCACACTATGCCTACACATATCTCTAAAACAATTATTCGCAATTCAATTAAACTAACATACATATAATACAAATTCTAAGAATGTCTGCAGTGTCTATATGTGTCAATCATGTTAACAGAGGCCTGAATATTGCTCCTGACAGTACAGTATGAACACATGATTTGTATTGTAAATTTGCACTGCTAAAGGTCATCTATTCCCTATTTCTATATCCATGTGGATACTACTGAGCATGTGCACTAATGAGCATGTGCACTAATGAGCATGTGCACTACTGAGCATGTGCACTAATGAGCATGTGCACTACTGAGCATGTGCACTACTGGACAGTATTGGAGTCATAAGAATTTAGCCACCATTGCTGGAAAGTGATGCATGTATACTGTCTCTACAACACTTTAAACATGCATCAAAATGAAACATGTCAGGATAGACAAGGCATACAGAATGCTATGGATATAGAACACGTTTGAAAATGTACGAGCAATTTCAAGCAGAACTCACAAAGAATTAAGAAGAGAATAAGGCCGGCGTAACATGGAGTGTCCGTGCAGCGAGTCAAGTCGAGTGTCACTCCGTACTTGTCAGAGCACGAGCCACACAGTCGACCTGCATGCATACACACAAACAAACATTAATGGCATCTTGAGATGTCATCTTTGCCTCCATCCCACCGGCTCTTCCTTACCGACTCTGCCGGTCGTGCACTGGGCATCAGGGTTGTCAAATTGATACTTGCACCCTGGCAGTCTGCCCTGAGGCGTACAGTTCAAGTAGCCCGGCTGGACACGCACAGTGATGAGCTCCCTCCTCTCACTCTGAGTATAATCACCCCATGTACCCTCCTAGAGATGGAAAGGGAAAAACCAAACAGTTTACTCAATGCTGTGTAACACATGTACATGTGTGCTCATAATAGTTTAACAGTAACACAAACACACATGCACACACACACACATATACACTCACTCTCTCTCTCTCACACACACACACACTCACAAACTTACTCTTTCACACACACACACACATATATGCACACACACATACACACACACACACACCACACACCACACAATTCTTCTTATCAAAGCAATTGTCTCCCTTTCTCCATCTTACCCGTAGGAAGATATATCTATTGTTGTTGTCACATCTGAGAGCGTCAGAAATGTTGGTTGCCTGACATACACACATGTTGCTGCTCACATTCAAACCGTAACCTGGGTGACAGCCGGACACATTCAAGTCCAAAGTTTCAACACTCCCCTAAACAAAAAAAACAACAACAACGAAAACTGAAGTCGGCAAATTATATTATCATACAAAGATAACAAAGACAGTCTTTCTATCATCTGTGAGCATCAAATAACCACGCCTACCAATGTCCTAAGCAGAGAGAAGTTTAGAGTGAAAGAGGAAGTGAAGTTATATTCTACTGTTGGTAAGGCGACAGATGTAGGAGCCGTAGTGACACCCTGGAATTCAGGAGTAGTCCCGGGTGAGTTTGAGGGAGCATCAGTCGTAGAAGTAGCGACAGTTACGACATCAGGAAGACTAGAAGCCGCAGGCACCGTGTAAACATACGTATCATTGTTAGAAGACAAGGCATCCAAATTCTGGGGGGGGGAAAAAAAAGAAGGCAATCCAACATACACAAACACATACAAGTAAAGATGTTGCCCAGAAATTATATAGCTTGAAATTGTCTTGGTTTGTGGCTTATTGTAACTACACCTTACCGGATCTTGGCCAGGTGACTGAAGTGACCAAATGGCTTCTCTGCTGTTGTTGATTTGATCTGTGGCCAACAAATTAATGTCTAGCAACTCTCCCGGCTGCACCAACGTGTGCTAGAAACATAACAATAATAACAACAACAACAACAATAATAATAATAACAACAACAACAACAACAACAATAATAATGATGTTATTATACGTTTGCTTTCAATGCTTTTAATACTTGAAAAGAGAAAGTTAAAAGTGGTAAGGTACGTGTGTAGTCATGTGAGCAGATAAACACAACAAATATTTGTACCGAAAAACTTGTGAAAAATTAGAGAAATTTTTAAAGATAAATTGAAACACAATAGCGACTGTTGCAGCATTTTTGTAGATTTATTTTTATTGCTACTTATAGAACTAATAATAACTATCCTAAGAAGTAATTGAGCAAGAGAGAAAAGGTTGAAACATTGGTGAAGCGTAACATCAGTCAAAAAATATCATTACAGTAGGTAACTCGTATTCTTCAAAAACTGCAATTAAAAACAATTAAGTGTAATAAGTAATCGATCCCAAGGATATAATTAAACCACACAAACTTTACATTTTGGATGTCACTGTATGTAAGGTCATGATATTCATATTCAATGAGCAAATAAGAACCTGTTGTATACTTGTGTGTGTGTGTGTGTGGGGGGGGGGGGGGTTGTTCCTGTCTCTGTACCTAAACAGTCTATTCCTAAGTGGCCTAAATGAGAGGATTGTCTCATCACTTCTTCCAGATAATTGTAGCTGCGAAACCCACTCACTAACCCCTTTTACCAACTTCATCTTGAGTGATAAATCACTTACCTGAACTAAAACGTGAATAGTTGAAGGAGATGTGGCCAGAGACTCGTTAACATTCCTTGCCACATTCTCACCCTCAGGGCGCAGACTGTTGTTCCTAAAATAATAACAATAAAGTAAATACAACTTCCACGAGTGGCGGCGGGTCATCCAGTTACCAATCCAAAGAATAAATAAAAATCTTAAAATTTATCAAACAGTTGCTCTTACAACCTACTTAGAAAAGATGACAATTTTCTTACACATATTTGAAAGGATAGTTGGGGAATTCCCTGATGAGGTTTTCAGGTGGGTTGAATATGAGGGTGTTCTCCTGGGTGAAGTTGCTACCTAGCCAGCTGCATTGTTGCATGTCTGACGCAAAAATGGCAGCTCCACTCAGACGAGCCAAATTCCTAGTAAACTCTATACTCACATTCTACACATACAATACAGCATATCACACACGTACACACACATTACAATCACACATATACACACATATGTGACACACCTTCCATTCTTGAGGAGGGACATCCACACCCGAGCTATCCGTGTACTGGAGAAAACAGAGTCGATTAAAGATGTCCACTACGAACCTGATGGGGGGAAACTCCACATAAATGCCTCCACCAGACTCCGTGGCTTCATTGTCTTCAAATACCATCCTCACATCCTCACTGATCTCCAGCTACATACACACATACACACACACACACACACACACACACACACACACACACACACACACACACACACAGGTAGAGAAGTAGAAAAGTGGTCCAGCAGTCTATGATTCCATTTCATCTATAGCTTCGTCATTGGTGATATCCAAAGATGGCATAGGCAGGGTTTGCAGAAACATCTGCACTCTCCAATGTTTGTGTCTAAACCCTCATGTTATTCTCACACTTCCTGTGACCAGTAGGAGACACAGAAAAATTCCGAATTCCGTTCCGTAGAACGGCCGTTGCACGATTAAAAAACGGGGGAAAAACGGTACGCCGTTTGTTAAAAAACGGCCGTTCCGTTCGACCGCGTTACCGTTTTAATCTTTCTCGTTCACCGTATGTCTCGCTCAAAGAAATATAAAAAATCGTTTATCCAATAAAACGTTCC
>WLWI01001686.1_pt1 | contig 19088 bp, 13 predicted proteins | sample 6701501 | NCBI WGS metagenome assembly WLWI01 (sample SAMN12718690, study PRJNA515312) | sponge metagenome | isolation source: marine sponge | host: Mycale hentscheli | place: New Zealand: South Island, Marlborough, Capsize Point | collected 2014-11-01
TGATGTGGTGCTGGAGTGTGATTGGTATAGTGATGTGGTGCTGGAGTGTGATTGGTATAGTGATGTGGTGCTGGAGTGTGATTGGTATAGTGATGTGGTGCTGGAGTGTGATTGGTATAGTGATGTGCTGGAGTGTGATAGGTATAGTGATGTGGTGCTGGAGTGTGATTGGTATAGTGATGTGGTGCTGGAGTGTGATTGGTATAGTGATGTGGTGCTGGAGTGTGATAGCTATAGTGATGTGGTGCTGGAGTGTGATAGGTATAGTGATGTGGTGCTGGAGTGTGATTGGTATAGTTCAACAGAGCTGATTCACATTGGTTTGGTGAGGTATTCAATTTTATACATATATTTATCTTCAATTCAATTTGCCACGGCTGCACGTGTACCCTTTTCTACTAATTATTGCGCCTTTGGACGGTATGATATTTAATGGAAATCTTTAGCAACATAACAGCTCATCTTATAGTCCCTTAGCCCACTTTGCTGATTTCGGTTGGACTCATTTCTAGTTGCTGACTTAATCATTTTTTAGACGATAATTATGAAAGTGATGATAGAATCTCAATTTCAGTATGTGCGTGCAGCATGTTTACGTTCATGTGTTTGTTGTTATTGTGTGTGCGTGCGTGTATCAGGTACTGGTGGAGCGAGACCAGGCCTCAAAGGAGGTGTCTCGTCTGATGTCAGAGTTGGAGTCACTGAAGGATCACAATGTCCAGTTGGCGGACAGAGCTGCTAACTATCAGGTCCAGGCTAAAGCTAAAGAGGTGAGCCCTTCATGGAACAATGTGCACTTACTGAAGAAATCTCTGAAAATAGCACTACTCTTATTTCTTTTTATTCGCTTATTTTAGCTTTTTTCCCATATTCTGATTTTTCTTCCCAAATACTTTGTTCAGTTTTGTTTTTGTTTGTCCTTACCATGTCCCTCTTGCTTGAGTTGGTCCCTGAGGAACTGTCCTTTTGATAAATATGACTTACATTTTGGATGACTGAGATATTTAGAAGTTAAGTCAACAGATCAATGAGTTGTGTACATTCCGGAAAATTTTGAAATTGTGTTCATGGATTTCATTTTGTTTATGTTTGTTTGTGGTGTGTGTGTGTGTGTGTGTGTGTGTGTGTGTGTGTGTGTGTGTGTGTGCGTGCATGTTTGTGTGTGTGTGTGTGGTTGAAACAGCCTGCAGTCAGAGAGATGAGTGCTCTATTAGAAGAGAACAGAAGGTTAAAGTCTGAGTTGGATGCAGCCTCCAGCGACAGGAGTGATCTACAGAGTCGAGTTAAAGCTCTGGAAGCTCAGGTGAGGGAGTGAGTGAGTGAAAGTGAGTGGGTGGGTGTGAGAGACAGAGGATGAGTGGGTGGATGAGAGAGAGAGTGAGTGATCATATATTTCAATCTCAATTTTCAAACATGTATTTGCATGTACATTTTTATATATGTTTTTAATTTTGCCTTAGAAGTTAATTCTAAGTAATTTGTATACTTCCACTTAAAATCCACAACACTATAAAGTAAGTGTGGATAAGCTTACTTCAAGGTCAACACACTGTTATAGCAATAGCATAATGAATATGTTTTCATCGATACCTTCGCTTATAATTTAGAACTGTTTGTTTTGATTTTGAATAGCAACACAGCAGCATCAAGCAAACAGCCTAACCAGCAACCTTTTCTATTGTACAGGTGGAGAGCTTGCAGGGGAGTTCAGCAGTAGAGAAATCACCACGCCCATCTTCAACGTCTTCATCTGCGTCTCATTCCGTGGACCACAAAGTAACCAGATCTCTAGGAGGAAGCGTTTGTAGATAGTGGAATAATTGACAATTTTAATTATTAGTGTATAATAGTCAAGAATTTTATGATCAATCTCTTGCATCACATTTCAAATTTGCTTTTCTAATTATAAGGTATTAATTATTGTTTGATGTCAATTGTTTGTATTTAATAGCCCCTCAATCAGCCACGGAGGCATAATCATAATCATCATTTGGAAATTTCCGACAAAAGGAATCCGAAGTCCTTTGTACAGAGTTACCAGGAGGAGGATACATACTCCCTGAGTAGTTCCGAGGGGGAAAGTGGGAGCTACTATTCATCCCACAGCTCAACGACAACGGCCACGTCTGGCCTAACAAGCTTCCCGGCGTCGGGGTCACGCCCAGGCAGCGCTCCTTCTTCGGGTCTTCGTCCGTTTTCTCAACTTGAGTCACGTGACGGGTCTGTGGTGTACTCCAGTGACAGGAGTCCAAGTCACAGCCGGGAATCGGTGTCGTCTGAGGTGTGTTTCCAAGAAGGCGGGGATTACACGCGAGCAATACGGTATCCTAATCATTCCAAGATTCATGTGGCTCCTCTGGTGGAAGAAGATCGGAGAGTGTTGAAGCAACAGGGAGCAGCAGAGGACAGAGCGGGATATAAAGATGAAGGTAAGTTGTTGTAGAAATCTTAGTGACATGATTAGGTTGTTATTCATTTTGTTGGTAACAGTGGGTGTGGTTTAAAGGTAATTTGAGAGAAGCATTGAAACATGGCCACATTCTTGTCATTAGAATCTTCAGTTCAAGCTTCTTTGAGTTGGCTATTGCTTTTGTTGTTTAGACTGGATTAATTCACTCTAATTTATCTATATAATTACTGTTTCAGGTGGAGGAGGTTCTATGAGAGTCTATAGATCTGACAGGATATGTCCGTCATGTGACTTTGTCTTCCACTCACTCTCTCATGCTGAGTTTGATGCTCACAAGACTTCCTGCCAGGGAAAGGCTATCAGCATTTGAAAAATGAAACCGTTATTTTTTTACATGTGACAATTACTCATGCATTTCATGCCATTACAATTACACTTCCGTCAGCTTAACTTGGTAATTTTATTACACATCATTTCAGTTTAATAATGTAGTCTCATGGTTTGCCATAATCAAGCAATAATTGTAAATTTAGTTTTACTTATGTCAACATTTAGGATTTTCTATGGGACAATATCATTAATTTGGTTAGTTTTAATAAACGATGCTAGGCTGTGGATGAAAAGAGAGGTCAAAGCTGCTATTACTGCAATGTTGGTGACAGTTGTTGTTTTTTTTTTTTTTTGCTATTTCCTTCCATCATTCAAACTAGCTTTCGGCGTAACCTTTCTTTGGAATGATCAAGGTTCAATTCAGAGGGGGTGAGGAGCAAAGAAATATTTTTCTTACAAACTTCTCAGTCCCCACCCCCTAATATTTGCATGTTATGTTATTGAGGCAGAGGCTGAAATTATAGCATTTAATTAGCTTATAACCTTGGGTAATTTCTGGGGGGGCAACAATTTTATAATGATGTTCACAGCAACCAATTTATTTGACCAAAGGCACATGACCAAAACTGCTTACCAGGCCTAGTTTTACTGAGGTTTATATACTTTAAAATTGCTGCATAGTTTACTGTGCAGTAACCTCTAATTCTGGAACAAAATACAAACTACCATTTTTAGGACATGCTATGCATCAAAGTTATGTAGCCTCTGTGTACCAAAGGCCATTCCAATTATTTAGATTATATACCACACAGTTTTAACATCTTGCACATTTTAAATATAGCTACTCAGGTTTTTAAAAATAACCAACCCGTCCCCTCGTCTTTGGTATTTCTCTCGAAAAAGAACATAACACGAACGAATAAATGGTAAAAGAATTGACTAGTACAAAGTCACATATCTTAGGAATTTCAAGACACTTAATTATTCAATGTTACTGGTCAAAATAGACCTTTTTTATAACTTGCCCTTGGATGAAAAGTAAGACAAAAAACAAAACAACAACAAGAAACAAACAAACAAAAGCTATATAGTTATAAATTGATAGCATTAGAAAAAAAACCAATGACCAGTAATAGCTACTGTGTTAGCCCCCCTCCCCCCCAATTAATCAAAGCCGCCTGCATCAGCTGGAAAAGGGTCTAATAATTTGCGAGACTATTTTTACAGTAGTCTCGCGTGCACTTAGAGTAGTCTTTCGTAGCGAGATACTATACCTACCGCTAAGCTGCACAAAGGTAGGTAAATTTATTTTACGTTCGATCTCAACATTGCACATCAAATAGCTTCACAAGATGATCTTTACATTAAATCCGCCAATACTCCTCTATGGAGCAAGAATTAGAGTTAAGGAGCAATATTGTCGACCCTTTACCAAACAAGTAATGTTCTCTTACTGTCTTTTATTCAGTGGTCTATAATAAGTAAAAATGAATAACTTGGCTGGCTTTGATTTGTGTGAGCAAATCGATTTTATTTAATAATAGAGTTCACACGAGACTAAAACATGTTGGCTAATATTACTAGCAGCCATCTTCAGCTGCATCTGAGAAAGTAATTTTATAGCACTGTTTTGTCAACAAGAATTATACATACCTTGAAGATTATTCAATTGTATTTTAATACTGGGATTGCTTGACTCGACTCTAACTAAATTCAATGACTTTATGAAAAAATAATAGGGATTTTCAAAAGAATAGCTAATATGTCTCCTAAAAGAATAATAGGTAAATATTTTAAGAATAAATAGTGGGACCCCATTTCACTGACCTTCCAAAAACGGACAACCACTATACAGCCAACAAACACAAACTATGGATGGATTTCCTATTGAAAATTGTATATTATGAGCTTCTGAGATGCGGACCTTCCGAGTACAGGGCAATGGACAGAACAGAATTCCCACTATTGCTACACCAATCACAAAGTGCTTCACTTAATGGATATTCATTAACACATCAGTATTTACTATAATTCAGGAAATATTGATGAATCAACAAGTTCTATCTTGAGTCCACAGAGGCGGTAGAAGAACTGTATTTCTAACCCGCAGCTAAGTATCGCGTGGCCAGACTTTTACCAATCGCTAGCTGGAAAGGGTCGACCTAGGGCAAGTTGTACTCGCACATTGCGTGTATGCGGTGTACGTGTGATATTTTAGCGATCCCTTTCTTTGGTCTTACTTCCTGAATGAAATTCAGTTACCCGCATTCTTTAATCAACTGGATGAGAAGATGATAGTGATGGTGACAACTCATTTGTTTTCTCCTTCACTGAAGTTGAAGAGCTTCAAAGAAGCAATTGGAAAATGTAAGTTCATATTTGGAGCAAGGAACAACTATGGACAGTATTGTGAACCTAAAAAAATCATTGTTAAAAAAGAACCAATATCATGTGCTTTTATTTTGTGTAACCTTTTATATATTTTTTCACTCAATTCATTTTAATAAACTTTTACACAATCAAATATTAGATTAACAGTGAAAAAAAGTAATGGTTCCGATAAGGGACAGCTTCTCAACAATGGACAAACCTTGTGTTCCCATTCTATCCTTTATTGGGAAGTTCAACTGTATAAAGATAGACTAAAAAGGAATAATTTATGGTCTGTATGAGAACTCCTAAATAATACCTTTAAACCCCCCACCATAGTTAAAATGATACATACTTTAAAACTGACTTGTGGATTACTGTAATTTTCTAAACTAGAATTTTACAACTAAAGTTAATAATAATAAACATTACTAGTCAGTTCTTCTTGGGTCTGTAACAAAATACAAATAAGCATACTTAAACATGGTTGTTACTTTTACACTAAAGATCACTCTAAAACAAACTAGCTATATAAGATTAATAAATAATTGTAGTTATAACATAGCCATCTCTCTAGCTAATTTAAACCCTATTGTAGCCTCCTAATTATATAGCTAAGTTATAGAAGAAGTTATTCTAACTGAGAAGTGGAGTTTAGACAACAACAACTAATAATAGCAGTTTTTCTCATTCTAACTGCCAATATTGTTAATTATTATGTTAATTTAGCTAAAACTTAACCCTTGAAATTTTAATTAACACAATAATATTAGCTGTTAGAACAATATTATTATAATCATTTCAGGTGAGAATGACCAATCATTGAAGGAACAACTAAAACTCTGGAAAAAAATAATCTGATAATAATGCATTTATGATTATTTTGATATACCTTTAAAGTATAGAGTTATGGATGCATGAAACATGTTTTCCTCTTCATCAAATCCCCTACAGGTGTATTTGCCATTATAGGATATGTCAGTAGCATGAATTGAGAGCGTATTGTAGCTTATTTTAGTCATGTACTGAGTGAAATCGAAGATCTTGTCATTATAATACCAATGTGTGAATCCATGACTCATACAAATTAAATTCACGTGATCTCCAACGTAATTATAAGTGCTTGTAGTAATTAATCGGCTATTAACTGAATTAATTCATACATTTTTATGTCTAGCTATTATATTAAAAAAATTGTTTTATTGGCTCTTAAATATACTCTTTTTCTTTAGGCCTGCAAAATTGATTATTAGATTCCATAAAGGTTTCAGCCAATGAAAGAAAAAGAATATATCTAACGAGCTAATAAAAAAACCCCGCTTGACATTCACACAGAATGGATAAGCTAGGACACATTCACCGCTGGGGCACTTTCACAGCTGGGGCACTTTCAGAGCTGGGGCACATTCACAGCTGGGGCACATTCACAGCTGGGGCACTTTCACAGCTGGGGCATGTTCACAGCTGGGGCACCTTCACAGCTGGGGCACATTCACAGCTGGGGCATGTTCACAGCTGGGGCACTTTCACAGCTGGGGCATGTTCACAGCTGGGGCACATTCACAGTTGGGGCACTTTCACAGCTGGGGCACTTTCACAGCTGGGGCACTTTCACAGCTGGGGCACTTTCACAGCTGGGGCATGTTCACAGCTGGGACACATTCACAGTTGGGACACTTTCACAGATGGGGCACTTCACAGCTGGGGCACTTTCACAGATGGGGCACTTTCACAGCTGGGGCACTTTCACAGTTGGGGCACTTTCACAGCTGGGGCACTTTCACAGCTGGGGCATGTTCACAGCTGGGGCAAGTTCACAGTTGGGGCAAGTTCACAGATGGGGCACTTCACAGCTGGGTCATGGTCACAGCTGGGGCACTTTCACAGCTGGGGCACTGTCACAGCTGGGGCATGTTCACAGCTGGGGCAAGTTCACAGCTGGGGCACTTTCACAGCTGGGGCAGTGTCACAGCTGGGGCATGTTCACAGCTGGGGCACATTCACAGTTGGGGCACATTCACAACTGGGGCAAGTTCACAGCTGGGGCACTTCACAGTTGGGGCAAGTTCACAGCTGGGGCATGTTCACAGCTGGGGCAAGTTCACAGCTGGGGCACTTCATAGCTGGGGCAAGTTCACAGCTGGGGCACTTTCATAGCTGGGGCAGTGTCACAGCTGGGGCATGTTCACAGCTGGGGCACATTCACAGTTGGGGCAAGTTCACAGCTGGGGCATGTTCACAGCTGGGGCAAGTTCACAGCTGGGGCAAGTTCACAGCTGGGGCACTGTCACAGCTGGGGCAAGTTCACAGCTGGGGCACTGTCACAGCTGGGGCATGTTCACAGCTGGGGCAAGTTCACAGTTGGGGCACATTCACAGTTGGGGCAAGTTCACAGCTGGGGCATGTTCACAGCTGGGGCAAGTTCACAGCTGGGGCAAGTTCACAGCTGGGGCAAGTTCACAGCTGGGGCACATTCACAGCTGGGGCAAGTTCACAGCTGGGGCACTTCACAGTTGGGGCAAGTTCACAGCTGGGGCATGTTCACAGCTGGGGCAAGTTCATAGCTGGGGCAAGTTCACAGCTGGGGCACATTCACAGTTGGGGCAAGTTCACAGCTGGGGCATGTTCACAGCTGGGGCAAGTTCACAGCTGGGGCACTTCACAGCTGGGGCAAGTTCACAGCTGGGGCACATTCACAGCTGGGGCAAGTTCACAGCTGGGGCACTTCACAGCTGGGGCATGTTCACAGCTGGGGCAGTTCACAGCTGGGGCAGTTCACAGCTGGGGCAAATCCACAGCTGGGGCAAGTTCACAGCTGGGGCAAATTCACAGCTGGGGCAAGTTCACAGCTGGGGTATCATGAGTTTAGGAGGTTTTTTATTTTTTTGTTTTTGAATATTATACATGTGACCCCTTTTTTGCCAGAGCCAATACTACCATTCAGTAACGAGTTGCTGGCCTTTGAAAAGCAAGCTGTCTGAGCAGACCTAAACACCTGAACTTTTGTTTACTTAAAAAGCATAGGCACCCAACAGCTTTATGTCTCTTTGTCGTCATTGAATGGGTAGGTTAGGTTAGAACATTTCAATTTCAACAACTATAGCAAGGGCTGTAGCTCATAGTTAGCTATTACATTAAAGCTAGGCTAGCTCGCTTGCCATTTGTGCTTAAGCACACCACTAGTTTATTGCTTGAAGGTATGTATGTCATATTGTACTTTGTCTTTGTGTGTTTACTTGGTGGTCGACCTCATCCCAAACTTCAAACAATCGTTTGGTATGATCTTTACCCTTACTGTACAAGTGTTTACCCCTTGAAATTAGGCTCTTTCTATTATGATCTGAATTTTGCAGGATGTAGATAGGTCTTACAAATTTACTGGAGTTCATTTTTTAGAATTATTTAAGTGTTATGTTATCTTGGTAATACACTGTTTGTCACAGTTGTTTGTACCTGAAAATCCAATGCGCAATTATGTAAAGTAGCCAATAGTATACATTGTAAGTCTTGTGTTGGTATATCAAGTGAACAAGAGTGTTTGAGAGTGCTGTGTGTTACATCTGCTGCTTAGCCAAGAATATTTGTAGCAAACAATATAAATATATTAGCTGCCTAATTATTAACTTCTTAGTCTTCATTCCAGCTTCTTTTGTCAGTAAGCAAGTGTTAGTTTCTAAACAGTGTGATAATTCCGTAGAAATGCTTGTTGTTGTTTTTAAAGACACAAAAAATTATGCTGCGTGGTTACTATGACATCGAAAACACGAAATGAAAAAAAAAAAAAGGGCCAGGCTTTTGTACTTTGGCACTTTTTGTCAGAAGCTGCTGTTAGTTTAGGTGGTCAGAATTTTTTTTTAAATGAAATGCTTTGTAAACTTTAGCACAACAGTTTGCTGGCATTTGTGCTGAAGCACATCACTAATAATGAATAATAAAAAGTAAATGATGGAAAGTATACAAGGAAGTTGTTGGGTGAGACTAATTTCCAAGTTTGCACGGCCTTAACATGCCCTACAGATTTAAATGAGGCTGTTTGTGTGAGGGAGGATTAATAGGGCATCTGTCATCTAATTTTTAATTGTCTATAATGCTATGTACTGCCATGTTCAGGGTTAATATTTTAAGTTGTCAACTCATTGAAGAGCTTGAAATTGGGAGTTGAATTTACACCCATTCAGATCACTTCAGGCCACGTGAAACTAAACAGCCTTGGGGTAGACTTATCAATGTTACTTGGTAATTTTTTAAACACATACAATGGTAAAGATTGTTAAGATTACACTAGCTATATACTTCTTCACAATTTCTTTCCCAGCCTTCTTTTACTCATTAGATGTATTCTCTCTCTTTCACAGGCTTTTTAAACAATACAGAATTAAAAATATTTGGTCGTCACTTGGAATCTTACCTGGCCATAAATAATGGTGAGAACACTGAGACTTCAGCACATTGTTTAAAGTAAAATTGTATAGTCAGACTTGGTGTGTTGCTAAACACTAAACTTGATTCATTGAAACAAATGCTAAAAATGTAGAATGTAACCAGAGGTGAGAATTTATACAATCAAGAAGTGGAGCTTACAGTAAAGTGCTCTAATCTTTGATTAATATGTAGCTATGGAAATTATGATTGTAATCATTGAATGTTTATTATTGAGAAACGGAATGAAGTACACGTGTTCAAATGGTGATTATAACCTTTAACTCATTCTATAAATTAGCTGGATCAGCTGGTTTCCAACTTGTTCTGACTCCCACAGTTAACAATTATGTATTATAATATGAACCATCACTATCATAATTATATTATTGTAGGAGTTACTGTAGTATTGTATGCTCGAGTATAGTTTGCAGTGTTTTACTTACTGTATATGCGAAGATTAGCCTCTCCTATGTCATAATAATATAGACCTGTTCCTACACAGAAATAATATCCACTATCAGATGAAGATATATTGTATAAGGTGAGTATCTCATTGTTATATCCAGAAACTATGGAATTAGTAGGAAGTTTATGATGATTGTGTGACCAAGTTTTAAATCCATTAATATGGCAAGTGAAGTGAGCAGTTCCTCCTAATGTTGAATCTGTTAATTTTGGTGTTATCATATTTGACCTTTTTACTGAAATTAAGAATTTGTCAAAATAAAACTTTAAGGAAGTATGTCTAATTCTTCAAAAAAATAAATGTCAGATGATTGTAACTAATTTTAGGGTGATATTAAACTAGAGTGAAATGAAGCACCAAAGGTGCAACCCTCAGGGCTACTATACACTTCGCTAACAATTACAAAATAATTTCTCAGACCTAAACAATGATTGATTTGGCATTCTTAATCAGTGTATCTCGAGCAGTGATAACCATAGATGTGCTTTATAAGAAAATAAGTTAAACATGCAGGAAACACTCACCCGTACATCTGCAATGTGAAATTCTAATTCCAGCTCTCGGTTAGCTTTTCAGCATGCAAAACTACCAGGAGCAGCAAGCTATGACTGTAAGGAAAGTGCCCATTGATAACCATAACAAAATCGTAAGTTAGTGTATAATCAGTTGATAACTAGCTTGATAACCTCTACAGCCTTGTCAACTTTTTGTCAATTCTAATTATCAACACAGTTTATGGATTTTGTTATGGTTGTCAATGGACTCTTTTCAGGCAGTGATATAACCTGTTGTGCTCACTTGAATTCATCATGATAACGGGCACTACCCACACTGCTAGAACGTACAAAGAGCTGACAGCTTTGCGTTTTCTCAAAATTCAGCGCAAAATTAAAAAGGGCGCAATAATGATCTTACTTTGTCATTCTGAATATGCTGACACCTAAATCAACAGGTAACTGATGGTACTCTCTCCAAAATCACAGTGTGAGAGACAGACAGACAGACAGACTGGCAGCCACAAAGACCGACAGCCAGCCAGCCGAACAGACAGGCTGACAACTATAACCCATGTACATGCACACTGTAGGTTAATTAACTAATTCCATATTTCAAGAATGAAAGATTGATAAATTTAGTTAAGTAATAACATACGTGTTAAACGAGAAGGTGGATTGGCTTGAGAGGATAGTAAGCTATAACTGATGGTTCTCTTTGCATGGCTACTTTTTTTAAATTTTAATACGAGCTAGAGGTCAAAGGGCATGCAGGGGATTCTTACTGTTATACCCGGACCTCCGTAAGGAGTTCAGAATGTGGTGAACAATGTCACAGATTTAGTGTAGGAATATAGCATTGAATTATGAGCGTGACTTCTACGTTTAAGGGCATTTATTCAACCCCATTGTCAAGTAAAACTATGTATGGACGTGTAAATCTATTGCTAATGTGTCACTTTAAGGTCAGGTGGCTCTCTATTGTAATCGTTTAATGAGTCCTGTGTAAGATGTAGTTATACATTACTACATAATCACATTTGTGATTACATAATTGTAAATTAATGTAGTATTATATTGGAGCAACAATATATAGCTTACTTCCAACCAATACTAGCGAAAATGTCTCAAAAGTATGATTATTAGTCATTCCTTTGCATTTGTAGAAGCCACTATGTTCGTAAAATGAGCGCTTTACTCTGAAGAATGGCGAGGCCCCAATAAATTGTTCAGAGTTTTCCAAAATTTTTGACCAAATTGGAGTTACAGTGCTAAAACATGTTAATAAGAAACGTTCTCCTTGTTTTCTCAGTATGAGATTTGGTTCAATAGAACCTTCATTAGAATGATCTAATACAGAATAATGAAAGGTATGAATAAAAATTGTACACATTGCTAAAGTTTAAATAAAAAATGTAAACAATTTCTCACTTATATTTTTCTTACGAATGATAGATAGTAATAGAAGTAAAAGAAAAAGGTTTTAAAGAAACTACAAAAAATAAACTGCAACAGTTCTATGTACATTGTGGGATACTGGTTCGTAAGGGGTATTGCCGCGCACAGTTCAGAGGAGCTACTCACAAGTTACTCATGTACTGGCTGGCAAGGTTGCTGCCACCAGAGTTTCACCCTGACCCAGTAGTCTGACAGATAGAGTTTTAAATCTATTATAAAAAAAAGAAGAAGGCACGCGGTAGAACTGAAGCAAAATGGCTGAAATAACTATTTATATGACCATGAAGACCACACCTATTATGACGAGTACTGACACATGATGACACACACAAGCTAGACTTCCTGCACTGCAGCGTTTAGTTCACACTACAGCACAGGCACACACATACGCACAATAACACCTATGGATCAACACCAATGACTTGCACAAATGGTTAACTTTACTGTGGACAACAATTAACTGAAACAAATGCACGACTAAAATATAGTTAAGTTTAAACGGTTTGATGCGGGCGTGGTCCGGCCACGCCCGGTCTTAACTTTTGGCCCGACCCACATACATCATGATTTTGACTCATTTTCTATCACGTCTTTGTAATATTATTTAACGTAATGTAATCATGGTCTAAACCTTACATTTCAATTTCGAATGATATTTATAAGTATGTTATATTACAAAGAAAGAAATATTGAGTTATAAGCTATTCATTTTTACCAACAACAACAACTTGAATTTTTTGAAGTAGTTGTATATTATGCTGATCTGTTTTTTCATAGCACGAATACAATCCACCATTATCAGTTCGAGATTTCTCAATGTATAACAAGCGTGCTGATACTGCTACGTTGTCGTTTTTTACCAGATTTTTATTGAAGAACCATAAATGGTTGCTATGATCACAAGAAAGAAAAAAATTATTTCCAGAAAGCACAATCAATTCTTGTATGGTGTGTTGAGAAGAATCATAACCTGCAACTTAGAATGACAATTATAATAATCAATTTATTAAGATATGTTTTAAGTGAAATCGGAAAAATATTGATGTTATTCCACTTTCTTTTAGTAGCCTATTCCATAAATTCTTATATTAAAGTGCAGTTACTAACTGCACTTGTTGTTGGTTAAATATTACAAAAATTGGTAATTATACAGTTGTAGCTATATAAGACTGAAGACTAATTTTTACTACTAAATCAAAGACATGTGCCATAGACAATGCAGAATAGACATTGATTGTTTTGGTTATGTTTAAAAATAAAACAACGAAAAAGAAAAAAGATAAAAAACAAGAAAAAAACAACAACTAAGCAATGGTTTACTAAAAGAAATGTTCTGCAAATGATACTAAAATATGAATGAGGACTTTTAGGTAAGGTAGCCATAATTCAAAATAATACTGAAAGTTTCTGTTTAAAGCTTAATGAATCATCTGATATATTGCCAATCAATTAATATACAAGCAAGATCCATCTGTATTTATGAAGAATAGGTTTAGTTTGTTACAATTTATGTCATTATTTTGTTGCTGTTAAGGTTGAGAGAAATGAGAAAATATCATTTGGTGCGTAGAGCACACATTATGTGGAAATTAGGTAATTGCTTTGCATAAGGGAAATAGCATTTTTTGATGACACATCACTACGTATTTAATGCTGTTATTAATAGTAAATTCTGTAATGTGTTAGAACTACCTCACCTATTATGCTATACTCAACTACTTCACCTATTATGCTATACTCAACTACTTCACCTATTATGCTATACTCAACTACTTCACCTATTATATTATATTCAGCTACTTCACCTATTATATTATACTTAACTACCTCACCTATTATAATATACTCAACTACCTCACCTATTATATTATACTTAACTACCTCACCTATTATACTTAACTACCTCACCTATTATAATATACTCAACTACCTCACCTGTTTATTTATGCTCAAATACCTCACCTATTAGAATATACTCAACTACCTCACCTATTAAATATAAAGGTACAGTGGCAGCGAATGTTTCGTTTCTCTGTTTTGTTCCTATACAGGTATATTCACCAGCGTCGGATTTCATAAATGTTTTAATTTGAAACATATAGTTATCATCTCCTTGTAAAGAAATAAATTCACCATTTTTTTTCCAACGAGTCCATCCTAGACTTATGCAATATAACCGGACAGTTTGCCCTATATATACTATGGCTAGTCTCTGTTCAATTGTTCCAATCAATGAATTTTCTGGAAATCAAAAGACAGTAATAATAACAACAAATATGCTCATGTCATATTATGATAAGCATAATAATAAATGACACAATATCACAATTCAAAGCTTAGGTACTTGAAAAACAAAGCTTTGCTTAAAATATCAGTTCTCACAATTCAGTTTTACTTCTAGCAAGCTGGACACTTCAGTTCATGAAAGAATAAATTCTGTTGTGATAAGCCAATTTTGGAAACTGTTTCTTCATTTACTACCATTATTTCTTTGCTTATGCTTAATAATTGCATTTGGATTAACATTTGTTTTACAATTGTTGCTAGGAATACTTGTTCTTATTAGGTACTGAACAGAGCCTGATAACTGTTGCCACATAGAAAATGCATTAAACTAAACAGGATGTGGCTTAGGGCAATATTTTTCCATATCACCTGTGTTCATAGTTATTACGTTGGGTTATTACGTCCCCCTAGGTAAATTTCTTGTTACCAAGGTATTGCCATGAGCAGTACCTAATAAATTTATTATCCATTGGATACCCGAGAATATCACTCGTCTGATTGGCGGTATTTACGCTCGTGCCTTCAGCACTCGCGTAAATACTAAGCCAACAGACTCGTGATATTCTCCTGTATCAAATGAATAATATATATTTATAATCACTAGCATAATGTCACAGAACTATTGTCATTTGGACATATACGGTTGTTGTCATCAATGAATAAGATAAAAACTGAAATGTATTGGGATATAAAAGTGAAGAACTAAGTCGTGTTATTTTAACGAAAACGTTTTTTATAGTCCCAATTTATGCTAATGTTATAATTAATTAAGGAAAAGAAGAAACCAAACACACACTATAATTTTAGTTTTCTTAAAATTTTCATATAATTGCTTAAAGTGAAGAAATGCAAGCAATCACACAGTGTTATCACTCTGTATTGCACAAACTCATTCCCATAGTAGTTATAGCAACCTCCTAGCTCACCAGTTTTCTAGCTTTTTTACAGCTACTTTCATCTTGTGAAGCCTAACCAACTAGGTTAGAGCAACTCCTAAAATATCTGCTGAGGCTGTGGGGAGACCCTAGAGAGCTTTACAGCCAACTTTTGCATTACCAACTTTAGTACAAACTACTGCTGTGAAGACCACTTCTTACACTCTTCAGAGTGAAATGGCTAGATATTTCACAGCAGGCTTTATTTTCACTGCCTCTGGCTCATGAAAATAAATTAGCCTGCTCATGAAATATTTCGCCATATCACACTCTCACTCATGTAATGAGTAATAATATAATATAGTTTTGCTTTGTATTATTTAGAAAGAGATGTCACAATTGAAAATCAACTTCCTTATATGCAATCCTGTGGCACTAGGGTCAAACTTTGAGTATATTATTTATTCCATGTTAGGTATCTTCACAAGGAGCTTTAGGTCCATGACAGGTGAGATCACAAGACATCAAATCACACTGCTGTTATCACACACTAATCAGCCTATAGTATGTCCACGTTGAGTTGGCACGACCACAAATGCGGCAAAAGAGGAATGCACTTGGCGAAACCGGAAACCAAATAAGGTCACATGACAGTAGTAGCTCAAATGCGCGAAAACGTCGACGCCCACAGTATAAACGGGGCGTGCCTAAGGTGGCATTATTACCGAGAGTTTACTTGTTGAAATGAAAAAGAAGCTGTGGCAGTTTCTTTTTTCGCTGCTGTATTCAATATATGCCGGGTTAAAACTAATCACTCGTAGTTTATCGTTTATACGAGCTTCTTTCTGTGCGCTAAAACTGGCTGAAGATTGCTGGGGGTGATCGGAGCTACTAATGTTGTAGCATAAGTCTTCGAGGAAAATAACCCAGGACTGGGGTTTGTACCATTCGAAAGCAGCTCGTGCCGAAGCAGTCCAGAAAATTCCCTTTAAAATCGTCAGAGCTGGCGGGGAAAGTGCAGTTTCAAAACTCAATAGAAAATCTACGGGAATAAATGAAACCACACGTTCCCCGCGCTACATGAGACAATTGTAAACTAAGAGCAGTCGTAGTTAGGTGACTTCGTTTCTACCCTTCTGCTTGACATTCTGGTTCATTATAGGCTCAGGACTTTGTTGCTATTCAAGGCTACTTAACAAGAGCAAGCTACAATGTGAGGTATGTTTGCAACACGGGTTGTTTGGCCACTCAGATAATCTTACCAGTTTAAATAGGGCTAATAGGGAATTTTCTGGACTGCTTCGGCACGAGCTGCTTTCGAATGGTACAAACCCCAGAAGCGTAGCTATTTCCGTTCAAAAGTTATTAACGGTTTTTACCGAGCCAACCCAACTTGGACATACTGTAGTACTTATAGCAACCTGCCAATTTAGTTTCCCATTTCCCAGATTTTGCTGATACATTTCTATCTACAAAAACTACCCATCTGGTCAAATCAGCTGGTTTATACTGTTAAGGAGTACTGCTATGCTAAAGTCTCACTTCAACAGACCAACGAAATTTACCTTTTTTCAAAGATACTTATTAATCTTTGAATAATTCGGTCCTGGGATCGATTCCTGGTGGCGACCAAATATTTTAATTCTGTATTGTTTAAAAACGCCTGTGAAAGAGAGAAAAAAAAAGGCTGACAAAGAAATTGTGAAGTGATAAATTAGATGAGGAGAAAAATTCAACGAATAATAAGAATTTTGAAAAAAGAAATTTCGTTGGTTTGTTGAAGTGAGACTGTAGCATAGCAGTACCCTTTAACCGTATAAATACAGAATTGGAGTGTTTGTTTGCTGGTAGGTGGTCGTATATAGCTCAGTGGCAGAGCGCTTGTGTACTATACAAGTGGTCCTGGGTTCGATGAACATTTTTATTCTGTATTGTTTAAAAAAGCCTGTGAAAGAGAGAGAATGCATCTAATTGTCATGTTATAATCTCTCCTGAAATTCCGTATATTAAAAATATCTCAACGTTAAGCAGTTAGTCCATTCCTGAGCAGTACGCCAGAGAAGATTCTGAACCCATTACTTTAGAGCGTGAGATTTTTTTTATTGTACTGTCTCTATGGATCTCCAATACTTCATCCCAGGTCACTCCCAACTTCTTTTCAGCTTCATTCTCCAAGATAGAAGCGAATTGTGAGAGCAGAGCAATAAGCGAAACGGTTCTAATTCCCGTTTTGTGGTAATTTGGTGTACAGATTAACACCGCTTTTCCCCCAGGAATTCGTGGATACTGTACAGGGCAACCCTCTCACTTGACCACAGCCTTTCCTCCTTTGCATTTGGTAAAGATTTTGGCCCTACTGATTACTTTATAAATGATGGACAATGAGCTATTTCCTTTTTCTGTGATTATAATAATTATGATTGTATTACATGTGGCATTATTATGGCATTATGAACTTTTATACACAAAGTGATATAAATCATATACAGAATAGGAAAATTGTAACATTCATACTTCAATTTAGTTTTAATTTAACTTACCTGAAATAATTAGTTGCATGCTGGCAGCAAACTTTTCATTCAAAATGTTGATTCCTCTACATTCATAATATCCACTATGGTTTTGTGACACAGATTCAATATGCAGTGTGTTGTAGCTTATAGCATAATGCTGAGAATCATCTATAATCTCATTGTCATTGTGATACCAAGATGCCTTCCACTCAGATAAACAAGTAATATTTGTATGGTCTCCAGTGAACACATGATTCATGGTTGGCCTTATTTTAGTGTAGTCTGTTCCAAAATAACACTGTAATTAATATACATTATCAAGGGAAAAGTTTGTGTCCTCACCATAAGGGTGAGAATGATTTATTTAATTTACTTCATAATATAACACTTTATACATGAGTCAAAGTGTGATATGGTAAACTATTTCACAAGCAGGCTAATTTATTTTGATGAACTAGAGTCGAGTGAAAATAAAGCCTGAGAGTGAAATATCTTGCCATGGATGAGTATAATAAGTGGTTTATTCTACCCTCTTCACTGAAGTAGTTTGTACTAGGACCTTCACTCTTCACTGAAGTAGTTCGTACTAGGACCTTCACTCTGTGTGAAGTTGGCTGTAGGGGTTCCCCAAACCCACAGCTGTTATTTTAGCAGCAGCTCTAACCCAGTTGGTAGGATACACCTGAGGAAGGTAGCTGTAAAAACCTGGAAAAGTGGTGAGCTTGGTGGTTGCTATAACTACTAGGGTAATGAGCTAGTATAATACAGTTTGCAATAACAACAGTGAAGAAAGTGAAATATCATGAGTTATTTCACTGTCAATACCTAAATGTATCATTGTGAAGACATCTAGCCCGAAATATATATAATAATATAATATAAATCTTTTTCTGTTATATTTTTAGTAGTTGAATATTACTAAACATTTCATCACATGCTTCATATTTCAATTGCAATGGGTAGAATAGTAAATTATAATCCTATTTTTTCTATTATATTATAGATTACCATAGACAATTAAGTCAATGTTGATTAAGAAGTAGTTTTGCAACAAATCGTTCCATCCATAGCATTGATATGTTCCATAATTGTATAATTGTGAATCATAAATTATTAAATAATTGTTTACTTGCTTTGTATTAGCTGGTAAATATGACCTTTCAAAAAACCATTTAACTGCCTTGTCTGATTCACATGTCAGTAATTGCTGCTGGCCTATTGTTGATTTAATCCTTTGTAGATTGGTTTCAGCATATTCTTTTCCTAAGGAATAAAAATTGTCATTTATAGTAATAATCAATTAGCAGCTAAATGCACTGAGGCCTGTATTAAAGGAATTTAGAACCCGTTGCTATATTGTTACTAGGTGTACTAACTTGGTAAGTGTGCACTATTTTTTGCCTTTAGGTATATGAACTGTGCATACTAACAACCCTTGGGGTATTGCTATTTTTGAGTTTTAGT
>WLWI01001691.1_pt1 | contig 19080 bp, 11 predicted proteins | sample 6701501 | NCBI WGS metagenome assembly WLWI01 (sample SAMN12718690, study PRJNA515312) | sponge metagenome | isolation source: marine sponge | host: Mycale hentscheli | place: New Zealand: South Island, Marlborough, Capsize Point | collected 2014-11-01
ACTCTCAGTCCTATTACAGACAGTGGTAGAAATGAAATAAGGAACTATATAAATTTGCTATATCAAATTAAATAAGTATATGTCCTGTAATACCAAAATATGAAACAGACAAAAAAGGTCATTTTTGTAAGCAGCAAGAGGAAGCCATATTATACCTGACCACAACAGAGCATAGAAACCACGTTTGAGAAGTTCCCATGATGCTATTACTGAAGATTCTGTTAAATGCATTAGGGTTCACTATTGTCTAGACTTGATTCCCCCATTTTTTTTAAAACCAGTGGAAAACTAGAGTAGAGTTTGTATACAATCAAAAAGTCTCTGCCAAGAAGTTACATATATCAGCACATATTTAATTTGATTAGCTTCTTTTGGTTACAAAAAAATTAATTGTTTCTTTACTCTAGACTACTATCTGTATGGAATTTCTGGAAAATGGAGATCTGAGAAGGTTTCTTCAAGTATTGAACATAGCGTAAGTTTATATGAATGTATATCTTTGTATGGAAAGTTCAATGTGGATTATCCAGATAGTAAAACACTATTATAGTTCCAGAAACACACTGCATGTACACACAAGAGAAGTGGTGAGTGAGCTACACCTGTCTATAGTAAACTTTAAGCAAAGTAGCCATTTAAAGAACACAACTATAAGTTGAGAGTCTGAGTATCTCCAGCATGTCTTGGATCTCTACCCCTCATAAACAAACTGTAGCATAAACTACTGATAGTATTAGATAATAACTTTCACTAAGTGCTAGTAAAATAACTCTTGAAGTACTAGTATAAGTCAGTGACAGACATTCATACACCTACAAAATGCAGCCTGCTCTTTAGCTTCATTTGGACTTTTATGTCAGATAAAGGGTTTCATAGGTATTCCAGATATTCAAAAGTATGTACATATATGGAACAAATTTAATGATATTAGAAAAAGTGAGATTACTGAGCATGCATAAATTCTCTAATAGTGTCCCACCTGCTCATCACTTTTCTTTTAAATTGACATCAACTACAGGATATATTGATTAAATAAACTATTCTAATTCAAGGTCACCATAATATTATTGACAGAAGTTGCTCAAGCCTGCAGAACTATTTAACTGGATGTATTCTCTCTCATTCCACAGCTTTATTAAACAATACAGAATTTTTTAAATGTCTGGCTGTCACCAGGAATTGAACCCAGAACTACTTGCTCAACGCATAAGCGCTTTACAAATGAGCCACAAAAACCAACAAAAAAGAGAAAGAAATTGTGAAGTGATTAGCTAATTAGTAAGAATTCCACGTATAAAGAATCTTTTAAAAAAGAGAATTCTGTTGGTTTGTTGAGAGTGAGACTGTAGTATGGCAGTACCCCTTAACAGAATAAATACGGAATTGAAATGTTTGGTTGTCCATTAGTTGTCATAGCTCTGTGATAGAGTGCTTGTGCATTGAATACTTTTAATGAGTAAAATGAAGGCTGGGAAAGAAGTGTGACACTATATAATTGTTATCCCATTCTAGAGGATCATACTATGATGATTTTCGTGACACTCAGCTAATGTTCCTAAAGTTTGCCAGGAACATTGCTTCAGGAATGGATTATCTCTCGAGGAAATGTTTTGTTCACAGAGATTTGGCAGCTCGAAATATTATTCTGGACAAATCAAACACATGCAAGGTACAGAATGCCTTTATTATCAAAATGAGTGAAGCAAAAGAAAGACACTATCAGGGTGTATAAGATTAGAATCAATGGAAAATGTTTTGTAAATATATGTATAATATGGACAATGTGACATTGTGTGGATTGCTATTAGAACATATGATATATTATAGCATGTCTTCTAGGATCAGCATTGGTGAGAACTGATTTGGCTTACCTTTAACCTTAGTATGCAAGATCTCTTAGTAGCTTACAAATGTCTGATGATAATAGCAAGTGAATAGTTTCACTTCGACTATCATACTGCATAAGGCAAACTCAATTTGACTTCACTAAGATGTTAGTACACTTTAGGCTTCAAGAAAACTGAAAGTGAATTATCAAATAATTGATGAATGCAACCATAACTGTATTCAATTTGTGACTAATACATCTTTTTCTGGCTTGCTCACCATTTGTGCTGAAGCACATAGGTTAAGGTATCAATAAGGCTAGCCAATAACATCATAGAAATTCACTCAAACTATAGAGTGCAGATGTCATGTTGCTGTTTGTTTGGCTTCAGATTGCTGATTTTGGCATGGCCCGAGATCTCATGGATGACACATATTACACAGCTAGTGGAGGAAAAATACCTATTAAATGGACAGCTCCTGAAGTGAGTGTTCAAATGGTGTACATAATTTAAAAATATACATTCAAAGGGATAAATAAATTACCAATTCTAGCTACCGTTTATAAAAATGAGTCCATGTCAAGGAATATCTTAAAGAAAACGTCTCATGAATAGATTGAAGGAGCACCAGTATACAGCTAATAAAATGGAGTACAAAAATGGCATCTCCGTACAAGCCTGGAAAAATCCCCATAGAGTAAACTGGAGTGAATCGAGAGTTGAGAAAATAGTTCCAAATTATTTCCACAGGAGGCTAACTGAACCATTAATAATACAAAGCACCAACACCACATCAAATCTTGAACTCGAGCTCAACTCCACCTGGACTCCATTCCTATCAGAACTTTAGTGTCAGTGATCCATTGGCTACGTGCATATTCATGTTTGCATTATATTTCTTTTAACCGATCATACCTCACAACTGATGAAGGCTCAAGAGCTGAAATGTATTGTAATTTTATAACTAACTTAATTACTATTAAGCTCATAAATATCAATTACCAAAAAAATTAAATCTCAAATTCTTTTTGAGATCATTTAAGGAATCGCTAGCATAAGATAAATAGGGTTCACTGTTCACTCATAAGCTTGTTCAGTATATTGTAATGATTGTCATAGTTCAACCGATTGCAGGCCTTGCTCTACAAGAAGTACTCCACTGACAGTGATGTGTGGAGCTATGGTATGGTGCTGTTTGAGATCTGGTCTGTGGGCAAGAAACCATTTTCAAACATCACTAATGCTCAAGTTCTGAGACTGCTCGATAAAGGGTTCTGCCAAGCTCCACCTCCTGGATGCCCACGTGCCATATACGAGGTGATGGTGAAGTGCTGGTAAGTAGTTCAACAAAATATTCAAGTTTTTTAAGAATTGTTGTCATGTATGAACTAAACAAAGTTTACATACTGTTATTTAAATGTTTGTAAACCAATAGGAACCCAGACCACCAATCTCGACCAAGTTTCAGAACTATCAACCAGGAACATCTGAAGAAACCTTGTAGTATGCTCTTACAATGGTCCGCTGAGGATAATGGACTGTCTCCAGCAGTTGGAGTTTGTGGTGCACCATTAGAAGAAGCGCAAAGGCTTCACTTTGACTTGCAAATTATTTACACATCTTCAAACAATTTCTGATCAGATTCATCAGAGGAATTATAAATTCACCCTATTTGAATCAATTTTTAACTTAATAGCTATAATGTATGCAAATGTATGTGTTATAACAAGTGTTCAAACTATTTATGTACACCTCTTGTAGTCAACCAGCCACCAACCAATTAGCTGCTATTTATATAATTAATTTTTTAGATAACTCACACATGTAATTCCATTCTGCTTCACTTCATTCTAATAAAATATAACTACCACGAAAATAGACTGTAATGATTAAGAAATTAATTTTGTTTAGCTAATAATACAGTGAATGGCCTCAAACAGTAGCTAGATACTGATAAAATCTAGCATGTTATCCCTCTAGTCTGAAGCAATAAAACTCCTATGACTGATGCTGAATCCTTGGAGGAGTGGTAGTAATAGCTACAGATCAAACACATTAGATGTTCAATACAGAATACTACATTTATTTGATAACTAGCTATATAGTGTGACATATTATAATATACATAATGTTTTGTTTTGTTTTTTAATCGTCTCCAACACAAAGAGTAAAGTTATACACTCGAAAGTTAAACAATGTCATCATAAACTACTTCATTGACATTATTAGCCTCCATATTTACAGCATCTAACTCATACTGGAATGGAGGCTCCTCTACTGGAACAGCCATTTCAGATTCAATCACCTGATTTTGTGAAAATGTACTAATTCCATAAGCATCATTATCATTGATAATAATATTTTCCATTTCCTTGTCCAATAAGGATTCCGCTCTATTGGAATCATTTAAATTGCCCAATGCTACTTTTGATTTTGCTTTCAACCTAAATATGAGGAAAATGACGAGAAAAACGGCCATTACAATTAGGAGAATAACACTTCCTGTGACAGCAGCAACTAGTGGTAACACTAGGGAAGAGTTACTTGATGCCATAGTAGATTCTATAGACATATTTGAGTTGAGTGCATTTTCTTCTGGTGATAATAATTTGCTAGTAGTGAAAGCTGAAATCGTCTGTGCTCTGGTTGGGTTGAATTGAATAAAACCTGTAGTTGTAGCAGGATTTTTTGAAGATGAAGGAACTGTGCCAGTTGATAATATTATATTTTCCTCTGATGTTGTTGTTGTGGCTGCATCACTTTGAGTAGCTTCAGAATTGCCTGCTGAATTTGGAAAATCACTGTCTGTAAAAGCAAGAAAGACACACTCAAATATCTATGTGATATCATTATATAGAGGTTAGTTTACATAGCTAATACTGACACTTACAAATGCACCCAATTAGCCTGATCTTCCAACATAAAAATGAATCCGATGTTCTTTTGAAATCAAGAACGTGAATTCTGAAGACTCGTCCCCTGACTGGTTGCCACAGAGTCATTGTAGTAAGTTCTGCACTACTTGGAGCAAATATCTGGAGGGAAAAAAACAACAATTATACCACAGGTGAATGGTGAGCTTTAAATATGAATGTTCAGCCATGGCAAGAATAATTGCACTTGCCATTTAAAATAGCATTTTAACTTCAAACTTACCAATCCGTAAGTGAACGTATCAGAACCATTCCTAATCTCCAGACGATAACGTCTCACATAAGAAAGAGCACCCAAACGATTATACCCACTAACTCTCATGTGAGTTAAAACAACTGGGTGACTGAAAATCAACGTGAAATAGGGTGCGGTCCCCACTATCCTTTCGCACCATACAGTACCATTATCTACCAGTCTGTTAAGACCATTGGAAGGAATGGGACTGCTAGCCTTCACGGACTGTAGTAATGAAGAAGTTGACAGGAGCGTACTTTTCAAACATGCTAAAAATATATTGTAAGAGAGTAAATTGGAATAAATACACAGTGAAATATCTCATTCTTTGCAAAAATACACATTCTTTATATTTACCAAAAGCATTTACTGCAAATTATTAACTTGTTTAACAAGATTAATTAACACGTGAAATATTGAATTTTAAGAATGCATAATGTAGTGACAAATTATCGCATAAATAGTTTACAAAAATGTCAGCTGCAAAAAAAATCTAAGAATTAAAAATTATTACAACATAATTAATTGATTTCTTGGAATAACCAAAGTAATATCACCATAAGATCATAGCTAGCTACATAAAGCCTCACTAACTACCTGTGCGGGCCAAGCATCCTTTGGCTTCTATTCGCATGCAAGTTACATTCCTCGGGGACCATTCCAGGGCTTGGATGAAGAGCACACGAGTCAAGACAGGATGAGGCAGTTGAATTTCCTGCACTGTAGTACTTCTGTGTCGAGTGAATGTCTAAGAAGGTATCAATTGTGATGATTCCTTACCAAGTTTTAAGCACATTAATCCATTAATAGTAATTTCAACAATATTAGCGCTTATTTAAAAAAACCTGTATTTGAGTTAGTTCTCTTGTACAGAAAATGTTGTTGACTTACGTCAGAGTTTGATGCTGATTTCACTGAAACGAACGTGTTTCCTTCCTCTTCGTTCACCTGAACTTGAAATTGAGTCACAAAATAGTCCACGGAATCTCTGCTAGCACCACCAATATAGAGAGAAGTGACATTAACCAGTGTATTAAAGGAAATGTTTAGATAAGGTCGTTGATTATAAAGGCTGTATGTAGCACACCACGCCTCTCTTCCCAATCTGGCATCAGTGGCGCGATGCTGAGGTGTCTCTCTATTCGCCGTTATAAACTCATCTTGGACTCTATAAGTGTTGCCACTTATTAGACGTCTATTCTGGCTGCAAAAATCTGTAAAAGTTATGTATGAATGGAATAAAATAAAGATGTAAGAATATTCTGAAGTTATACTAAAACAATCCATGCTCTACTCAGCCACATTATAAATACATCAATTATTCCCTCTAAATTCATCAAATTGCTTAGCTACTTGTGTCTTCTTCTTTTTAGTACAATGTTTGCTTAGTAGCATCTTTTGGAATAACAGTGGTAGCTATTATTCTTCAATATATTCCATACCATTGTCATTTTGTGGATGAAGAAAAAAATATCATGCAAAATATAATGTACCTACTACATGTACATAAAAAAAAACAAATTATTACCCTTATATATATTATATATATATCCTGATTCTAACCTTTCTGACAAAATCCCACAAAAGTATAAAAAAGTCCCACAAAAAAATATCAAATAATATTGCATAACAAGCTATTCCCACTGTATGCTAGCTTTCCAAAAAAAACAGTGATGGTTAAGTGTTATAGTCAAAACACTTACAAAACAAACCGACACTTTGTAAGTGAAATCATTCTAAAGCAAATAAGCACTGTGAAGGAAACAAAGGCAACACTCTTTAGTCTTGACCAACCTCTTGTCAAAAACAGACTAAAAAGGTTAGCTCAGCCTAAGCAAAACCTTGCAACACAGCAGCGGAATAACCATTGCTTAATACAGGACAACTTGCAACAAAAATATCCTTCTGGATTGATAAAAAGGGTAATAAAAAGCTAAAGGCAATAGATTCAACAAATCCTTAAGTTAGGGATAGTCACTCACAGAATTTGTGCACATTGGCAAACTCTCACCCATAAGCAAGCATGGTATCATAGGCCAGGGCTGAGCTAGGGGGGACTAAAGTCAAGTCCTAGGTTAAAATTTTCTCTGCTAAATTTTTCTAGCCTCCTAGAATATTACAACAAAAGTGTCATATGCAATCAATTATGGGTCATGTTATTCCTGATTCCACGACATTAGCAAGATACATATTTTCTTTGAAATGGCTGTCTCACTGCAGCCTCCTAAAATTTGGCTCAGTCACCCTTCCAAAACTACTTTGGGTGGGCTAGGGAGCTCTAATCCCAACCCTCAGCCTCCTAGCAATAGGTATAGCATAATTTGGGAAACAATTGCCAGTAGTTAACACTAACACTTGCTATGTCACTCACACCAGTACTGCCCGTATTTTATACACTGCCCATTAAATAGCTATGTTCCATAAAGATTAAAGGATATTTTAATATATTCTATGAATTATTCTGTGATTAGCTACAGCAATAATCTCTAGGACTACTCAACCTGCCCATCTGACTATATACTTTTATCACCTGAAAATCTGAATAGCTGCACCAGGAGCACAAGTAAACTGATCACTCGACCCATTTTCTCTCTAACTCAGAGGAAGTAATGCAATAACTGAATTATAATATATTTATGTAGCCATATTGTGATGAGGTAAAGGATCACTAGTCCACGTTGTGACATGAAATCATACAAAATGCACAAAAGAATAAGGTAATCAGTTAACTTCAAAACTCCCACAAATACATACAACAACAACAACAATATAATAATAATAATAATAATAATAATAATAATAATAATAATAATAATAATAATAATAATAATAATAATAATAATAATAATAATAATAATAATAATAATGATAATAATAATAATAAAAGTATTATGCCCACAAGGCTACTATGGTACTAGCATATACAGACCTTCTTAAAGATACTCACAATTTGACAACTGAATCTCTATCACCTCATTAACACTATATCATCACAGTCTTCTAGCTATCATGCCCTATGTGCACTACTGTTTTACAGTCACTTTATAGTAACTATAGGGTCCATCAAAGGTAAATTATCCAACAGCTTCTTTTTTACAAGCCTTGTACCCGGTATAGGCATGTCACCAGTTCCTATGCACCTCACACCTCCCAGAACCTTAAAATTTCATTGTTTAATGGAATAGAATTTAAAAAAAAAAAACTATAGGAAATCAGAACAATACACAAAATGTATAATTGCATTGCAATATAATAGAATGGGTAGTTTGTGCAGTTCATATGACAGTACTAAAAAATGAATGGCTGCAATAAATGAGACAAATAATGAACAAGAGAAGGTGGTTAGTAAATATTTAAAATATGTATTAGATGGAAAATTGTTTAAAGCACTTTAAAAAATGAAGCCAACAATTCTGGTTTCCTTTTTGGATGAAATAGCTGCAGGATGTGATATTATAGTTTGCTAATAGCTGCAGGATGTGATATTATAGTTTGCTTGATGAATGAGAAGTAAAAACAGACTAACTTTGGCCCCTCAGTGAGTTTTCCAACTCAGTGGTGAGCCTATTCAACTCTTCTGTAATGGCTGCATTGGTGCTCATGTAATGGCTTTTAATTACGGGCGAGGTGCTTCTTCCCCTTTCTAAGTTTGCCCCATCAGCGCCTGTTTTCTTCTCCTTGTTCACTTTAGAGTACTTCGGAACTGTGCCTTTCTCCAAGCTCATGGTTCTGCTGAGACCTGAGGGTTCCGCCAATGGGGGTCGAGAGGCATCATTGTTAGGGACCTCACTGGCAGAAGGGAGTGGCGGACGATAGAAACTGCTGCTATATGCTGCATTGGCCTGGGTGTGTCGATCCTGGCCACGCCTCTTGGGTAAAGCCTCCAGGACATCTTCATAGTCATTGCCCTCGTCTGGAGGAAGTTGCTGAAGTGCAATGCTCATCTCTTGTAAGCTACACCAACAGATAGGAGAATAGTGGTAATGGTGGTGAGTATAAACACCCAAGAAAACAGAAATGCATGCCCACAACTTAAGATATTTTTTACATTTTGTTTTATTTTCCTCCACTTTGTATTAACTATCAATACATTAAATCAGCCCAAGGACTCTTTGGTACATCTTAAGATAAAAACCCAGGATAACAGGAAGTGCATGCCTATTGATTATAAATAGTTTAATGCCTATTTCGTTTCATTCACCCCCACATAGATTTTAACTATCAGTACAATAAACCAGCCAGAAGACGCCTAAGCACATCTCAAGATATGGTCTATCAAAGCTAGAGCTAAACAAACAGAGACAAGAAACCTACGAAGAAGGTTCGAAATGCAGTCTACACAGAGCCACATACCACTTGTCTCCATGATGGATCATCAAATTACCGGGACAGAAATATTGTGATGATCTCAAAGTAGGTAACCAGTTAGTTTGTTTAATGGCCGCCACTGTAAGCTCTAACCTTTCCATGAATCTTCTGCTAGCATTTTTTAATTCATTACTGGAAACCCAAGTAATTAAATCAAATTATATCAGCAACAACATCAGAGAATATTTTTAAAAGATATTATCTGTTTACAGGTATTTACAGGCTTCATTGTTTACTTGTTGGTATGAAAACATACCAAATATGCCATAATAGGTTTAGCTGGTTCCACGCACTGACCAATTCTGGCGAAATTAAGGCATTTGGACAAAATATGATGAAAGGAATTACGCACTGCGTGGCTAAAGTATCAGTCTCATACCAAGGTCAAAACTAATGAAGAGTAACAAATTACAGACCGGTTCAAAAGCGTTAAACCCGATCTGCTATCAACTTGCATCTTCCAAATTGATTGCATCACTTGGCGGCTATGTTGTGTATCTCTAATGCAAGGGACCAAAAATATTTTCTTCCACCACACAACCATGAAGGCATGTATTCCACATCCTCACGTTACGTCACTTATATCTTCACCTAAAAAATGAACATGTAGCACCTTGTATATTTACATCTTCTTTTGAATCCAGTCGCTAGTAACAACATTTTTTTCTATCAAAAATGGCTGATACTGGTACGAGGCCAATGTCAAATAGATTATCTAGTCAAAAAATGATCTAACTCGACATATAGCTTGGCAAACATCTATTTCTGTATTTCATTTAAAGAGTGAGTCTATCAGAGAGTAGTGCATGTTCCAGATTTCACTTGATAAAAAAGTAACGGCATTTTAATCCCAACGACATAATTTGTTACTAAACTTATTTGATACACATTTTATAGAACTTAATTGGACATGACAGCATTCCAGTGTCTTGGTAACCAACTAACTGTAGTGACAGTAGTAAGAGAAAGGAAGAGGTCTCTGGAGGGTGATCTGGGGGTCATGTACTACTACATGATGTGCACAGGAAGTTGAATACGGTGTATAGTCTGGCAGAAACTAAAATAATTTCTCTTTCTATTCTACAATTTATGAAGACTATCAAGCATCCAATATTCTGTGGTTTTACCAATTATACTCATCATTACCTTACTACCATTACCGAAAAGTGATCCTAATCCAAGTGCTTAACACATCCACTGTCATTCCATGCATCTCTTTTCTTTCTTGTTGACAGCAACTAACAGACACAATGGCTGAAGCTTAATTACTACGCAATCACTTCACACAAGATATCTGAGTGGGAGGTAACCCTGGGTAACCCAGCCTCAACCAGCTATTATAGAGGCATTCAGTGGGTATGCAAGTGGGAGGGGTGGGAGTTTATGAAAGAGGAAAACAAAACCCTTCCATATACTCTTTCAATCAATCTGCCCTTAGAAGTTATATAACATGGATTCACACTAGTGCTGATTGAATGGTACGAGAGAGATTGTCGGCAATTTCTCATGCTTCCAAACACCTTCTCTAATTGCAAAGAGGGGTGACCAGTACAAAGCATGCCAGAGAGACCTAATTAAAAGGTGCTGTAAAAACTTCTACGCTCTATTTAACCACTGATGGATTAATTACTTTTTCTTTTCCAAGTAGACTGGATTCTTGATCTCCATGTTGGAACCGAGGCTGCTCGTGCTGCTCCGGAATGGGCTGGGACTATGCATGGATTTGGGAACATCGTAAAACTGTGGGCGTGGCTGGTCATAGATTTCTTGAACTCCTGTACCATTTGCCACAATTTCCCTGTGCAAAAAGAATTATAAGGCTAATAAAATTTTGCTAAGTTCTTGCAAGAAAGACTAGTTTGATAAAGTACTATACTACTCATAGTTCACAGGCCAGCATGGAAGCATATCAGGATATTAATACCAGGCCTATTTATATACTGTATATTCCAGTGTTTGTATTTCAAGGAGTAGCGTAGCATCCAGTCGATTTTTAAGGGGTTTGAAAAATTGAATTGACAAACAAAAACAACAACAATAGCATTAGCTAATTTTACTCTATTGTATCAATTGTGTAAAGCATTCTAATAAAAAAAGAGAGATGGGTGCAACTTACTTTGTTCTCTTGCTGGACATCTTCACTTTTACAGATTCATAAGTAGGACTATACAAAACATCAAGCCACAAAGAACAGCATTATGAATGAGTTGATACTACAATAGCTAACAGTATTGTCAAAATGATATATTATACTGATAATAATAACAGTCACCTTTCTGCTGATGGGGACTTGTTTAAACACATGCATATGAGGACACCAGCAGTGACAGCAATCAGCACAGCCGCTACCAGGACCACCACACACGGGATGACAACGAGAAGCAGGTCCTTCTGGGCTATGGATCCCGCCTCTTGCGGACAATTAGCTGGAGACGGCTGCTCTGACAAATCGGTTGATGAATCTGTAGTTAATGCTGTAGGGGGACGAGTGTGTGTGTTGACAGTTGTAGTAGGGGTAGTAGATATCACTTCAGGTGGGACCTCCTCCGTCTCTAATAATTGAGCTAAGAAAAAAATCAAAACTTGTAATAATAACTAAGGACTGTTCAAAACTTTACAAATTGAGAAATTACATGGAGTGATTTTTTAAATAAATCTTTTTTTAATACATAAGTAGGCTGCCAAGACACCATAGACCATATTTTTACCAAAGTAGTACATACACCTTATTAAAATAATATACCCGCTCTATTTTAATATACATGCTAATAAACTCCATTCTCACCATCACTGGCCCTGCAGCCATACATCATCATAGTCCAACATATTCGTCCCAATGAATCAATTATTCCTCCATTGACATGAAACCGTATCTTCCTGGCGATGAACGGTCTTTCCAAAGCAAAATACGCGTCGGAGGCAAGTATGTCACGAACATAGAAGTCCTGCATCGATACAGAAATAAAATTTTATGACTGTACCAATTTTAAGTTATTTCTTATGCTTCGGCAATTACTCTCACAAAAGGAGAACTGAAGTCATAGAAAATGCATAGACCAAATAGATTCTAGAACAAATATGAAGGTGGCCACCAAAGTTATGAGCATGCATGAGCTTTCTCTAGTAGCTGTCATTTTCCAAGCAGCTATAAACACTAATCCTTCACAACAGACCAACAATATACTAAATACTTGCTGTACCTGAGCTGACTTTAAGACTCCGTAGGCCTCAAAGTCATTGCTGGCTTCATCTTTGGTGTAGAGTAGAGTGAAGTTTTGCACGTAAGCGTTCTGCTTCCCTCCAGAGATCAGAATGACGGGGATTATGGGCTCCATAAAGGTTACCTCAACATAGAGACTGCTAATATTTGCTGTTTGATCCGGAGAACACCAGCCCAACGTGGACACAGTAAATTCTGACGCTGGGTTCCTCGGATTTTCTTCAGAGCTCGTGATACCAGTGTTCCGGTCTAGTACACTTCTGTCTCCAGTGAGAAGAATTTGAGAATTAACAGGACAGACTGGACACAAGAACAATAATAATTATTGATTATGAGATTAAATGGTTTTTGTACTCTAAAATTAGCTACTTAATTTCACACTAATCAATTGCAACCACCCAAGCTCAAACACTAAATTCTCCGAAGTTGGTGGATAAACATATTCCTTAACACAATAATAAATTTACTCACCTACTCCATTTTGGGAGGTTGCCCCATTGGCACAGACTAATACCAGTACCACCACAGCTCGAAAGACCTGGAAATATTTGCCGGTCATGCTAGCTAATTGAGTGTAATGATCCTTTCCACAACAAGAGCGAACGACCAAAAAAATGTAAGCTCCTTGCACCGAAGGCAGACTGCAACTAGCTCCAACTAGCTCCTAGATTGCAACCAGGCAGAAACTCGCTAACTGCAGGACTAAGGCCACCCATAAAAATGTGAACCTTTTTAGATACAAAGAATTGACATTTCCGGTCCGCGCGTCACGGTGACATGTGGACGGCGATTGATCTTATCAATATTCATAGCTTGTGGCGCGGGAGAGTTATTTCATTCCTGCTAATAGGAATCTTATCTGTGGGGAGAACTTGTTCATAACAACAATGACATCATTTCAGTTGAACTGGAGTATATAGGATAAATTGCAGGAATTTCAATCTAAAAACACAACAATATTCTTAAAATGTCCACAAAGTTAGAAGAGTTCGACAGAATACATGGATACAACAGTATGTCTTCACTTAGGAGTCTCATATTCCATGGGCTGAAAGTGCTGCCTGGCCATCAAGCTGTGCTCCATCTCATCCTGACCAGTCAGTGAAGATGAAGGCACACTGTAGCTCTCATTGTCCACCATATCAATGGCGCTGACTCCCTTGCTAAGAAAGTTCATAGGACTGGAATGGGTTGGGATAGAGTAGGCCAGCTTGGGAGAGTTTCTCTGTGGTGGATAGATACTGACAGCGTGGTAATCCACAGGCTGTGGGAAAGGGACGCTGTAAGTGGGGTTATCCACCATGCTGTCCACACTCCTGATGCTTTGCTCGAGGTCGGTTGTCACGGTACTGCGATTATTCATGGAGTCTATAAACGTGCTTCGTTTGTTTGCAGGATATAGCCTGTACATTACAAAATGTCCACAATTATAAGCAATAGAAGATGTTGGTCAATTTAATAATGTTTTATATATTATATTATAATATATATACATATATATATATATATATATAATATATATTATTTGAAACAGATTAAAGAGAGCTCCTTTCTTTATAAGGCTAATTATATTTCAGCGCCCTTAAAAAAGTCACAACACACTTTAAGATGTGCTTTTGGCCACACATGCTAATTGTTATATGAAAATAAGTCACAGTAATTAACATTAATCCCATAGCTACCTTTGGCGATTCTCGTACACTGCATTCTCACTTCTATTGTGATACCCGGTTCTTCTGGGGACACCATTGAAGCTGGTGCTGTGGTCCAGGCCAGGACTGTGTTTAGGAGCCAGCACTGAAGAAGGCATCATTGAGGACCTATAGTGCAAACACCGTCAGTGTCAGCAAGTAAGAATTATCGATTACCATCGTATCATGCAAATGAGCGAGCACCACACATTCCTTTGAGTTAGTTACCTCCCAGCCTATGTAGCCCATTGATAGTAGTAATTAGATAGGTAGTATGTTTGGGTACTCTGCCTAAATTCTTTAAACCCAATATAGACCTCCTCACATGTACAACTTCATTACTGAGTCTCCAATCAGTCTAAGATCGCATCCACAAACTATTGTTCAATTTTCCGTTTTTCTTTACGAGACCTACTACAGAAACCTTACACTTTTCCTTATCATTGGAGAAGTCTGAAGTATTCCTTACAATCACTCACACTGTGGGTGAGTGAGTTTGCTAACAATTCATGTACATGGCTCAGTGTTTATACCTTGTCTTGTAGATCTCGTTATCAATCATTCCTAGAGTATCATCATCTCTCTTTGGAATATGGCAGTCCTGATCTCTACAATGATATTAAGACTATATATAATAAGTATAATTATATCAAACAATATTTTAATGATTTTACTTATTTTACACTACTCCAATTCTTTAGCCCTCCCCGTATGCAGCCTTCTCCTACACTCTTTGCAAAGAAAAAAAGGGGGTGTTGTTTTAAAAAACCTTTGGCCTTTCACTTATAAATGTTAAGGACAACAAAATATTGCCACTGAAACAAATAATATTTATATATAGTCATCATATGTATCGCTGAAATATATGAACTGTCATCATATGACACTAGTAAGCAAAAAAAAAAAAAAACATCTTTGTGAGAACTAAGATATTTCTCACTTTGAAGCAGATTTATTAGTATTGCATTAATATGTTTAAAAATTGCTGGATTTCGTTTATAGCTATCTACTAGAGACTAGCTACAAGGTAGCTAACCAGATGCAGACACTTCTTAAAGCCTCAGGAGGACCCTCGGACACATTATTTCACTGCCACTTAACTGATTCACTCCCTTCCATTTTTACTCTTAACTCCCTGAATCTCCTAACCCCTCCCACTCTCCACCCACTTCTCCTCCCCCTTATTCTGAACTTAGAATTTCCAGCATCTTGTTGTTTATGCAATCACAATCATCAACATTCGTTAACGTTCTCATTAGCTGCACCTCAGAGAACAATCAACACTCATTAACATTCTCTTTGAGCTGTGCCTGAGAGAGTGATCACCCCTTGTTTTATCCCACCTCACTATATAAGTCTCTGTCTCAAAATTCATTTCATTTTCCACTAGAAGGGTTTACCAAGCCAAGGTATTATGGAAATTAAACTCTAACATCTCTGAGAAGTGTCTGTCTGCATCTGGTAGCTACCTTGTAGTTAGTTTCTAGTAGATAGCTATAAACGAAATCCAATAGTTCACCTAGACTCATAGAGTACATTGTCCGTCATTATGCCTGCTTCCCCTTTGCTGCAGCTTTTACTTTTTGACCTACTGGACAACAACAAAAAGCAAAAAAAAAAACACAATTTAATAATAATGCCAATAAAGTAGTATAAGTTAAGTGCATATGAATTTAAAAGGATGGCACTTCGATAGGCCAAGAGGTACATCATTTGATGTATGTCTACATTGTGGGAGGTACTCATGGCTATTTGTAACAGAACAGGCAGGAAACAATTACTTGTCTTTGCTGAGAACTTTCTCTGTGAGGCAAATGTGATAAGGAATAGAGTAGGAGTGGGCAAATACGTGTATCTGTGTGTGCTGTGCATGCAGTAACTATGGGAGCAGCCTAAACAAGTCCAGGAGTGAAGTAGGTGTATATGGAATAAATGGATGATATCCGACAACATGTCCAGCTCCCAAAGAATACACAACTGATAACATCTTTCTCAATATCAAAATTAAAGCCATAACAAACCACAGGGGGAAAAACAGGATGGGAGAGAAAAAATATATCTGGATAAAAAATCATAACAAAAAGATTGTTTGTCTTTGAGGCACGGAAATAAGGAAATGGTTGTCCCTTTTGATTAAAAAAAAATTAGGGAATATTTGGGAACGTAAGAAAAGTGTGTTTTCTCCCATTTGATTGCTTGATTGGAAGTAACACCCACCCACCCACCCACCCCACACACCCCACCCCACACACATACTGAAAGGAAGCCACTCATTGATGACTAACTGATTCTTTTTTTGCTCCACTTAAGCTAATACAAGAGTTAACTAGGACACGAGCCTGTCATGTTCCTAATAGTTGGCAGTCTTCATTGGACACCAACAGCCACCAATAAAGACTTCACCTCAGTTCAAAAGAAGCCCTACCACTCTTCTCTGACGATTTTGACTTCAATAATTGGGATATTCATTTGACTTGTATCAAGCAAAATAATTTTGTTGATTGGTTCCTCCACGCATTTTTGGCCTTTTACGCTTCCATAAAGCTATCGCTAGCCAAGAATGGTGAGTGTGGGCGGTCGCTAATTGCTGTGGTCTCGTGATTTTCATAAAAATGTTACATTAATCTTGCATGGAATGGAGTTGAAGCAAAGATAATTGCTTAATGATCTCTAGTTCTCTAAAATGAACATTACAGAGATACTAGTGTACAGAATTGGAAATTTGACTTGTTCTGACTAAGCAAATTAAGACCATAGTATAAAAGTTTTTGAACTTTATCAAGTAGTAAGGTACTAGTACATTGCGTAGGAAGGCAAATTAGAGATCGCCATCAACCCACAAACTGGTATTATGATCGTATTTTGGTTATCCCCTAACTAGAGCAACAATTGGAGGAAACTTTACCTCTAGCAAACTTTCTTTTATATTTCATATCTTAATGTAGTTGTAAGTATTATATTTAGGCATCTTTGTGTTTGTTTTTTTTGTTGTTGTTTTTTTGTTTTGTTTTTAGGTTTCTGGACACAAATTGAGAATTTTATTAGGAATTAGTTGTGTAACGAACAATAGCTATGACATAAGTGAGCTTCCTAGGCTGATCACTCCAAGCCTGCCAGGCATCCATGAGAAGTACAGCGACGAACAAGCACATTTGGCACACCCAGCATGTTCCAGCATGAAATTCCTACAGCGAATTCTACTCCATTAATGTAGTCAAGCTTGGCCAGTCGGGCATCGATGTAGCCCAGGGAATAGACCAAATTTCCATTCCATAACTTTAGTTGTTGTGTTTCTATTTATGCCAAGCGTCTGCCAGTTGGAGGAGCCAAGATTGTGTAAACTGCACCGATAAGGCCCGAGTTGGAAACAATGACCAGGGCCAGTGAGGAACATCTGAAGAATGGAGCACTTAATCACTGCTCACTTGCATTATGAGATTACTAATGAGTTATATTTATTTACAGAGGTATCACCTAGTCTTGCTATTTGGCTCTGCTCCAACAGAGGCATGATTAGATAATCAGCTATTAAGTACATAAATGGGCCGATGAAGAATGCTACTGATAAAGGTCACAAATCATACTAATCTCCATGGGTGCAACAAGTAGAGAGAATGGAAATTGTGAACTGTCTTGTCCAGATTCAGGACTTTGTCTAAGTACTAATGTCGCCATTGGATAATTTGCCAAAGAACACATTTATAATTGCATACAAGAATTTTAAAAAAAATTGAATCTGCAAGTGATTTGTTACATTTTTAAGGACAAAAATAATAATTATACACATGCTATAGGAAATAACTAGTATATGCACATAAAAACTAAGATTCAGCAATTGCAGAGGGAAGGTACAGAAAACTTTGAGTAAAAAAATATCAAAGTGGCAAAAAAAAATATCCACATGCGAATTATAAGCAGCTAGAGGTTACACATTTTTAATTATCTTTAATGTTGTGTATTTAGCTATACTTACTCATATCAAAATAATTTTCAACTCATCCTGCCTAGACCCACACAGCAGTTCTATTTACACGTACTAAATTAACTGCAGCTCTCACTGAATCACTTACTTGCACCTGCAGTGTATGCAAGCAGACACACAGACAAAACCCAAGCAGGCCAGAATGAGCAAGCCAACTGCAACTGATGGCACCACGTAGAGTATCAGACGGCACCGATGGCACCACTGTGATGACTGATTGCCTCCAGCTACATTGGGATAATCAGAGGGTCTAGCCAATACCACTGAAATACAGACATACTTACCAGTCATGTTATTTGTATAGTTTGTAGCTCCGCTAAAGGATGTAGTACAAGGACTAGAAACGACTTCAACTGTTTGTGTTAAAGTAACTGGGCAAGAAGAAGGCTTCTGATCCTGTGTAGATGCTGCTACAAAAGAATCAAAAGATGTCAATGAGGTGGGCACAATTTCATGTTGGTGGGCATTATTTAGAGAAGTGGTTGGCATGGGCACAGTTGCCAACATTGGCACAGTTGCCACCATTGGCACAGTCTGAGTGACAGTCATCACTGGACAGGAGGAGGAGGTTGACTGGGATGGAGAGGATGAAGTTGACACGATACCACCTCTGCTACACTGTGGAAGTGGAGTTATCTGAGTAGAATCAGCTGAGTCTTCTTGAAGAAGATTTGCTGTAATAAAATGTGACAACTGATAGAAAACAAATGAAGCTCATTTGTGGAAATCAATAGTGTATCACTTTGCAAGGTTCAGTTACAAAATGGTAAAACAATACCAATGTTCAATTACTTCAAATTATATTAGAGTAAGGGGAAAGTG
>WLWI01001692.1_pt1 | contig 19075 bp, 7 predicted proteins | sample 6701501 | NCBI WGS metagenome assembly WLWI01 (sample SAMN12718690, study PRJNA515312) | sponge metagenome | isolation source: marine sponge | host: Mycale hentscheli | place: New Zealand: South Island, Marlborough, Capsize Point | collected 2014-11-01
GTCACAAACTTGGCTAATGAATGGACCACAGCTTCAACAGAATCCTTTCTAATTAAATGAAGGATTAGGAAAACTTGTATAGAGTTGTTTTGTCCTCATTAGTATAGGAGTTCAGGTTGAATGACAGTCATTGAACTGAATCCAGTTGAACTATGAACTCATTTGGGAGGAACCCCATTCCCACAGAAGGAGTGTCAGCAATTAGTGGCTATGAATATGGGTTGGTTTGAAGGTAGAGGCTCATTACTACGTTATCTGATAATAATAATTTTTTTTTTTGACAATGTTTGAGCTGTTGTTTAATGTAGTAGTAACTGTAGATTATTCAGTACAGAACAGGATGTTTCAGACAGAGGTTCATCATCCTACCTGACACAGCTGATGATGGACCTCTGTCTGAAACATCCTGTTCTGTACTAAATTATCTACAGTTAATACTACGTTAAACAACAGCTCAAACATCGTCAAAATAATTATTATTACGCGGGTTTTTTTTGTTTTGTTTTTTAATTATAAACACTACTTTACCTGACCTGCTGCAACTGTATTTCTCTGACAGTAACATTGAATTTCTAGCACCTGGTATGTACTTCTAAAAAGGGGATCGCTTATAGTTACTTGTGTACTTTTTAAGTTAAAAATATCAATGTTCTAATAGTGAGGTGTAAACGACCATGGTGGCAAAATGAAGTGTCAAGAGGGTGTCCCACTAATTGAATCTTGATGTAACAGGATATCTGGTGCAAACTAACTTAGTCTGTGGTATTATAGATGAAGGCCAGTAAGGAGACATTGGAGAAGGAGTTGAATGACACCAAGAAAGCCTTGGAGGAGGTATGCAGATCAGACATCAATGGCGGGGCTTACTTCATTCCTGGAATGGAGTTACTCATGTATTCTTTGTCTGGTTACAGCCTGCTAGCTGGTTTCATTCTGCAGTAATAACGTGTACTATTTGAATAGTTTTAGCATGCTTTATAATTTCTTGTGAAATTGGCTAAAGTATTAGTTTTATAGCCCATACACTGCAATGGCAAAAATTCAATTCTTGAATTGTACACACTTGTTATTTAATTGTAGGAGCACAAAACCAAACTTCTTGAACTCAAAGAGCAGTACAAGAGAGCAGAGGTTCAGCTGGAAAAAGAGAAACTTGACCAGGTTAGTATATCATTGGCTGTATGATATTCTGCTGTGGAGACAGTCTGTCTGGTTTCATTTCACTCAAGGTTCTAGTTGCCCTCCAGGGGTCAGCTCTGGTTTGCCATTATCACAGCTTCTGTAACCTAATACTCTCCGACATCACTCCATTTGCTCGAATCATAGCACTCTCACGGTATGGCACATATGTTGGCAGTCTGGGCTACCTGTCACCAGGCATACTAGGAACTCTTTCATCCCTAATGAATGTGTGTGTGTGTGTGTGTGTGTGTTTACATGCTGTATGTGTGTGTGCCAGCTGTGACCTAGTCTCTCTGTCTCATGGTAACCTGTCTCCATGCATACAAATCACTAGGAAGAGCTTTGCATTCCGGTATGCAACAATTGCACAGGGCTGAATATTTATGGGAGCATTAGTGAAGCTGTTTCCTTGGGAGTAAACTGGATTAACATTCATCAAGCGGCTGGACCAATTAGGTTGTCATGACCTAGCCTTTAGTTTGGCTCTGTGGAAATTAATCGAAAGACATTACTCATAAAAGTTTTCGACAACACGCTGCTGCAAAACAAGTGTACAATGCTAGCTAATGCATAATCACTGGTAATGCTGTCACAGAAAGGAAGCTATTGGACTGATTTTGTCTTCCACCCTGTCAATTACCCTTTGATATTGTTAACCTTTTAACAACAAGGTTGGAAATTGTGGAGCTTCATTAATTAATCAGTAAACAAATTTTGATTCCTTTTCAATTTTAACTAAGCAATAGACAATTAGAGTTTATTTACAATATGCAGTTATTTGAGGTTTTTTTTTTTTAATTTCCATGTTTCAAGTCATTATAATTCAACCATGTGTAGGTCAATACCTTGGAGGCTATACAGTCCGAGTATGATGTCAAAAAAGCTGAAATTGTCCAAAAACTTGCAGAACTCGCACAGCAAGCTGAAGGAATTGAGGAGAAAAAGAAGAGACTGCAAGCAGAAGAAAAGGAAGCTGGACTGGAAGAGGCACGATTGGTTCATCTCCGATCTGCCAATGCCATGGAAACTGAAGCATTGCTACAAAAACAAGATTCAGAATTAAAAATATATATAGAAAAAGAAGAAAAGCATCTAAACAAATTGAAGAAGTAAGGAATCTGTGAAGTTATTTTCAGTTACTCTTCCAATTTATAATTTTGTGCAGGGCAAGGAGTGAATTAGAATCTGAGATATTAAAGCTGAATGATAAAAAATCAGCTGCAGAAAAAAGAGTGATAGAGCTTGAACAAGAAGAGTTAGCATACATAAAGAAATTGGAAAAACTTCAGGAAGATTTTTTGAAGTAAGTATAATAGCTGGCAATATATGGTTAGCTTGCCATGGAATCAATCCAGTGTCGTATAATTATTGTTTATAATTGAATTTTATTTTCATGGCAGGTTTAGGGAATCCAAACTGGTCACGCCTCTAGTGCCTGGATCAAGTGATAATGAAAGTCAACCTGCTAGCGTACAAGAGGTCAAAGGAGTTAAGCCATTTGGTAGTAATGAACAAAAACCCAGTGAACAGGCTGCAGCACTACAGGAAAGTTGGATGGTGGCAGACGATGACTTGGATTCTGTTACTATGAGCTTACAGGAACTTGAGCCACCAGTGAGTCAGTTTCTGTTGTGTTTAGCAGAATCCTCAGCACTTCTGTTGTTGTTTTTTTTACTGAGCCCATCTGGTTCACTGGACAACTAATGCATAATATACTGCATGTTTTTGTGAGTGCACACAATGTACCTATTGGCAGTTTGTTTGTGTGTGCGTGTTATCATAATTGTATGTTTGTGTGTGCACAAATGTAGGGTGCCAATGCCCCAGTTAAGACAATGACAGGCCTGGAGGAACTGGAGCTTATGAAGATCAGGATGAAGCAATGGCACATGTATGATCCTAACTCTCTGGCTGCCTTATTGCAGCCAAGTCTTGCCAAGCCTTATCACTGTTGTATTTGTTGGCTGCAGAGGTATTAAAAAGGAACTTGAGGAGGAAAGAAAGTCCCTGAGCAAGAGGAAAGATTATTTCCAAAAGAAGGAGAGAAGCCTGAAAAAAAGACAGGCTGACTACCAGCTAGCAAGCATGGCTCAGAAGTCCCACAAACGTAAACAAGTAAGTACAGTACAAGTGGATATGGGATAAGATGAATACCCATACAAACATGTGTACATGACAATGCTTTGATCTTATGATTCAAGGCCTTGTTTTCCCCTTACATTGTACAGAAGCAGCTCTGCAACGAGGACAATGTAGCGCTAATGGCAGAGATACAGTCGAAGTTGGACCAGGTGCGTAGACAAGATGTTATTGAGTGTGTTTGTACGCATGTAGCTATGCACCACATAGTTGGGTGCATTTCATTTTATTGGTCTGCAGCATTGGCAGACAGATTGGAGCTCACTCACCCGTAGGCAGGCACTTATAAGGAAAAATTGAATTTTGGTATGGGCTACTTTTACACTCCTTTAAAACCACAAGATTCCAGGGACATCAATCAATGTTACCGGCAAAATTCGCTATTGTCAGAGTCCTTGTAGTGCATTGAACCATCCTATGACCTCTTGCCACACACACATACACACACACACACACGCACGCACACACACGTGACTGTGTAGGAAGCGGCTGCACTAGCAGTGCTAGAGAAAAAGGTGAAAGCATCGAGCAGGTTGTTGGACAGCAAAGAAGAAGGGGTCAATAAGTTGGAGGCATGTGCCGGAAGACAGGTGAGCATTCATAAAAAAAAAATTAAACAAGTGTCATCCTATTCCTAGAATTAACTATATTGCACCGACAATTTAATTATAGCTAATTCAATCTGATATATCTTATTTGTACCCTTTTCATAGCACGGCTCTCATCAATGCCATGACAATGCAGACCTCCCTGTACAGCTATCCACAGACATGGAGGAGAAACTGCACAGACTCCACTCTGTTCTGTCTTCTACAAAGAACAGCAGGCGAGCTTCAAACTTCTCTACATATCCTCAAACATACCAAGCCAGTACCCACAGCGGAATTGACTCGTCCTCTAAAAGCTCTTCTGATGAGAGTGATATTGTGAAGGAGCTTCAACGTAGCAAACACCATCATCATAACCACCGCTCGTCTGTCTCTCCAGTTCGATCAACACCGTCTCCTCAACAAACGCGTCCCCATTACCCCCATTCCGCTCGCTTGTCACCATTTCAATCTACAACTCCATCCAAAAAGGACCATACTTGGAACCCCCAGTTGTATTCGACACAAAGAGTAGAAAGTGAATCCCCTCCCTTGCCGACGAGTCAATACAGCCAACAGGCTTCATCAAACTCGGTCATGGAAACGCTCATGTCTATTAATTCACAAGTGGCTGAGCTCATGAGTCGGGTTGGGTCATCCTCAGATAATGGCCCCGCCCATTTGAGTAACCCTGGCAACTCCAAGCCACTCCCACAAGACCGTTACCGCTCTCCTCTGCATAAGCAGGAGTCACTAGTCTATACTCCAGCTTCCAGGTAATGTGGGAACACTTTGTGCTAGACTGCATATCCACATCATTGTTATTTGTTAACTGAGTGTGCGAGTTTCTGTTGTGGTAACAATGGGTTCGCATGCAGTTTGTGAATACAGATGGCCATTCTCTCTTTGCATAGGTGGGCTGACACAACAGCAACTTCTCAATTTCGAGACGTGAAAAGAAACGAAGACATAAAATTGCAAGGTATGATGAAGCAGCACGCAAAGAACTGTTTGTCTTGAAGAAAAGAGTGTTCTATTTTTGTACAATGAGTGTGGGGGAGTTGTTTTAGTTTTGATTGGAGGAGGTCACCAGAAATGTTAAACAATGCCCTAATGAAGTACTTGACAACTTTCTCAGTTGCTATAGAAGTGTTTCGGTTCTTGGCATAATTGGATTTACTTGTGTAGCACTTGTTGTGCTAAGCCTAGATTCTTTACTTTTTTATGGGTCTACCGGTGAAACCATAACCCAATGTAATTAGACCACTTAACTACACATATGCCAAGTACCTCCTCTTTGTAGCTAGTAGCACCTGTTTACACTAGTCTCGTGTAAGCGTGTACTCTGGCACATGGTGGACATGCTCTCTTGGCAAACCCTCCTTATTTGTTGAAACTTGTATAATGTTTCTTGTTGAGGGAATCCCATTCTTTTCATCTGCTCTGTTGTAGCTGCCAAAAGTGCTCAGTGAATGGGATTGTCAGCTCTCAATGCAAATTGGCACGGAACTTTCTCTAGTAAAACATTTTGGCCAAACATTTCCGCTGTATGGCTTCCATATTTGCCTGCAGCGTCTTTTGCTATCAGCTGGCTGATAACATCTCTCAAAGCTGATCGTGTGACCATTTTTACAAAAATCCGGCCTCTTTAAATATACCCCTAGTGAAATCTTATATCTTGTCACAGGTCATAATATTTGTACTGCTGTAATGCACTTATGATATCGGAGTAAGCATGTAGGAGCAGCTAGGAGGAGGGTGTCTTGTTACGTTTTCATATCCTCCCCTCATATTCAGATCATGCCAGGTTTATGGTTGCCATATGCTTGGGAACTATAGGCCACAAGCTTGCAGACATTTGGACAATAATGATGCTGTACATTAGAAAAAGATTAAAAATAAATAAACCTGGGAATTCATTGTACTGAGTTTGTGCATCGTTGTTTGAAAGGGTTGGCTCATTTTCCGGTATGACCAAGCATAGTGCAGTGATCAAATTACAAAGTTCCTGGTAGATCTGCTCATGTGTTGGGAATTCGCTAATTCCTTACTGAACAAGAGAACCAGACCTACTGTGTAATGCTTCAATAAGGTGCTTAGACATGGTTTATTTATTTCTCCCATTGAGTTGTGTCCGGTTGCTGCTCCTTTGTGCTCACACCGGTCATAGTCACTTATGCTTGCCCACCCACACCCTAAAGTTACACTCCCACTTCACACCTGACCATCAACACGTACCTGCCCCCAGTTTGTTATAGCATTATAGTCACCAAGTCTCGCAGCTATGACCACATGTTGTTGCTTTGATTCCAGTTAGCTCAACGATAGTCACGGTCAGGGTTGAGTCGTGAATCTAGTTGCAGTGGTGGGGGTGACCTCATGCAACGATGCGATGACCCACCTGATAATACTAATTTTGCTCCCTGAGCCTTTAAAGTGTAGCTCACTATCTGTTTGGGTGATTGCTCACAGTTCTGCTTCATTTCATTTTCTATAGACTCGGAATCTGTTTTGGAATCGCCAGCCATATTTCCAACTTCTACAACCAGGTATGCTCCAATCTATTTTTAACATGTCCAATAATTTATTATTTATTTTTTTAGCTCCAGAGTATCTACAGAGGCTCTTCTTAAGAAACAAACGGATTGGCTAAAAGAATTCACACAGCATACCTCTCAACTGAAACCTAGGGCATCTTCCAGTTTAAAAACGTCCTCGACATCTCTACCGAACACTGCAGAAGGAAGTGCTGCACCTAGTGCTGAAACAACTACACTGGATCACCTCAAGTTTGCTGGAAGACCCAAGCTCATACTAGATAGCAGGGACAAGATACACCTCATACATGTCTGACAGCTCATTTTTATCGCGAAACATAATTTTTATGCGTTTAATTCACTTCACACATCCCAATTCCACATAGGTAGCATTTTTTAATCCCACAATATTTTTATGCGTATAATATTTTTTAAAGTTGCGAAATGTTGTTTTAGAATCGCGTTTATAGCTGCGGGATAGTTTCTTTACGGCCAGACACCAGTCGTTTATCTTTAACAAAAAAATTAAGTTTACTAAGTAGTTGTTGTAGTACTTTACTATGATCCAGTTGTAATAGCGATTGTAGAAAAGAACAGAAGGGACATCAAAATCATTGGGATCGCTCATCATTCCAGGTAAGTCTGTTGCTAAAATTTATTATGACTAGCTTGACATTTGCACAAACTTTGACTGTTGCGAATTAGCTATCGACTGTCACAAGTCGTATGTATAGCTCTTGTCGCTAGCTAAAATTCTGACCACCTTCAGCTGTAAGTTCTACCCGTAGAGTGGGTGTATCTGGATATCTCCAAATCTTGTGGTAGTATCATCTCAACCAAAGCTGTTGTGTATGGTGCAGTAGTGTATGGTGCAGTAGTGTATGGCGCAGTAGTGTAATAGTCCCGAGTTTGCAAAATCGACGAGGAGTTTATTCATAATTTTGTAAAGGCCAACCATTTACCCATATTGACTGTAAAAAGTTTGAAGTTTTTTTTCTCTCCCATTGAAATGACTCATCATTCTTCTATGCCCCCAGAGCCTCCAATTTTGTAGTCTCACAATTCATAGATCTATCATAATACAGAGTGCTGTATTATTATTATTTTTGTCATTACTGTTTTACATGGTATACACCAGTTCAAATTGCAGCTATAGATAAAATACAGATAGCCCGTCATTAGTTCAAAATTGAAATATCAAGTAATTTTAGTGTAATAGACTAAATTACTTCATTTCCTGTAGGCTGTTGTTCAAATGTACGAAATATCTCTGACGTGATAGTACTAATGAGGGGCCGCGCATGTGTACCCCCAAGAGTTTGCTTTTATCATATTTCTCTTCTGTACTATCTTTCAGTTGCTATTATTATGTAGACGTTCTGTCATAGTTGCTATTCCCAGACATAATCTTTGAGCTGCGTCATAGTGAAGGTGTACTACAAGCTTCAGCCATTCCTCATTATGTAATCACATGTATTGAAACCCAATATAATATCAGTGTGGGGTGGAACAAGGGACCAGTCTTTGTGCAATACGGTAGACTGCCGCCATAAAACCTCGTGTCACACTCTGTGTTCGATCATTAAACCCATAGCCAGGTATATACAAGCTTCGTTTTAACAGCTCTGGGAATGTTAGAATTTATACCCATTTGCTCCTAGTTGAACCTCGTTATCAAAATACCAGTCTGCTAGGTCTTCTTTTGAACACAGCATCTTGGAATTCAATAAATCTCGTTAGTTACCGACTGAAAACTATACACTTAGAAGTTTTGTGTTGTAGTGTCTCTTGTCATGTAATAATTACTAATACTATTTTTTCCCCTCCAGGAATACCTGTTTGATGGCACAGAAAGTGAATTATTTTGAGACAGCACTTATTGTCTGTGCTCTTCTACTGACAGTGGTAAAAGCTACCCGCAATGTCAGCGTGGTGGAGGGTCTTGATGGCAACGGACAGTTGGTATACAACATCACTGAATGTTCGCAACATAGACAAGAGAACAGCCAACTCTACTTTAGATTAGAAGTGTTTAACGGGAGGAGTTCGATGTTCTATGATTATTTCACATGGGATGATGGCGTCATCACAACCAGAAGAAATCTCAGCAGAGATGAGATGGCAAGTATGCTCAGCAATCCTCACTTGCCGGTCAGTTTCCACATCCGTTGCTCCGTATACAATCCACCAACAATAATTGAAGAACAAGATATACACTTGATGATCTTGGACTTGAACAACAATGCACCAAGCTTCAATGTTGAAAACGGTGTTGAGTCCATTGAGATTCGCGAAACAAGTGAAACGCAATACGTACTTGAACTAGCAAATGACAGTGACCAAGGAGAAAACAGTACCCAGACTTACTACTTAATGCCACCTCCTTCAGAGAACAATCCTTTCTCACTCATTGTGCGGCGAAATGAAGACAACTTTGTGACCAGCCTTCGTTTGAACATTAGCTTACTGGACCGCGAGACACAGTCAAACTACATTCTCTATCTCACCGCACAGGAAAATACCACAACTAATCCACACCCACCAGCCCATCTCACAATCAACGTCACAGTTTTGGATGTTTGCGACGAGAACCCTATGTTTGAATCCTCCAGATTTCAAACTTCAATTGTAGAGAATAGCCCGAGGGGATCTACAGTCATCACCAACATCACAGCCACAGACAGTGACCTGCTGGATCAAGGGCAGCTCCGCTACAGTATTGAGAGAGTGTGCTTTGTCGATTTTGTTGGAGACACTTGCGAAGGGAAACAACGTCCATCTCCTTTTAGACTGGACCACGAAAGGGGGGACTTGACTATAGTGCTGGAGGCAGACATGCTTGACAGGGAGCAGTTTGTTGGATACGAGGTCAGGATTCTTGTTGAAGACACGTGTGGCGGAAGTGCTACAGCAATTGTGGAAGTAACAGTAGAAGATGTCAATGACAATCCCCCGCAGCCTCAGATCTATGGCTCAGAGATTATATTAGAGACTGATGGGGTTGATTCAGTTGACCTGTTTTCCATAGATGTAGTGGATCCAGATTTTGGCATAAATTCTCAATTTTCAATCAGCTTGCAAGATAACTTGACAGGAGTTTTGATGGATAGCGAGGTATTTTATCTGACCTTTAGCAACAACAGGTGGGTGATAAGAAATCGCCTACCTCTGGATAGGGAAGAAAGAAGTTCCTACTCACTGGTCCTGAACACTACAGACATGGGGACCCCCACCATGTCCACCATCACACCTCTGCCCATAACGATCGGAGACAGTAATGACAACTCTCCGATATTTAACGCCATTGACCCAGTTTACTTTATCCAAGAAGAACCAGTTGTGGGCATATCTTCCATCACTACTGTTACAGCCACAGATGCCGATTCCGTTGAATCGGGCAACGGGCAAGTCATTTACACTATTCCCCCATCTAACACTTCCTATCCTTTCCAAGACTACTTCAGAGTAATGTATGATGGAGATGTGGTAGTTGCTAGAAGACTTGATCGGGAACAACAGGACCACTTCTTTGTTTTGGTCGAGGCGCGAGATAACGCCACTAGTGAAGAGCCTCGCACAGATTACGTGGTAATAAATGTCACACTTGAGGATATTAATGATGTAACACCTGTTATCGTGTCTCCGCCTTCAAATATAATCATCTCTGAAACACAACCGAATGGTTCAGTGGTGTTCACTGTGGTTGCGTATGACAACGACACGGAGCCCTTCTCCACACTGACTTACTCCCTGACACCTGATTCCACGCCGTTTGCAATTGATCCCACACTGGGACAAGTTACACTAGTGTTGCCGCTGGACTATGAGACAACTACCAGTTATTCCCTGAGAGTGTCAGTCACAGACGGACTGAATTCAGAACACAAAAATATTAATGTAACTGTGGAGAATGTCAACGATGAGAGATGCATCTTTGACGACACTGTCATCTACTCCACCAGTGTGAATGAAAGTGAGCCGGCCCACTACCGCGTGTTCACCATTCGTGCCAGCGACAGGGACACACCGTTTCAGCAGCTGACTTTCTCCATCATAGACGGCAACAAAAACAACAGCTTCTCCATCTCCATCTCCCACTCAAAAGCAACAATACATACCACGTATTCTCTGGACAACGAGGGGATCAGCAACTACACTTTGACCCTAGAGTGCAGCGATGGATCCATGCATCCCACCACGACTCAGCTCTTTGTCCAGGTATTGGATATCAATGACAATCTACCACGATTCGATCAGTCAGATTATTCCTTTGAGGTGAGCGAACAACTGAACTCAAACGTTATGGTTGGACAGGTACATGCCGATGATAGTGATAGCGGCTCCAATGGTGCTATTTTATACTCTCTGGCTGTGGCAGCTCCCAATGGAGCCTTAAACTGGTTCTATATAAACCAAAATGATGGCAGAATTTTTACCTCAGTGCAACTGGACAGAGAAGACCCTTTACTTGAAGGAAGACAGGGCATGGTTCGATTGAAAGTCACAGCTACCGACATGCCAAGTGGAAGGCCTTTGCAGTCTGGAGTGTATTGCTACATAACTATTGAAGATATAAATGACAACTCACCTATATTTCAAGAAAGGACCATCAATATCACAGTCCCAGAGAGCTTATCTCTAGGATCTTCTCTTAGAACAATCATGGCTACTGACAGAGACAGCCCACCATTTAATGAAATTGAATACCAAATATCTGAAAACACTGATGAAGGGGAGAGATTCGAACTGGACCAAACAACTGGTGTGTTAAAACTGCATAGGATGACATTGGACTACGAGCAGCAGCGAATCCATACCTTTGAAGTTCAGGCAATTGACGTTGATTCACCGGAAAGAAGAGACTACCAGACCATTAATGTGAATGTAACAAATGATGAGGAGATAGACATTCAATTTGAAGGCTTTAACACTAACGTGGCTGTTAGAGAGAATGCTCCCATCAACCACACTGTGACACAGTTCCAGGTGACAGACAAGGAAGGGCGCATTCCTATATTGAGGAGCTTTGACGTGTCGTTCACCATCATTGACAGGATGACAGGTGCAGAATCTCAAAACTTTGGGCTGACCAATAATTCATACAACAGCACACTCATAGTTTACGTAAGGCGTAATATTGACAGAGAGACATTCGATCCTGAAAATGATGGCACAGTTTTTAAAGAGTTCAACATCACTGCTTCCTCTGCTGTCCATGGATCAGTGTCTGCTATCATGACCATCACCATTCTAGATGACAATGACAACTATCCTAAATTCTCAGGAACACCGTATTCTTTCACTGTACACGAGAACAATGACATAGCCGTCTCCATTGGAACCGTCTCAGCCACAGATATAGACTTTGGCTCCAACGGATCTCCAGGCATCACATATTCTGTTAACCACCCGTTATTCAGAATAGCTCAAGATGGGGAATTGACGTCTACTGAAAGTTTGGACTATGAAAAAGGCCAGCACTCATTTAATTTTATACTTACAGCTTCTGACGGAGGTTCACCCCCAAAGACCAACAGCACTCCTGTCAGTGTTCATGTTATCGATGTAAATGACAACTCCCCACAGTTTAATCCTACCAACAACAGGACATTCTACTTCAGTGAAAACATTCCTGTCAACAGCGTCGTGGAACGGCTCGATGTTTCAGACCTGGATTCAGGAATATTTGGGGAGGTGAATGTGTCTATGGGGAACATTCCTAGCCAGCACTTTGAAGTATTTCCAAATGGTGACATTAACGTCGCTCTCGAACTTGATCGGGAAAGGGTCCCCTCATACTTCTTTACAGTTGTGGCCACTGACGGCGGAGGTCGGAAAACAACGGCAGAAATAACCGTCGTGGTTGAAGATTACAATGACAACAAGCCCGTCTTCAACCCCATTCCAACCATCATCCTGAATGAAACACAGCCGTCTGATCAAGTCTTTTACACAGTTACTGCTACCGATATCGATGTTGGAAACAATGCAACAGTAGAATATGCCATCGGAGATCGTTCCCTCAGCGAAACCTTCTGCATCAACTCAATAACTGGCGGCCTTAGCTTGTGTTCACAGCACTGGTCGTGTGGCGGTATGGAGATTCTGAACTATGAGCACAGAATGAGGTACAATCTTAACGTGGTAGCATACGACCTCGGCATTCCGAGAAACATCGTTAGCCAGAACATCACTATTATCATCAGACCGGTGAACGAGCATGCTCCCCAGTTTGACAGGTCCGCACTCTTCGTGTACGTCAATGAGACCCGCACGAGAGATGTTGCAGTAGCCACCATACAAGCCATCGACCTGGACATTCCAGACCAAATCTCGTACCAAGTCACTGGCATAGACAGAGGTGCGTTTCGCTACGATGCGACCAGAAATGCTCTGATAAGCAACATTGTTTTGAATTACAATGAGAAATCCTACTATGAAATCACTCTGGTGGCTACTGACAGTGGTGGGAGGTCAAACTCTATGAGCATAATCGTAATAGTGATCAACGTAAACGACCATCCGCCAATAATTGACCAAAACTCGTTGCCTCGTGTCCTAGGATTGGACATCAGCGAAAGGACGCCAGTTTCCACAGTCGTCTGGCAAGTTCGAGCGACTGATGAAGACGATGACAACTTTGATGCCATCGAGTACCACTTGGAAAACCCACTCAACGACATGCGATTCAGGATAGACTCACTAACCGGAGAAATTCTTGTCAATAGAACACTGGATCATGAGGAGACAGACACCTATAGACTCAGTGTGTTTGCCACTGACACTGGGTCGCCTCAACACACTTCACAAAGTGTCACTATACCAATTTCAATAATAGATGAAAATGATGAGCCTGTGATGTTTAACTCTTCCAGTTATACCTTCAATGTACCAGAGCGTACACCGGTTGGAACAGCTGTGGGCCAACTGTATGCATCCGACAGAGATGGAGACGGAATCTCTTACTCCATTGTGTCAGGAATAAATGAATACTTTGACATACATACTCAAAATGGGTATATTTTTACTCTCAGAGAACTTGACAGAGAAGCACTACCTTACCTTGAGTTTTTCCTCACAGTGCATGCCACTGACAATGCTCCAGGCTCACAGGATACTGCAATTGCACGTGTACATGTCAACATCATAGACATCAATGACAATCCCCCGATACTGAGTTCAAAACAGTACCTGGTCTCTATCTCACCAGGCCAGCAAGTGAACGCCTCCATTGCCACAACCATTTCTGCAGCGGACAGTGACAGTGGAAGCTACGCCCAGTATCACTACGAAGTAGAGGGTTCACCATCCAACTTGAGGATTGCTGTTATGCCATCAGGTCAGCTGGTCCTGGAGGAACCTGTCCCTAGAAATAATTACCAGCTGAGTTATTCCTACATCCTCAGAGCTGTGGATAGCAACAATCAAAGTCTATCCAGCACTGCAAGGCTCGAGCTTCTGGTGGAGACTGCCAGTGACCACCATCCTCGGTTTCGTGATTACGAGACTATAGAGCACATTGATGAAGGCTCGCCGAATGGAACTGAAATTGTTACATTGAATTCTATCGTGAGTGACCCTGACCCAGGAGACGTGCTTTCATATGCATTTTCAGAGGATTATCCCAAGTTTAATATTGATTCAGCCAGCGGAAGAATAATTTTGAATGGGGAGCTGGATTATGAGGATGTAAGGGAGTACACTTTGACTGTACTGGCCACAGACAGCAGGCCCGGAATGCACCGCACATCAACTGGAATTGTCCAGGTTGTTGTTGACCCTGTCAATGAATATGCCCCTGATATTAGTCCACTAAAGTCCCAGTATGTGTTTTCATACATCAGTATCACCGGGATAGACTTGTTCACAGTGAGCAGCTCTGATAGAGACGAGGGAGAAGAAAATCATATTCAATACACCATCAATGACGCTTCTCTCTTGCTTACTATCGACAGGCAACAAGGTACGGTGAGAAACCGGGCAGCCTTGGAAACAGACATGGACTTTGAAGTGACAATATCAGTTTGCGACTGTGGAATCACAGCTCTAACTAGACAAGTCTCTGTCAGAATCTCTATCAGGAACCCTGGACCTAGCAAACCAGTGATAACTGGAATGAATCCGCGTACCATCACGCGAGCTGAAGACACGGAAGTGGATGATCTGCTAAACTCTCCGCTCGTTACCAATCCCAATCCAATGACTCAAACTTACCATCTGGTGAAGCAGACCTTGCTGGGGAGTGACAACCACATTAATACATTTTCCATCACTGAATCCAATGGGAGACTTGTACTAGAGCAAGCGTTGGACTATGAAGAAGCAGACATGTACAGCTTGGTAATAGAGTCCAGAGTCACCACCACCAACTCAACATCTGAAACTAGAGCATCCGATTTCCTTCAGGTCATTATAGAAGTTACCAATGTCAACGACAATTATCCAGTGTTCATACCCGTACCAAGGCAAAGCTTCTCTGAAAGCGTCTCTGTTGGCTCACCACTGTTTCGAGTGGAGGCCACTGACAGAGACTTGGGCCCAGAAGGGATACTCACATACGTCTTATGCCAAGGAAGCACTGACGGAACTTTTGGCATCAACAGGACATCTGGCCAAGTGAAGCTAGAAAGAGCTTTCGACAGAGAAATTGTGAGGTATTACACCCTATGCATTCAAGCGAGCGACAAAAGCATCTCTCCCCACTCAGCACAAATCAGAGTGCACGTCGACATAACAGATGTAAACGACTATGCGACCACCTTCGGCAACAGAAACTACTCTCTGAGTGTTTATGAATTCCCTTCGACCAAACCAGGCACCAGAGTGATGAAGCTGCCGGCCATAGATCTGGACGAAGGCCAGCTGAGATATACTATGATACTGCAAGAGGTCCGCCATAATATGTCCAATCAAATTAATGACATTAATCCATACTTTGGAAATTTCAACATTGACCCATTTACTGGCAGTATCAGTGTCAGCTCAGTCTCACTAGACAGGGAAACTGCAGATGAATACCTATATCTAGTCACCGCAACAGACAATATCAACAGGGCACAAACTTACCTGACGATTCACATCCTGGATGTTGATGACCACCCGCCTCAACTCATGATGCCGAGTGCCAGAGTGAGAGAAGGCGCTCCTCCGGGAATGCTGGTGACCGATGAGATTGAGGTCACAGATAGAGACATCGGGATCAACAGTTGGGTTCTGTACTCACTCGGCCGCAATTGGCCTGGTGACTACTTCAGGATTGATCCCCTCAGTGGCGTAATCAGAGTCAACCAACAGATAGTCTACAAGAACCGCACCTTCCAAGGAGAGGTCATAGTTCAAGGGCAAGGAGCCAGCAGGTACAGGGTCACTGGGTTCGTCCCAGTGATCATAGAAGATATCAACAATCATGCTCCTATGTTTGATAGCAGCTCCATTATGTTCAAGAGAGTGGTAGGAAGCATGTCTTCCAATGAAGTTTGGACAGAACTGCATCAGTTCACAGTGGAAGATGAAGACTTTGCCCTCAATGCATTTCCAGTGGAGTTCGAAATTCCATCATACTACAATGAAGTTAGGGAAAACTTTGAGGTTCTCTTGTCCAACTCCAAAGGAGTCCTTCAAATGCGCGAGCCACAAGCCAAAATCAAGACCTATAACTTCCGAATTGATGTCTATAACAGTGCTTACACCCCAATGTGTGCACAGTATATGCAAGCATCCTCAATAAATGTCACCGTTGAAATTACACCAGTGAACAGAGGTGGACCTCAGTTCACACAAGCTCAGAACTTATTTGAAGTTACCGAAGAACTTGATGACTTCAGCCAGTCTATTGGAAGTGTAGAAGCCGTCGATGTCGATGGTGACTTGATTACATTCTCTCTTGTCAATCCATCAGCTCCATTCCGGATAGAGTCAAGTGGATATCTGTATGCTACAGGTCCCTTGGACAGAGAAGCAAATAGCTCATATGTTCTCACTGTTGCAGCTACAGATGCTGGATTCCCAAGCATAACAAACACTTCCAGGATAACTGTCATTGTTACAGATATCAACGACAACAAACCCATTTTCACTCGCAGTGTGTATAATAAATCTGTGGTGGAGAACCTGCCCATAAACACAACTGTACTCTCTGTATCAGCTGACGATGATGACTCAGACGATAATGCCAGAGTCTTCTACCAAATGAATGACAACAGAGTTCCATTCAGTATTGTACCTACTACAGGAGTCATCATGGTCTCTGGTAACATCGACTTTGAGTTCAAATCCTCATATTTGTTTAATGTCACTGCTCTAGATGGTGGTAACCCTCCACAAAGTTCATGCGCATTAGTGAGCATCTCGCTTACAGATGTCAATGAATTCCCGCCTACTTTCCCTCCTTCTCCACTGGATCCCATTCAGGTTGATATTGACACGTCTGTTGGTGATGTCGTGTATACAGTCGTAGCTACTGACCCAGACTTCAGTGAGGACCTAACGTACAGTTTTGTGAACTCTGAACCTAAGTGCTACTTCAACATTAACAGCAAAACGGGAGACATAACAGTCAAAGATTTTTCCAGCAATGACAACACATGTCCTTCTCTGGTCGAAGATCCCACTCAACCCGACTATTTCCAACTACCTGCTGTTGTCAAGGTTTCTGATGGCTTGTACGAGCAACAAACAACAATTAATTTCCGTCTCCATCGCTTATTCATCCCTGTGGTGACAGAAAAGACATCCAGCTTACCCATCGAGATTATTTCCGCAAGCATTTTGGGAGTAGTGATTGTAATCCTAATTTTCGTGGTCATCGTTATTGTCGCTTGCATCTGCCGCTGGAAGAAGAACAAGTATGTGATTGATGGTGTCAATAGGTCAGTAGAAATGAAGAGGTTTGGTAGTAACAGAAGCCACAATAGCACGGCGAATGGCGGGAGCATTTACAAACAGACCACTAGTTTGGGTCTCCCTCCAGAACACACTACAGTGTCAGTGCCCGCAGGAAGTGGTGCCAGCTCCGCCAGGCACAGCTACATTGGCAACATTGATTCGGAGGCAGGAAATGAAAGAGGAAGCTACCACTCGCCCGCCACTTTGTCAGGAAAATCTCACTTGAAATGCAGGAGTACTTCAGATCTCGGCAGCAGCACCATGAACACAGACATAATGTCAGGGAACTCTCAGGAGAATACACCTTATGACAATCCCCAGATTAAGCGCATCTATGCCAAAAATGCAGATCTGCTAGACGACCAGTCTGGCTCTAATGAGAGCATTCACATGTTTGGTTCAGAAGGAGGTGGGGAAAGTGATGGAGGAGATGATCTCTATGGTAAGTTCCATGAGTATGATGATGATGATGACTCCACGACCATGCAAGACGATGAAGAAGAAGAAGAGTTAGACAATGAAATCTCCTTCAGGAGAAGAGACTCCAGAGAGAACATGGGGTTGAACATCGACCCTGTGGAGGTCCCTTGTTACGGTCACGACAACCGCGACGAAATGTCCTGGAGTCCCCGGATTACCAACATGGCTGAGACCATCGACCAGATAGCCTACGACACCGGCCATCGACACAGCCAGCACTTTGTGATGGATGAGTACAGCAAGTCTCAGGAAGGAATGTCGGGATACGGAGCAGGAGGTACTCAGGATTCATCCCACCCACTTCTGAGGGACAACCGGAGGCTCATGCACCACCAACACCATATGGTGCAGCAGCAACCTGACTTCTACTACGACAGCAGAGGGCAAGACACCAGGCTTCACGAACATCACATGATGAGAGGACCACCGCCAAACTATTCGGCATCATCGTCTACTGGCCTCCCTACTTACTCCTCCCACGACTTGCAGCAGCACCACCCCATGAGCCGCCATTCTGCCAGCGGTGGAGGAATGGGGGTGCCCCCAGTAATGAGGGGGGCGTCGCAGGAGGTGCCTCCAATGTATGACTATCATCATGATAACTACTTCCACCACCCACTGCATCACGACATGGGAACTGCAGGGACCCACTCCCCTTCCTCCACACCAACGGAAGAGGCTTTGAACACACGCAACGAGTATGAGAGTGACATTTTGTTTTCATCAGACACGTCTTTGAACACCAACACTGAGAGTGAGCAGTTCAGGCAGCAGCAGCAGATCCACCAGCAGCAGATACACCAGCAGCAGATCCACCAGCAGCAGATACACCAGCAAATGCATGGACCACCAAGAGGCTTCAGCCAGTCTAGTCAGAGAGGATTTAGCCAATCTAGTGCCAGTCAGAGACATCCTTACCGATAACTATCCTTACCGATAACTATCCTTACAGATAACTATCATCACACACTATTGCTATCATTCCATTTTTTCATGTAATTATAATTATACTGTATGTAGAGATAATAACATTGTATTTTAAAACTTAAATTTATTAGTATATCGGGTAAAGGATTTCACAGACGAAAACTAAGTTCGTTGAATGAACTTGACCAACTTGACGAACTTTACCAACTTGAACGAACTTTACCAACTTGAACGAACTTTACCAACTTGAACGAACTTTACCAACTTGAACGAACTTTACCAACTTGAACGAACTTTACCAACTTGAACGAACTTTACCAACTTGAACGAACTTTACCA